>ERZ1026901.829-NODE-829-length-21461-cov-8.139073_pt1 | contig 21461 bp, 19 predicted proteins | sample MGYA00380179_ERZ1026901 | MGnify/ENA primary metagenome ERZ1026901 (study PRJEB33269, sample SAMEA4719815) | human gut metagenome | biome: human-associated habitat; feature: organic feature; material: feces | place: Cameroon | collected 2013-10 ... | reverse complement strand
GTCCCATCTTCCGCACGAAAGACTCAAGTCGAAAGACTTGAGTCTTTTTGCGTTATAGAGAAAATGCCGATAAGAGTAGAGAAACTGGAAATTGGATCATGATATAGGATCCGGGATCATGATAGAATCGAAGAAAAGATTTTCTCAGCAGATCTTCTTCGTGTGATAGGATGTAATATCGTATAAATTGAGCAAAAAAAATATGTTATTAAAAAAATAAAAAAAGTTTTAAAAAGTACTTGCCAAACAGAAAGAACTGTGGTATATTAATATGCGTCGGTGAGAGATATGAAATCTTGAAACACCCGATACGCGGAAGTGTCGGAACTGGCAGACGAGCAAGACTAAGGATCTTGTGGTGGTTACATCGTGTGGGTTCAAGTCCCATCTTCCGCACGAAAGACTCAAGTCGTGAGACTTGAGTCTTTTTGCATTGTAAGAAAAAAGATACTTTCTTTTCCGAACGGAACATGAGAACAGATTGCAGACGTGCTGGAGGAAGATCCGGAAACATTACGCCCGATCTATGAGGCGGTTGTTTCAGCAGCGCCTGATTATGATGTAGATATGATTTATCACCAGGCAAAGAAATGAACAATGTTAGCTCTTGTTTGCATTCCGCAACCAGCGGTGCTAAACTTATGACAAAAGAGAAAGTGACCAATCATTAAATGGGGGTACAGATATGTTTTACACAGAAAATCTCGACACACCGCTGTCAGACAGAGAGTGGAAGAATGCATTGGATAAATGGGTCAGGCTGATACAGCCGGGGGAGAAGATCCTGATCCTGCCGCCGGATATCACGAGGTGTTATTCTTACGCGGGAAAGATCACCGCGTACCTGTATGAAAAACTGTCCGGGATATGTGAGATCCGAATCATGCCGGCGGTGGGGACGCACAGGCAGATGACAAGCAAAGAGAAGGAAGAGTTCTTTGGAGAGATACCGGAAATATGTTTTCTGTGTCATGACTGGAGAAATGACACAGAGGATATCTGTATCGTGCCGGAAGATAAAGTTTCTGAGATTACCGGCGGAAAATACAGAAGAGCGATCACGGCAGAGCTGAACCGCCATCTCCTCACAGGAGAATTTGACCGGATCGTGTCCGTCGGTCAGGTGGTACCTCATGAAGTGGTCGGAATGGCAAATTACACGAAAAATCTGCTGGTTGGAGTCGGTGGCAGGGATATGATCAACCAGTCCCACATGATCAGCGCAATCTGCGGAATCGAGACGATCATGGGACGGGAAAACACACCGGTGAGACGGCTTTTTGATTATGTGCAGAAAAATTATCTGGACCGTCTTGGAATCACCTTTATGCTGACGGTGACCTGCGAAAGACATCAGGACTCGGATCTTTACGGACTCTATATCGGCGAGGAACGAGAGACCTTCTCAGCTGCATGCAGGCTTGCGGAGAAGAAAAATATCACCTGGCTTCCGAAGCGGGCGAAGAAGGTCGTCGCGTGGCTGGATCCGGCGGAATTTGGCAGCACCTGGGTCGGAAACAAGGCAGTTTACCGGACAAGAATGGCAATCGCGGACGGCGGCGAACTTCTGATCCTGGCACCTGGAATAAAATCCTTTGGTGAGAACGAAGAGGTGGATGCCTGCATCAGAAAATATGGTTACAGCGGCACGAAAAAGATCCAGAACGCCTATGAAAACGGAGAGTTCAAAGGAATTGAGATGGCGGCGGCCCACCTGATCCACGGCTCATCGGATGACCGGTTTAAGATCACCTATGCGACAGACCCGGAGCTTATGCCGGAGGAGACCATGAGATCCGTGGACTACGAATGGACCGATATAGGGCCGATGATGGAAAAATATCAGCCGAGGGGGAAGGAAACTGGCTGGTATGAGGATCAGGGAGAAGAATATTACTTCATCAAAGCCCCGGCGGTGGGGCTTTGGAGAGTCTTTGGGGAAGAATAAAAACACTGTAAACAGGATCTCTCTGTGATCATAAAGAGTGATAAAAAGACAGAAGAGCGGAATACCGGTTCGGGTACTCCGCTCTTTTGAATAAGGCGAAATATTTAAAATCCATAGACCTCCGCCGGATTTTCCACCAGCGCAAGCTCTTTTGCACGGTCGTTCGCAAACCAGCGATCGATCGTGCCTAAAAGATCCCACTCGTCCGGTTTGACTTTCTCGGTCACATGGGGGAAATCATTACCCCAGAGCATGCGTTCCGGCGCGTAAGCGGCGAAGGCCTGTGCAACCCGGCAGGCATCGTCCCAGGGCTTTCCGGTGAGTGTATTCAGGTACGGTCCGCATAATTTGATCCAGGTATTGCCTTTGTCGATCATTTTGCAGATGAACGGGAATGCCGGATCATTGATACCGAGCTCCGGCTTCAGACGGCCCATATGGTCGATAACGATCTTACAGTCTAAATTTTTAATGATCTCTGCATGTTCTACAAGCTGGGCAGCGCTCATGTGAAGCTGCATATTCCAGCTCATATCTTTTGTGCGTTCGCTTAAAGGCTTACACATATCAAAAGACACCACAGCGTTCGCCGGGTTCCAGACAGAAAAACGAATACCTCTGACACCGGCAGCATTCAGGCTTTCCAGCTCCTGATCTGTAACCTGATCGGTTACGACCGCAATGCCGCGGGCTCTGTCAGCGCCGAATTTGCTGATCGCATCGACCAGACAGGAATTATCGGTACCAAAAGGCTTTGCCTGAACGAATACTGCACGTTCTAATCCGAGTTCATCGGAAAGAGCTTTGTATTCTTCAACAGTTCCTTTCTGTGCTTCTGCCTTTCCGTCGTTAGGAAATGCAGGATCAATGATATGAAGGTGTGAATTGCAGGCATGCTGCGGAAGTGTTACATTTTGTTTCATGAATATGTGCCTCCCAGATCTTTGATTTTTAGAAACGGTCAGCCTGAGTCAGTGGATCACTCAGGCAGATACTTTATACAGATATTTTATAGGAGGGAACTGCAATTAAAAAGAATATATAAGTTACACATATGAAAAAGAAAGTTGCAGTCTGTGTGCAACTTCTGGTTGCATATACGGAATGAGCATGTGCTTTTATATTTGCACAAAATCGATTATATTGACCATGTAAGACAAAAACAGGATAATAAAAGAAAAGAAATAGAGCAAAATGCATAAATGGAAAGGAAGGGTATCATGACAGAAAGTTGTTTGAACCGGTTAGCAGGAGTGCTGACAGAGATCCAGTATGAAAAGGTGCCAGATGATGTAGTTGAAAAGGCAACACAATGTTTTCTGGATTTTTGTGGGATCCTATATGGCGGAAGCCGGAAAGAGATGTCAAGAAAGCTTGAGGGCAGTATTGACCACAATGGAACTCCAAATGAAGAGGAGCTTGCGTTATGGATGGCAAGCTCTGCCAGAACACTGGACCTCGATGATGGACACCGTTATGCGATGGCACATCCGGGAGTAGTCATTCAGGCGGCAGCGATCGCAGTTTCCATGAATGCAAAAAAAGAAATCAGCGGAAAACAGTTTCTTGAGGCAATTATAAAGGGATATGAGGTCTACTGTTATCAGGGAAGGATCATCAATCCGGGGGCATATTTAAAACGTGGAATTGATGCGACATGTGCCTGTGGCGCAGGGGCTGCGGCTGCGGTGACAGCGAGCCTACTTGGATATGATGAAAAACAGACGGAGGATGCGATCTCGCTTGCTGCGGCAGTGGCCGGTGGTCTGAACCAGTCAGCAATCGACGGCTCCGCCCAGAAATATCTTGTTGCCGGATACGGTGCGAAGATCGGAATTTCAGCAGCTAAGATTGCGGGATGCGGCCTCGGTGGACCGGCTCATATCTTTGAAGGAAAGCTGGGATTCGCGAATGCATTTTGTCCGGAACCAAACAGGGAAGTAATGGATGAGCCGTGTATCCGGTGGGACGTTGCCAATACATATCTGAAGATCCATGCATGTGTCAGAAGAATTCATGCAACACTGGATGCGGTCAAGAAGATCATGGAGGAGCATGAACTAAAAGAAAAGGATATTTCGAAGGTAACCGTCTATGGCGGTCCGTTCCTCTGCGACGCGGCAACTTATGAGCCGAAGGACGCAGCGCAGGCGCAGACAAGCGTCCCGTATACGACAGCAATCCTCATGAAATATGGCTGTGTGACGGACGATCTGGTGGAGGAGAGTATTGGAACACCGGAACTTCAGGAAATCATGAAAAAGATCAAAGTCAACCCGGATGCTGAGATCAGGGCAATGGGCGAAAAAGATAAGAGTCTTTGGGGAGCCGCGAGAGTTGAGATCGAGACAGTGGCTGGTGAACGGTATGAGGAATTAAAGACAGTGCCGGATGGCGAAAAGGAGACACCGTTTGCGGAATCTGTCATTTTGGACAAATTTGTGAGAAATACCAGTGCGGTATTAAAGAAGGATGAAGCGGAAGCACTCTGGGATCAGTTAAAGAAAATTTCGGAATACAGTGATGTCAGGGAAACGCTTCATGAATTTCTTGCACCGATTACATTTTGGAGATCATAAAGGAGGTTTCTATGCTGACACATCAATTTGCGAAATTCGTTTATGAGACGGATTATGACGCATTCCCGGATGACGTGATCCAGGAGGCCAAAGAGAGGATACTCGATACTCTTGGAGCCGCATTTGCAGGAGCAAAGCTTTGGGAATATACGGAGGAATACCTTAGAGCCTGCCGCCTGATGGGGAGCGGCGATTCGGGAGTCTTATTCCATGAAAAAAAGGAATTTTCTGTTCCGCAGGCGGCAATGATCAATTCCGCATTCGCACATGTGATCGAACTGGATGACGGACACAAAAATGCGGGTGTCCATTGTGGAGCGGCAGTTGTCATGACTGCATTGACACTCGGAAATGCACTGGGATCCAGCGGAAAAGAAATCCTGACGGCGGTCGTTCTCGGATATGATCTCGTCTACAGACTTGCCGCCAATATGGCACCGTACCAAATCCAGAAAGGATTCCACCCGTCAGGAAACGATGACACGATCGGCGTTATGGCGGTGGCCGGAAAACTTTTAAAACTGAATGAGGAGCAGCTTGCGAATGGTTTTGGAATGGCTGCGCTTTATTCCGCAGGTCTCATGGAAGCAACGGTGAACGGACAGCAGTCGAAATGTATCCAGGTAGGAAACGCTGCCTGGAATGGACTTGCAGCAGCTTACTACGCAAAGGAAAATATTGTGGGGACAGTATCTGCATTTGAAGGAAAAAGCGGATTCTTCCACGCAAAGAGCTGTGATGTTGACCTTGAAAAGGTATGTGAAGACCTTGGAAAGAAATTTGTGATCCGTGACACGTACAATAAGCTGTATCCGACCTGCAGGCATTCACAGCCGGCGATCGAATCGGTGATCATGTTATGTGAGGAGAATAAAATCAATTATCATGACGTAAAGGAGGTACATGTAGGGACATATCAGGTTGCCTACGACCTGACAGGAACCATCAAGCGTCCGAAGAACGCGGGAGATGCGAAATTCAGCACACCGTATGGAGCTGCCGTTGCGTTAAGAGAAAAGAGCTTTGGAATCCGTCATCTGGAAGACCGGTACATTTTTGACAAGGAGCTGGTAGAACTGGCACAGAAGGTGACAGTAGAGGTGGATGACAGTGTACAGGCGCTTTATCCGAAACGCAGAGGTGCAAAAGTTCAGATCACATTAAATGATGGTCAGAAATTTGAGACAGAGTGCTTTGACCTGAAAGGTTCACCGGCGAATCCGATCGGATGGCCGGAGCTTCTGACAAAATTTACGGAAAATGCGATTGGTTCCTTTAAGAAGGAAACAGTCGATCAGATGGCTGCTGTGATCTCTGTACTGGAAAAGGAAGAGACGATCAGTACGTTGATGGAACTGACAGAACAGTGGGGATAGCAAAGATACGTAAAAATGGAGGAAATGTATGAAGGTTACATTAGATCTGTATGCAACCGTAGCAGTGGCGTTATTGTTTTTCTATGTGGGTGCTTTTATCAAAAAGCATGTAAATGTATTAAATAAATTCTGTATCCCAACACCTGTAGTTGGTGGAATTTGTTTTTCAATCTTAAACCTGATTCTTCATCAGACAGGGATTTTGGACCTCTCGATGGATTCTGTTTTCCAGAACCTGTGCATGGTGGCATTCTTTACAAGCATTGGTTATACAGCCAGTCTTCGCGTGATCGCAAAAGCAGGAAAGCAGGTGGTGATCCTTACTGCGATCACAGCTGTGCTGATCTGCATGCAGAATGTGATCGGTGGTTATCTGGGACAGTTCTTTGGCCTTGGGAAACTTCTGGGCTTAACTCTTGGCTCTGTCTCCATGGTCGGCGGACACGGAAATGCCGGATCTTTTGGACCGCAGCTTGAAGAGATGGGAGTAGTAGGAGCAGCAACTGTCGGTATGGCTGCAGCAACCTTTGGACTTGTATTTGGTAACCTCACCGGAGGTCCTGTGGCTGATTTCCTGATTCGCAGAAACAAACTGAAAACAAGCGGAGCCGGTTTATCGAAAGATGAAGTTGTCCTTGAAGGAGAAGGAAGCAACGATAAGATCCAGGTGACAGAGAAAGGGTTTATCGCACATACAACTCTTGTTATTTTCCAGATCTTTGTGTGCATGGCTCTTGGTGTTGTGATCAATGCGGCTGTAAAAAATATAACAGGGATTACGATTCCGGTTTTCCTCTGTTCAATGCTTGTTGCGGTTGTTATCAGAAATGTGTCTGAATACACCAATCTTTATCCGGTATACGATCAGGAAGCTAATATTTTAGGATCCGTCTCCTTAAATATTTTCCTTGCGCTTGCACTGATGTCTGTCAAACTCTGGCAGTTAATTGATCTTGCAGTCCCGATGATCGTGATCCTTCTTGCCCAGACAGGTGTTACCATGCTCTTTGTAAGCCTTGTAACGTTCCCGTTAATGGGAAAAAATTACGAAGCGGCAGTTATGGCAGCAGCTCAGATGGGATATGGACTTGGCGCAACACCGAACGCGATGGCGAACATTGCGGCTGTTGAAGAAAAATACGGTGCAGCTCCGGAGGCAAGAGTGGTAATTCCGTTTGTTGGCGGCCTGTTTACTTCTATTATCAATGCGGCACTTATTACGGTATTTATCAACATATTTAGTTAGAGCGAAAGGGAAAAGTATTGAAAACATTGATTCAGTCGCTGGCCCAATATATGCATGATCTGAAGTATGAAGAGATTCCATATGAAACGTTGGAAACTGCAAAACAGGTGATTTTAGATTCCTACGGAAATTTACTGAATGGCAGGAATGGTGCATCTTCAGAGAAGATCATACGATATGCAAAGCAGTTGAGCAGAGATCGGATCGAGACAGAAAAGATTTTCCGCCTGGATGACAGTGGTGAAGCTGTCATCCAGGATATGGCTATTTTTGCGTACTCGGTTATGGGCAGGATGGCAGATATGGATGATGGCTTTACAAAAGCGATGGGGCATCCAGGATCTTTTCTTGTACCGATCCTATTAGTTATATCAAAGAGAAATAATATTGATGGTAAAGAAATGTTGACATCTTTGACAGCAGCATATGACATCTATGCAAGAATTGGAGAGGCGGTCAATCCGTTTATGCATCGTGACAGAGGTTTTGATGCAACTGGCGTTTGTGGGGCGATTGCTGCCGCAGCGTTGATCGCGCGTCTCTGGAAGGTGGATCTTGATACTATGGAGAACTCTATGGGAATAGCTGCGACTTTTTCAGGAGGTCTCATCGAGTGCCAGAATGACGGAACATCTGGAAAATATCTGTGTGGTGCCTGGGCGGCAGCAAACGGTCTGCAGGCAGTACGGCTTGGGATGAATGGATTTAGTGGTCCGGCAGAAGCATTGGAAGGAAAATCAGGACTGTTTCAGGGATTTTGCGGCAGCCGGGGTTATGACCCGTCGAAGGTTTTGGATAAGATCGGAACATATTTCAAGATCAATGAGATCTATTTTAAACGGTATGCATGTCTGCGTGGACTTCATGCAACGATGGATGCGGTCGCAGAGCTCATGAATGAATATGATCTGCAGGAAAAGAATATCGTTTCTGTTGAAATCATGGCCTCAAAGTTTTTACTCCGCCTGTCGCGTCCGGCTCCTAAAACGTTTGTAAGCGCACAGGGAAGCCTTCAGATGGGCGCTGCGATCATCATGAAGTACGGACACCTGAAGACAGAAAAGTTTCTCAGGGAATGTATGGATGATCCGGAAATACATAGAGTCATGAAAAAAGTTCATGTAGTAGAAGATGATGCGCAGCAGGCATATCTGGAACAGCATCCTGCCCGTTTCAGTGCCAGTAAAGTAGTAATTCATACAGATAATGGAATGAATTTTGAAAAGTTTAAGGCACTGCCGGATGGTGAAAGTGGAGAAGATCGTTTTGGCTGGGATATTTTGGAAGAAAAATTCCGATGGCTTTCAGAGAAGCTGCCTCATCAGGTCCAGGATGCCTATATTGGTAAAATTAAAGAACTGGATCATGAAAAATACAACCTGGAGTTTGTATAAAAAAGGAGGAACAGATGCGGAAACATGTCCCGTATCTGTTCCTCTTTTTCTATGCCGATATGCAACCTGAAGTTACATATCAGTAAGATAAGTGTGCTTTATAGATTGCATATTCCGTGATACATTTAGTACATAGAAATCAACCGATTTCCAACGGAGGGTTTTTAAAGGGCTGGCAGATCTCCTTCATTGAAGAGATCAGATAATAGCCATAGGCGGGAAAGATCCGGTTCTTGAGATAAAGGAGACGAACCGGGTTTGTACTGTTAAATCCAATGAGAGGGAAGATGTTCAACCGTGAATTTGTCTCTGCAAGACGGTTCGCATCGCTGACTCCCGGCAGGAACATGGAAAAGCAGAAGCTTGCAGCGTAGTCCTTGGCGGAAAGCAGATAATGAATATCCGCCTGTACGATCTCGCGGATACAGTTTAAGTTGATTCCGTTTCGCTGAGTGTAATTATCTACCATATCGCGGGATGAAAATCCTTTGCGATTTAAGATGAACGGTACATGTTGGAAGTCTTTCAGGTCAACACCCTTCTGGAAACGCTGTCTGCATTCCGGGAAAGACTCCGGAAAATACTTTTGCAGCAGGTTGTCAGAAATGATCAGGAAAAGCTGTTCGTTGATCAGAAGAGTGCTGGAAAGGCGGTTGCTCCCATCAGCCGGAAAGGCTGTTACCATCATATCGAGCTGATTGTTTAAGACCATTTCGCGGAGCGTATTTGAATTTGCACATTCCGTCACGAGCTCCACATTTGGATATTCTTTCTGGAAATTTACGAGCAGGTCAGGGATCAGAATTCGGAACCGGGCTTCTGTCGTGCCGATACGGATCGTTCCGGTATTGGAGTCGTGACAGTCGGAGAGCTGGCTTTCCAGATTGTTCTCCAGAAGCTCCAACTGGCGCAGGAATTCATAGTAGATCTGACCGGCAGGGGTCAGAGAAAGCTTTGGCTTTCGGTTGAAAAGAGAGACACCATAGTGTTCCTCAAGACTTTTTAAATATTTGCTGAGACACTGGTGGGAAACATAGAGACGTGAGGCGGCTCTTGAAATATTACCTTCCTCGGCAAGGACGAGAAAGTAATGATAATTTTGCAACATATGCATCTCCCCTGTACAAATCAAAGGTTAATTGGCAACTTTCAGTTGATTATAACACAGATAAAGCAATAAAACAATAAATCTCAGGAGGTAATTTTTATGTACAAACCAAACAGAAAGATTCCGTGTGTCTATATGCGCGGCGGCACCAGCAAGGCGGTTTTCTTCAATGATGGAGATCTCCCGAAGGACGTGGCGGAGCGCGACAAAGTGATCTTAAGCGCATTCGGAAGCCCGGACAGACGCCAGATCGACGGCATGGGCGGCGCGAACACATCTACCAGTAAGGTAGCTGTTATCAAGAAGAGTGAGCGTCCGGGAATCGACGTAGATTACGATTTTGGTCAGGTTGATGTCAATGCACCGATCGTAGGAAAGACCATGAATTGCGGAAATATTTCCTCCGCTGTAGGTCCGTACGCCATCGACGAAGGTCTCGTTGAGGCTGTGGAGCCGATGACAGAGGTTCATATCTTTAACACAAATACACAGAAAGAGATCATCGAGCAGGTCCCGGTAAAGGACGGACGGGCAGTGACGGAAGGCGATTTTGCCATCGACGGCGTTCCGGGAACAGCTGCGAAGGTGACATTAAAATTCGTTGCTCCTCAGGGCGCAGCTTCCGGAAAGCTTCTTCCGACCGGACATGTGAAAGATACCATCGAGATCGAAGGAAAGACCTACGAGTACAGCTTTGTTGACGCTGCAAACCCGGTGATCTTCGTACATCCGGAGGACTTTGGAGTTAAGGGAACAGAGATCCCATCCGAGTTCAACGCGCTTCCGAACTGCAAGGAGATCTGCCGGATCCTGGAGATCATCCGCGGCACAGGTGCCATCACACTTGGATTTGCGAAAGATTTAGAGGACGCGAGAGTGAACAGCCAGACACTTCCGAAGATCGCTTTTGCAACAAGACCGGTGGACTACACAGCCGGCAGCGGAAAAGCCATCGAAAAGGACAAGATCGACATCGTCGGAAGACTTTTCTCCGTTGGCATGAAGATGATCGATGCCTACATGGGAACCGGAGCGATCTGTACTGTGACAGCAGCCAACACACCGGGAACCATCGTGAATGAGATCGCGAAGGAGACTCTTAAGACCGACCGTATTGAGCATCTCAGAATCGGTCATCCGTGGGGCATCATGGACGCCTACGCGGACCTTAAGATCAACGAGGATGGAACTCATGAGGTCTTAAGCGGAAACCTCGACAGAACCGCAAGAAGAATTATGGAAGGTTACGTTTACGTGAGAGACTGATACAGAAAACGATAGAAAGAATGAGAGCCAGGCTGCGGCGTTCCGGCGGGAGCGCTGGTGCTGCCGCAGCGGTGGTTTGTTTATACGGGAAAGGAATCGATAACTATGGGAAAAACTTCGATCATGAAGATCATGGAGCGGGCATCCGGACATGAAGTGAAAGTCGGAGAGCGGATCTGGTGCAACGTGGATCTCGCTTCAGCCCGCGATTTCGGCGGAGCCAACTGCGTATTGCAGTTCGAAAAAGAGATGGGAAAGGAAGCGAAAGTCTGGGATCCTGATAAGATCGCCTATACCTTCGACCTTCAGGCACCGTCCCACTCGGAAAAAGTATCAAACAACCAGAAGATCATCCGCGAGTTCGCAAAGAGACAGGGAATCAGACATGTCTTTGACATCAACCACGGAATCGGACAGCATGTGATGCTGGAGGCCGGTCTCATCAAACCTGGTGATGTGGTTCTCGGAACAGACAGCCATATGAATCTCTTAGGTGCCGTGGGCGCTTTTGCAACAGGAAACGGAAACTCTGATATCGCGGCGGCCTACATAGGCGGAACCTGCTGGTTCCGCGTGCCGGAGACCATGAAGATCGAGGTGACGGGAACCTTCAAAAAAGGCGTCTGCATGCGCGATCTTCTGACAACGATCGTGGGAGACTTGGGTGCCGGTGGAATGGATTTCCTCGCTGTGGAATTTACGGGGGAGACCATTGAACATGCGACTCTCGCGGAGCGCATCACCCTCTGTTCCATGGTGACGGAGATGAGCGGAAAGGTACCGCTTATCATGCCGAACGGGGAAGTTCTTGACTGGCTGTGTGAGCGTGCCGGTGAGGAAGTAAGAGACCGCGTGAAGATGATCACGGCAGATCCGGATGCGGAGTACTGTAAAGTTCTTCATTACAACGTGGATGATCTCGTGCCGATGGCATCCTGCCCGGATGCACCGGATAATGTAAAGCCGGTGAGTGAGATCGCAGGTACGGTTGTTGATCAGATCCATATCGGTTCCTGCTCCAACGGACGTTTCGAGGACATCAAGGCGGCCTACGAGGTTCTGAAGGCCGGCGGCGGAAAGATCGCTCCTGGCATGCGCGCCATCGTGACACCGAGCACGACGGAAGTCCAGTTAAAGCTCGCGGAGGAAGGTATCCTCGCGGAATTTTTAAAGGCGGGTATTGTCTGCACGAACCCGACCTGTGCCCTCTGTACTGCGGAACATTACGGTGCTCTTCCGTCCGGTGATATCGGATGCTCTACAACGAACCGGAACTTTATTGGAAAAGTCGGAAAAGGCAGCCATACATACCTGATGAGCCCGATGTCTGCGATGGCGACAGCAGTTCGCGGCTGTATCACAGATCCGAGAGACATCTTAAAATAGAGGAGGAAAAACATGAGCGTATTAAAAGGAAAAGCATGGGTGTTCTCCGACGATGTGGACACCGATCTGATCTATCACAATAAATATTTAGCGGAGACGGATCCGAAAAACATGCCCCAGTATTCGTTTGAATATTATCCGGGCATGGAAAACTTCGCGAAGGAAGTAAAGCCGGGAGACTTCGTAGTTGCAGGAAAGAACTTCGGCTGCGGATCCAGCCGGGAGCATGCGGTCTACTGCTTACAGTATGCAGGAGTTCCTTGCATTCTCGCGGAGACCTGTTCCAGAATTTATTATCGGAACGCCGTAAACAACGGCTATCCGGTCCTGTTCATCAAGGGGCTTTCCGAGGCAATTAAGAACGGGGAGATCAAGACAGGCGACATTCTGGAAGTGGATATGGATCACGGAATGATCCGGGATACAGAGAACGGAAAAGAGTTCCACGGTGACGCGGTGAGTGACCTGGAAAAGGATATCATGAACGCAGGCGGCCTGTTCCCGTACCTGAAGGCGCAGGCAGCAAAAAGATAATTGTGTGATGGTGATGGAATAAAACTTCTGCCTGTGCCGTCGGGAGATAAGACCGGCGGCGGGCAGAAAATAACAGGAGGAGAGCATGGTTATGGAGATCAAGAAACCGGCGGTGGCCGGAACCTTAGAATCGAGTGACTGCCAGATCGTGATCCGTCCGAACGGTGGACAGGGCATTGAAATTGAGCTTGAGAGTGACGTGGAAGTCATGTTCGGCGATTCTATCAGGGAGACTGCGAAGAATACACTGGAAGAATTCGGAGTGAAGGATGCTTATGTGGAGATCCGCGACAAGGGCGCTCTCGACTGCGTCATCAGGGCGAGAATGGAATGCGTGATCTGCCGCGGCGCGGAGGAGAAATATGACTGGACAAAGGAGGATGCGAGATAATGGCTGAGAAGACGATCCACTTAAAACGCACCAGCCTGTATGCCAGCGGTGCGAGCCCGGTAAACATGATCCAGGCAATTTTCTATAACGAGGACATGCTGATCTACGACCTTGAGGACTCCGTTCCGGCGGCCGAGAAGGACGCGGCAAGATTCCTTGTATACAACATGGTAAAGAACCACAGACCGAAGGATAAATATGTCTGCATCCGTGTAAACGGTATCTATTCTGAATATTTAGAGGAAGATTTACAGGCGGCAGTCAGAGCCAACCCGGACTGCATCCGTATCCCGAAGGTGGAGTACGAGAGAGAGGTACAGGATATCTCCAGAAGGATCGCTGCCATCGAGGAGAAGATCGGCCTTGAAGTCGGAAAAATCGAGCTGATCTGCAACATCGAGTCCTACATGGGAGTCATCAACGCCATGGAGATCGCCCACTCCGATCCCCGTGTGGTTGCAATGGCCGTCAGTGCAGAGGATCTGACTGCAAGCTTAAAGGCCCAGAGAACGAAGAAGGGTCTGGAAGTATTCTACGCAAGAAACGCGGTTCTTATGGCATGCCGTTCTGCGGGAATCGATGCTCTTGATATCGTATTCTCTGATATCAATGACAAAGAAGGTCTTGAGGAGGACACAGCTCTCGCAAAGAACCTTGGCTTCGACGGAAAGACCTGCATCCACCCAAGACAGATCGACACGGTCAATTCCTTCTTCACGCCGAGTATGAAGGAAATCAAGTATGCGCTCCGCGTTTTACAGGCGGTGGAGGAAGGAAAGAAGCAGCATAAAGGTGCTGTGACTCTTGACGGCGGCATGATCGATAAGCCGATGGAGCTTCGGGCTCTCACGACATTAGCCCAGGCGAAGGCAGCCGGTATCCGCACAGAAGGGATGGTGATATAGGATGGAACAGAGCAGAGAGACTTATATCAACGCAGTGGGACGCGAGATCCCGAAGCAGATCGGAAATTATGTCGTAAAGCCATACACAGGCGCCTACACGACGGTTCCCTCCGATGCACCGGTACACACACTCCGCACCGCAGGAAAACATGTCTCCGGGGACTGCAAGATGGTGGAGAATTTAAAGGATGCAATCGTTAAGACCGGTTTAAAAGACGGTATGACGATCTCCTTCCATCACAGCTTCCGGGAGGGCGATGAGATCATCGGGCAGGTCTTAACTGCGATCAGAGAGCTTGGGATCAAGGGACTCCGCTTCGCACCGAGTGCCGTTGTCAACATCAAGAATCCGTCCATCGTGGACTTTGTAAAAGACGGAACCATCGACCGCATCGAGGCCAGCGGTATCCGAGGCGAATTAGGTGACGCAGTTCTTGACGGACTGATGGAAAAGCCGGTTATTTTAAGAACCCACGGTTCCAGGCCGAGAGCCATCGAAGCCGGAGAACTTCAGATCGACGTGGCTTTCATCGGCGCTTCCGCGGCGGATGAGTACGGCAACGCCACAGGCCAGATCGGACCGAACGCCTGCGGTTCCCTCGGATATTCCTTCGTGGATGCCATGAACGCCGGAAAAGTTGTTGTAATTACTGATTACTTTGTCGATTATCCGTGCTGCCCGGCAAGTATCTCCCAGCAGTATGTGGATTATGTCGTAAAAGTTGACCGTATCGGCGATCCGGATAAGATCGGAAAAGGCGCGGCAAGAATGACAAAGAATCCGAGAGACCTTCTGATCGCGGAGCGTGCGGCAGATGTCATGGCGGCTTCCAGAATGTTCAAGGAAAACTTCTCCTTCCAGACAGGTGCCGGTGCTATCAGTATCGCCTGCACGAATTACCTGGCAGACCGCATGGAGCAGAGAGGCGTGAAGGCGAGCTTCGCCCTCGGCGGCATGACGGCGGCCATCGTTGACATGTACAAGAAAGGTCTCGTGAGAGTCCTGGAGTGCAGCCAGTCCTTCGATGCAGTGGCGGCGAGAGCCATCGTTGAGGAGTCCGGAATTGTGGAAATCGACAACGCGGTCTACTCCAACCCGTTCACGAAGGGCTCTATGCTGGATAAGTTAAACTTCGGCGTTCTCGGAGCGCTGGAGGTCGATACAGACTTCAACGTCAACATCCTGACCGGATCTTCCGGCGAGATGATGGGCGGCCTCGGCGGCGGACCTGATGTGGCAGCCGGATCCGATATTTCCATCGTCTGCCTGCCGGTAGTCCGCGGAAGAACTCCTTCCATCACAAAGAAAGTCTTCACCTGCTGTACTCCGGGCGAGACCGTAGCCGCTGTTGTCACAGAGGCCGGCATTGCGCTGAACCCGAAGCATAAATACTATGCAGAGCTGAAGGAAGATTTAGAGAACGCAAACTTAAAGCTTGTGAGCATTGAGGATCTCCAGAAGCTTGCGGAGTCCTTAACGGGCGTTCCGGAGCCGATTGAGACGACAGATGATGTGGTTTGCATCGTGGAATACCGCGATGGAACTGTCATCGACGTGATCAGAAAGATCAAAAAACAGTGATCAAAAAATAAACCCTAAAATAAACCCAAAACAAACCCTCAACCCTTTTGTAAAACCCTTAAATGAATTGCACAGCGGACCTCCTTCGGATATCGTGGCATGGATCATGCCGGATAGTCGGGGGAGGTTTTGATTTTGCAGAAAAGTTGTGGTAAGATGAAGATAAGAACAGCGGGACCGGTCCCTGATCTATTGCAAAAGCAGAGAAGGACAGACTGGAACGCTGGATTGACACAAGATATGACAGAAGAGAGGTTTTACATATGCCGGAATTAAGCAGAAGAGTACAGACATTTACAGACTCCGTCATCCGCAGAATGACAAGGATCAACAATATGACACCGGGAAGCATCAATTTAAGTCAGGGATTCCCGGATTTTGATCCACAGAAGGAGATCCTGGACGCGTTAAAGGAAGCGGCGGAACATGGCCCGCACCAGTATTCCATTACCTTCGGGGCGAAAAATTTCCGGGATGCGCTGGCAGAAATGTATACAGGGAAATTTGCCCGTGAGATCGACCCGGAAAAGGAGATCGTTGTGACCTGCGGAGGGACGGAAGCGATGATGGCGGCGATGATGACCGTGTGCAATCCGGGAGACAAGGTTGCAGTGTTCAGCCCATTCTATGAAAACTATGGGGCGGATGCGATCCTTTCCGGGGCAGATCCGGTCTATGTGCCGCTTGTGCCGCCGGATTTCCGTTATGACAGCGAAGTTCTGGAACGGGCGTTTCAGACCGGTGTGAAGGCGCTGATCCTCTGCAATCCGTCGAATCCCTGCGGAAAAGTATTTACGATGGAAGAGATGGAGGAGATCGCAGAGCTTGCGAAGAAGTATGACGCTTTTGTGATCACGGACGAGGTGTACGAGTACATTATCTACGGTGAGAACCGCCATATCTCAATGGCGGCGCTGCCGGGAATGTACGAGCGGACGATCACCTGCAGTTCTCTCTCGAAGACGTACTCCATGACGGGATGGAGGCTCGGATACCTGATTGGGCCGGAATCTGTGATCGAGGCGGCGAAGAAGGTTCATGATTTCCTCACGGTAGGCGCTGCGGCACCGCTTCAGGAGGCGGCAGTCACGGGCTTGAAGTTCGGATCGGAATACTATAAATGGTTAAAGGACCTTTATACAGAAAAGAGAGATTATCTCTGCGGCAGGCTGGAAAAAATGGGACTTCCCCACACGACGCCCCAGGGCAGCTATTTTGTTCTTGTGGATATTTCGGGATTCCTTGAAAAACCGGAGTTTTCCGGCTGGACAGACATGGAATTCTGTGAATGGATGATAAAGAATTACGGCGTGGCGGCTGTGCCCGGCTCCAGCTTCTTTAAAGAGCCGGTGAACAACTATATCCGCCTGCATTTTTCCAGAGGGAAAGAGACGCTTACGGCGGCTGCTGACCGTCTGGAAAAGATGGCAAAGGATTACGGGTTCTGCTGATCGTCTTTTTTGTTTCTGTTTCGGATGTATTTTAAGATCAGTGCGTAGCCGTAGAGCATCACCGGGATGACGATGACACAGAACAGGAGCGCCAGGATGACATTCTCCGGGCCGCCGGTGAAGGTCAGGACGATGAGGGCGAGGAAGACCGCCGCGATGATGAGAATTCCGGCCCAGGCGAAAAATCGTTTCATATAATTAGATTCCTTTCATATGCGTTGTTTGGATTCCTGCTTAGTATAAGGTATTTTGAGACCGGATTCAAGATTATGAAGCAGAAAGAATCTATTTCTGCTCCTGACAGGAATTTATGCGTTCACCATATCGTAAGTAAATTGGCAGCTTAAGGTTTTGACAACGCAGAGTGTTTTAGAACAGACAGATTGGTTTACTGCGTAGTCGGATTGGGCAGAAAATGAGAAGAGACAGTTATTCATATAGATGGAGAGGAGGTGCGCTAATGATCACAAAACGAAAATATATCCTGATCGGTACCGCCGGCGTCCTGCTTGCCATGCAGACCATGACCGCTTTTGCTGTAGACGGAACATGGACGCTCACGGATGCCGGATATACCTTTACGTATTCAGACGGGCGCAAAGCGCGCGGTACCTGGGAGGACATCGACGGCGAGTGGTACCATTTCGACAGAAACGGGATCATGGAGACCGGATGGAAGAGCGTCGGAAATATCCGGTATCATTTTAATCAGGACGGCTCTCTCTCCGAGGGCTGGCAGTATGATGGTCCCGGTGGCGGAAACTGGTACTATCATGACTCTGCGGGAAACGCAAAGATCCAGTGGTTTGAGGATAAGGGAAAATGGTACTGGTTTGACGCGGACGGAAAGATGAATCAGGAATCGGTCCGCACCATAAAAGGAAAGACATACGCGTTCCGGCCGGATGGAAGTATGCGGGTGAACGAATACGTGGGATTTTCCTATACCGACTATGACGGACAGCCGGACCCGGCGGGAGATATTCTGGCGGTGAACGCGGATGGAACGGCGAAAACCGTGAGCGACGCGGAAAAAAATGAGATTGCCGGTTATATCAATGCGTTTCCGGAAGGCTGGAGAAAAAAATTTCAGGATGACGGTTGGCGGTTTGTGTACTGTCCGTCGGGCGGGGCTTACAGGATATTTAAAGATAAGAGGGGGAACGTGATCTATTCCTGCAGCTATTCTCTGGATGATAAGAAAAAAGAACTTCGGTTTTCGAAGATGGATGCCGTGAAGGACGGATTCGGGGCGTATGTCTACGAAAATTCCGGGGATGAGATGAAGAAAGACCAGTTCCCGAAGGCGGCGAGGTACCGGTTTGCGGAGATCGCGGAAGCTGCGGGACTGCCAGCGTCTGCGAAAAGAGAGTATGATGTGACCTTCGGCGCGCTGTTTCGTTTGTATCAGGATCAGGACGCGTGGGCGAAGCTGAAAGAAAAGGCATCCGATATTACCTGGACTATCGAGCGGATCGCGGCAAATCGGTCGGCAGAAGGAAGATTGGATCTGGAGTAAAAAGAACATATGTACGAACAAACGTGGAAATACACTTGACGAACCTCACATAATCTGTTACTATACAAATATAACAAATGGAATACAATGATGCCGGAACCGCAAAATGATTCCGGCATCAAAAATATTAAGAAAAAAGACGGTGATCAAATGGTACTGAAGATCGATTTTGACAGTGAGGAAGCGCTCTATACCCAGCTTTGCAACCAGATTATCTGCGGCATCGCGATGGATATGCTTCATGACGGGGATAGTCTCCCGTCGGTCAGACAGCTCGCGGATGAGATCGGAATTAACATGCATACAGTCAACAAAGCATATGCTGTATTGAGACAGGAAGGATTTCTGCGTCTGGACCGCAGGCGCGGGGCAGTGATCGCGCTGGATATGGATAAACTGCGGACGATGGAGGAGATGAAGAATGACCTTGCGCTGATCGTCGCGCGGGGGATCTGTAAAAATGTCGGCAGGGACGAGATCCACAGCCTTGTGGACCAGATCTATGATGAGTTCGGCGGACAGGCATAAAGGAGGGACAGCCATGCTTTGTGAACATTGCAGAAAACGGGAAGCAACCGTAAAATATGTGGAAGTGATCAACGGCGTGAAGACAGAGCACAACCTCTGCACCCAATGTGCCGCTCACGCGGATCTTGGACAATTTTCCGCACTTTTTGAGGGAGAATTTCCGTTGGGAAAACTTCTTTCCGGACTTCTTGGGACTCAGGAAACCGAGGAAGAAGATGAAAAATATGCCGGTGTCGTGTGCCCGACCTGCAAAACGACTTATGAGGAATTTGTAAAGGACAGCCGCTTCGGATGCCCGGACTGCTACAGTGTTTTTGATCCACTGATCAGTGACAATATCCGCCATCTTCAGGGAAGTGAAAAGCACGTCGGAAAGCGCCCGGCCGGTTTTTGTTCTGCGGCAGCTGATATGAGCGGGGCTGCAGCGTCCGGTGATGATCCGGCGGATATTCCGGAGCTCTCGAAGGAGGAAAAGATCCGTCTGATGGAGACGAGATTAAAAGACGCGGTGCGCCGGGAAGAGTATGAGGAGGCAGCAAAGCTCCGTGATGAGATCCGGGCATTAAAAGAGGAGAAACAGAATGGATAAATGGTATGAGGTGTCTGGAAAAGCAGGCACAAATGTGATCTACAGCCGGATCCGTCTGGTTCGAAATCTGAAAGAATATCCGTTTCCCGGCCGCCTCACAAGGGAACAGAGCGCGGAGCTTTCGGATAAACTTCTCGGCGGACTCACCGGCATCGCGTCCCTGAACCGGATGCAGTACAGATTTACGCATCTGGAACGGATGGGTGATCTGGAAAAAACAGCACTTCTGGAGCGGCGGGCGGTCAACCGCAGCGTGATGAAGAAGAAGGATCCGACGGGAATGATCCTGTCAGAGGATGAATCTATGGCGATCCTTCTAAACGGGGATGATCATGTGAGAATCCAGACGCTGCAGACGGGTCTGGCGCTGGAAGCTTTATATGAGAGGGCGGATAAGATCGATGACTATATCAGCGGGCGGTTCGATTACGCGTTCGATGAAAAGTACGGCTACCTGACTTCCTTCCCCACAAATGTGGGCACGGGACTTCGGGCGGCGGTGGTTCTGCACCTGCCGATGCTGTCCGGAAACAAAAATTTTAACAGCCTTGTGGCGGATATGGGCCGGTTTGGGACTCAGGTCCGGGGCGTATACGGTGAGGGCGCGGAAAACTTCGGTTCCCTGTACCAGATCTCAAATCAGAAGACTCTGGGACAGACAGAGCGGGAGATCATCGACATCGTGAAAAAGGCAGCTCTGGAACTGGATGCTCAGGAGCGCCGGATGCGAAAAGAATACAGCCAGAGAAAGCCGGTTCAGGCGGCTGATGAATGCTATAAATCTTACGGCGTCTTAAAATACGCGAGACGTCTTACGAGAAAAGACGGAATGGAGTTTCTGTCCCAGATCATGACGGGAATCACGGATGGGATCCTGAAGGTGAAGGAACCGTGTTCCGTCTATGGTCTGATGCTGGGAATCCAACCGGCGAATCTTTTGAGTCTTGCGGATCATCCGCTTGATAAGGATGAACTGGACGCGGCCCGGGCGGAGTTTTTGAGAAGACGTCTCCCGGAGATCATTGAGATGGAAAATTGAGTTCAGGAGGAAATAAGAACAGATGGCACAATATACAGAAAAAGCCCAGGAGGCACTTGTTCTTGCCGGTGAAGCGGCGGAGGATATGGGTTCCCCTGTGATCGGAACCGAGCACATTCTGGTCGGGCTCATTGATGAGGGAAGCGGTACAGCGGCCATGGTCCTCGAGGCGAATGAGGTAAAACTCGACAGACTGATGGCCCTGGTGGAACAGCTTGTCTCTTCCCATCAGAACACAGCGATCAAAGAGCGGGACGGCTATACCCCCAGCGCGAGACATGTGCTGGAAAACAGCTACAGAGAGGCTGTCCGGTTCCATGCGCCGCTGATCGGCACGGAACATATTCTGATGGCATTGTTGAAGGAATCGGACTGTGTGGCGGTCCGCCTGTTAAATACGTTGAATATCAACATCCAGAAGGTCTACATTGACCTGTTGTCTGCGATGGGTGAGGATGGAAATGCCGGGAAAGAAGATCTGGCTCAGGGACGTCAGACACGGGGCGCACAGAGTGCCACACCGACACTGGACGCTTACAGCCGTGATCTCACAGTCCTCGCGAAGGAGGGAAAACTGGATCCGGTCATCGGCAGGGAGAAGGAGATCCGCCGCGTGATCC
>ERZ1026901.827-NODE-827-length-21484-cov-8.664567_pt1 | contig 21484 bp, 16 predicted proteins | sample MGYA00380179_ERZ1026901 | MGnify/ENA primary metagenome ERZ1026901 (study PRJEB33269, sample SAMEA4719815) | human gut metagenome | biome: human-associated habitat; feature: organic feature; material: feces | place: Cameroon | collected 2013-10 ... | reverse complement strand
AACACCAGCCTTCCAAGCTGGATACGTGGGTTCGATTCCCATCACCCGCTTTTTGAAGCGTCGGACCTCTGGATTTAGAGGTCCGATTTTTTGTTTAACAGGAAATTCCGTCGGAATTTCCTGTTAAACAAAAAGGTACTGCGTGCCTAAGATGCGCACTCGCGCGAAGATGAAGATCGTTGTAAGCGACCGCGCTCGGCGCGAGAATGTGCCAAGGCCCATTCTTTTTTTACCCCCAGGAGGACGAGCATGAATTTACGTGAATATCTGAAAGAAACCAACCTCATCACCGACGGCGCGTTCGGAACTTACTTTGCAGCAAAATACCAGACGCAGGAGATCCCGGAGCTTGCGAATCTCTCGGACCCGGAGAAAGTAAAGAAGATCCACGAGGAATATCTGAATGCCGGAGCAAATTTTATCCGGACGAATACTTTTGCGGCGAACACAGAGACGCTGCAGGAGAGCTTTCCGGAAGTTGAGAAGAACATCCGCGCGGCGGTGGAGATCGCAAGGAGCGCGGCGGACGGGAAGAACGTCTGGATCGCAGGCGATATCGGTCCGATCCCGGTGAATGGGACGGAGGACGCGGCGGCAGCGGCGGACGAGTATTATCAGATCGCAAAGACGTTTGCGGAGACAGGAGTCAAAGTCCTGGACTTTGAGACGTTTGCGGACCTCGACGGGATCCTTCCGGCGATCAAAAAGATACGTGCCGAGTATGACATGTTCATCGCAGTCTCTTTTTCCGTAAACCAGTTCGGCTACAGTGCGGCAGGACTCAGCGCGAAGCGCCTTTTGGCGGACGCGGCGGCTGTCCCGGAGATCGACGCGGTGGGTTTAAACTGCGGCGTGGGACCGGCTCATATGCGCCAGATCCTGGAAAAAGCGGGACGTCCTGGGGATAAATTCCTGCTGGCGATCCCGAATGCGGGATATCCGACTTTGACGAGAAATAAACTTCAGTTTGGCAACACTCCGGTATATTTTGCGGAGAAGATGAAGGAGCTTCAGGAGCTCGGTGCTGACATTCTCGGCGGCTGCTGTGGAACGGATCCGGAATTTATCCGTGAAATGTCCGCCCGGGACGGAATCCTGAAGAAAAGTGCTCCGGAAAAAGAGGCGGAGAGCAGCGGACAGAGTGAACATGTGGTAAGACATGGATTCCTCTATGATGAGAACGGAAACAGAAAAGAGAAGAAGCTTATCGCGGTCGAGCTGGCGCCGCCGTTTGACGCGGATGATGAGAAACTCCTGGAATCCGCCCATCTTTTAAAGAATGCAGGCGTGGATGTCCTCACATTCCCGGATTCCCCGTCCGGAAGAACGAGAGTCGATTCCGTCCTCATGGCGAACAAGGTGCGCCAGGCGACGGGATTAAATGTGATGCCGCATATCTGCTGTCGTGACAGGAATGCGATCGCGATGCGGTCCCTGTTTCTGGGAGCTGCCATCAATGATATTTACAACTTCCTGATCATCACGGGAGATCCGATCCCGTCGACGGCGAGACAGACGGTCAAAGCGGTGTTCAACTCGGATTCCACGGGGCTTATGAAGATCGCGAAGGAGATGAACGAGGATGTTTTCGCGAATAATCCGCTCTGCTACGGTGGTGCGATCAATCAGGGAAGAAAGAACCTGGACGTGGAGATCGGACGTGTAAAGAAGAAGATGGAAGAGGGAGCGGAGTTTTTCCTGACCCAGCCGGTATTCACGGAGGAGGACGCGGCGAGACTGCGCCGGATCAAGGATGAGACCGGGGCGCGGATCCTCTGCGGGATCATGCCGCTCATCAGCAGAAAGAACGCGATGTTCATGAAAAATGAGATCGCGGGCGTCAATGTGACGGATGAGATCGTCGCGAGATACCCTGAAAAAGCCAGCCGGAAGGAAGGCGAGGCCGTGGGCATCCAGCTTGCGAAGGAAGTCATGAAGCTGGTGGAGGACTTCGCGGACGGATATTATTTTTCATTCCCGTTCAACAGGGTTTATATGTTGAAGGATATTTGTAACTGTTCAGTAGGTCTGCGCACTTGCTGCGCTGACCGTAATAAAACACAGGCTTGAAGGCAAAAATCCCATCGGCGAAGCCGATTTGGAATGGATTTTTGCTCGTAACTGTGAGGGTACTGAACAGTTACGGATATTTTAGAAAAGTAAAAACAGCAGGAGACGGCGCCCGGATCAGGGCGACAGCCGTAAATGGAGAATAGAAAGAGAATGATTAAGACGATCACAGCTGCAGAGCTGATCAATGGAAGAACGTTTGACCGGACGATCATCGACATCCGCCCGGCGGAGGAATATAAAAAGGGGTCCATGGATGCCGCGTTAAATATCCCGGAGGACAAGCTGGTGGAATACCTGGAGAATCCGGAGGAGGCGGACATGGAGTCCGGAACGATCGGAGAGGGAAAGGCCTGGGAAGAGGGCGTAAATGTTGGAAAACTTCTCGCGGCGATCCCGAAGGACAAGCCGGTCTGGGTGCTCTGCCATACGGGAAACAAGAGCCTGTATGTGGCGGAACTTCTGGACGATGCCGGATTTGACGCCGGAAGCGTGGAAGGCGGATACCGCTCCTTCCTGTGCCTGTCCCTGTCCATGATGGTCATGAACGAGGAGGAGGTCGCGGAGCGCACGAAGGCGATCGAGCGCAGCATCATCACAAAATACCGCAAATCGATCTGGAGACGGTTTACAAAGGGAGTCCATGACTACGAGCTGATCAAGGAAGGAGATAAGATTGCGGTCTGCATCTCCGGCGGAAAAGACTCGATGCTCATGGCAAAGCTCTTACAGGAGCTGAAACTTCATGGAAAAGTGAAGTTTGACCTTGTATTTCTCGTGATGAATCCGGGATATAATGAGGACAACTGGAATATTATCTTAAATAACGCGAAGCTTCTGGGAATCCCGATCCAGGTGTTTGACAGCGATATCTTCAATATCGTTGCCGACGTGGATAAGAGCCCGTGTTATCTCTGCGCGAGAATGCGCCGCGGATATCTTTATTCCCACGCGAAAGAGCTCGGCTGCAACAAGATCGCGCTTGGACATCATTTTGACGATGTGATCGAGACGACGCTGATGGGAATGCTGTATAGCGGAAAGGTCGAGACCATGATGCCGAAGCTCCACAGCAAGAACTTTGAGGGTATGGAGCTGATCCGCCCGATGTACATGGTCCGCGAGGCGGATATCAAGGCGTGGAGAGATTACAATCACCTCCACTTTATCCAGTGTGCGTGCCGTTTCACGGAGCGCTGCGCGACATGCGGCGGCGAAAAGGGATCAAAGCGCGACGAGATGAAGGAGCTGATCGCGGAGCTCAGAAAGCGCTGTGACACGATCGACATGAACATCTTCAACAGTGTTCACAACATCAATCTGAAGACGGTCATCGGATATCACAAGGGAGACTGGAGTTACAATTTCCTGGATGACTACGATGAGGAGACGAAGAAAATCCATAATTGACAATTCTTTTCAAACACGCTATAATGAGAGTCTATCGGAGAATGCGCGGATGTGGCGGAACTGGCAGACGCACCAGCCTTAGGAGCTGGCGGGCAACCGTGGGGGTTCAAATCCCTTCATCCGCACTCTTCTGTAGAACAAAAAGATACTCATGTAACTGTGACGATACAATACAGTTACGGACTTACCAGAATAAGGGAGTAGTCGGCGCCGGAAAGCGCAGTAAGGTCAACATACTGGAAATGTTCCTGGCTTTACTTGAAATGATGAGACTTATCTGTCGGAAGATGACAGAGGAAGTCTCTTTTTTTGTTTAAGAGGAAATCCCGATGGAACTTTCTGTTAAACAAAAAGGCACTGCGTGCCTGAGATGCGCAATGTGCGAGGCGGAAGGATCGCACAGGAAAGCGTGCTCGGCGTGGGAAACCGGAAAGCGGATTCCTTTTATCAGAAAAAATAAGCAATTTTTAGGAGGAACATGACTTATGGGACTTTTAGAGCTTTTTATCCTTGCTGTAGGACTGTCGATGGATGCGTTCGCGGTGTCTGTCTGTAAGGGCTTGTCGGTAAAAAAGATGGAACCGAAGCACGCGCTGATCTGCGGTGCATATTTTGGCGGATTCCAGGCGCTGATGCCGACGATCGGATACCTTCTCGGAAGCCAGTTTGAGTCCATGATCACACAGATCGACCACTGGATCGCATTTGTTCTTCTCGGGATCATCGGAATCAATATGATCAAGGAATCCAGAGAGGATGAGGACGAAGAACTGAACGCCAGCTTTGACGTGAAGACGATGTTAGCCCTGGCGGTGGCGACCAGTATCGATGCACTTGCGGTCGGCGTGACATTTGCGTTTTTACATGTAAACATCGTCTGGGCAGTGACCTTCATCGGATGTACGACATTTATCCTGTCGGCGATCGGCGTGAAGGTCGGTAATGTATTCGGAATGAAGTACAAGTCGAAGGCAGAGTTTGTCGGCGGACTGATCCTGGTCCTCATGGGGATCAAGATCCTGCTGGAGCATCTTGGATTCCTTGGCTGAGCCTGAAAAGCGCGGCCGGATCATGAAAAAACGGCAGCAGGTGAGGACCGGAACAGATAAAGAAGTTGAAAAAATAGATCTTTGGGAGAGAAAATTTCCGGAGGTCCATTTTTGACGATAAGAGCGTGAACTTTTGTTGTCCGGCGTTCTTGACAAGGCATTCCGGTACCGATATAATGAATAATTGTCTGATACAGACAGATGAGATTTTGTAAAAATACCGTAATTAGAACGGTATTACATGATCATAACCGATATATATCAGGGTTCGGCACCATTTCGGTGCGGACCCTGTCGTTGCATCCTGATAAATTCTGATAAAGTAAAATAAGGAAAATACAGACATGAACAGAGAGAGAGATCAGAGGGGATCAAGGGGACCGAGAGACCAGAAAGATCCCAGAACCCAGAGAGACCAGAGAGACGAGTACAGGCAGCATTCCCCGGCCTGGATCCGGGCGCAGAGGCGGAAGAGAAAACAGATCTTGAGGAGACGGATCATGATCGGCGGAGCGATCATCTGCCTGATCCTGATCATCGGAGTGATCCGGCTTATTTCCGGCTTGTTCGGGCATGGAAAAGAGAAGACAACGGATACGGTCGCGGAGGAATCCACATTCCAGGCATCCGATATCAGCGTCAACGGGATTTCTTTAAAGGGAATGACAAAGAGCGAGGCGAAAGCTGCCATCGAGGCGAAGTTTCCGTGGAATGTGAAGATCTCTTACAACGGGGAGAGCGTGGACGCGGACAACATGATCGACACGGAGCTGGATGCCTTTTTGGACGGGATTTCTGCCGACAAGAATGGCGGAGAATATACATTCTCGGTGGAAGATTCTGAAGATCTGCAGTCCGCAGCGGCAAAGGCAGCGGCAGACGCAGCGGCAAAATGGGATGTGAAGGCGAAGAACAGCTCGATCTCTGAGTATGACGCAGCGAGTGATAAGTTCCTGTTCACAGACGGAACGCCGGGTAAGGCCGTGGATCAGGAAAAACTTGCGTCGGATCTTGTTGAGGCGGTGACGAGTGGAAATTATGATGCGGTGATCCAGGCGGAGGTCAATGAGACGGCACCGGAGCTTTCCGAGGCCGATGCGAGAGAGCAGTATCAGAGACTTTCGACATTTACGACAGAGACGACCGCGAACGAGAAGCGAAATACGAATGTTAAGCTGGCGGCGCAGGCGATCAACGGAACGATCGTACAGCCGGGAGAGGAATTCTCCTTTAACAAGGTTGTTGGTCCGCGTACAGCGGAAAAAGGATACCAGGAAGCAGCTGCATACAGCGGCGGTGAGGTCGTTCAGGAGCCGGGCGGCGGCGTCTGCCAGGTATCTTCGACGATGTACCGTGTTGCCTTCCAGTCCGGAATGCAGATCACATACCGTCGTTCCCACACATTTGAGCCGAACTATGTAACACCGGGGCAGGATGCGGCGATCAGCTGGGATATCCCGGATTTCCGTTTTATCAATACCTCAAAGGCGGCGATCGGGATCCGTGCGAATTACAGCAACCGGAAGATGACAGTTTCCTTCTACGGAGTTCCGGTCCTCGAAGAGGGAATTACATGGAGTCTGGAGTCTGAGAAGACGGATGAACTTCCGCCGCCGGAGCCGACGTATGTGGAAGATCCGACTCTGGATCCTGGAACGGAAGTGACCCAGAAGGCGGGAACAAACGGAAGCCGCTGGATCACTTACAAGATCGTATCGAAGAATGGCACAGTCGTGGAAAAGACGGAAGACCATGCGAAGACATATAAGGGACATGCGGCGGTGATCCGCAGAAATACCGGATCTGTGAAGGTTGCGGCGAGTGAGACGACGGTTGCGGAGTCCGCATCGGCAGCGATCGACGGAATGCCGGACGGATATGTTCCGGGCGAGAGTGTTGCTCCGGAGAGCTCTGCAGCGGCAACAACTGCGGCGCCTACAAGTGGCTCTGAGACAAAGAGCACGCACAGCGAGACGAAGAGCAGTCAGAGTGAGACGACAGCGGCATCCACAACCGCAGCAGCAACAACTGCAGCGACTGAGGCGGCGACAACCGCAGCTCCGACGACGGCCGCGTCTACAACTGAGGCAGCTCCGAATGGACCTGGTGAGGAGACGACGGCGACTCCGTCGGCGGAAGCGATCGGAAATATCGCGGGATTTCCGGGGGACGGGAACTAAAATAGCCGGATAACAAAATAATTAAAATACGTAAATATAGAAAGAGATGCTGGTGGCTCATATTGATCCGTCGGCATCTCTTTTTGCTGATTTTTTACACAAAATAGAAAATATGGTATATAATACACCCGGACAATATGAAAATATTTAAAATGATACAGAAGTGAAAAGATCGGAAAGGACAACAGAACGTGGAGCAGACAGGAAAAAAGTCAAAAGAAATGGATATGTTAAACGGCGGACTCGCGGTGGGACCGAACGCGGCGCTTGCGAACCTGATCGGACAGAAAAACCGCGGAAAGATCAACAGCATGGTCCACACGATCCTGACATTCGGGGCAGTTCTCGGAATTTCGCTCACGACGATCTTCCGGATGTTTACGAGCTATGAGATGCTGATGAATGTGTATGTGGCGTCCTGGCTGTTTACGGGTGGTGCGATGTTTGTGATCTACTTCCGGTATATGAAAGGGCTGGAACGGCAGTTTATGGGGAATCAGGGATAAAAAAACAATGCCCACCAGCGCATGATGCGGAATTCTGCATCGCGTGTTGGTGGGCATTTTGCTATAAGAGGATGATTTTGGCATTAAGAAGCACGGCATCTTCCTTCGCGTGCGTGGAAGCAATCAGAAGTTTTCCGTGACAGAGTTCGTTGATCAGATCGATGACGGTCTGCTTTGTCGCGGGATCCAGTCCGGTGAATGGTTCGTCCATGAGGATAATTTCGGCCGGAGAGAGGAGTGCGCGGAGGACGGAAAGACGCCGTTTCATTCCGCCGGAAAATTCGCAGACCGGTTTTTCGAGCGCATCTGCGGGGAGAAGGCGGAGAAGTGAAGCATGGAGAGTTTCTTTTGAATATCGGTTTCCGAGCGCAAAACGCAGGTTTTCAACAGCGGAAAATCCCTCTAAAAGGCGGTCTTCCTGGAAGACTGCAGAGACCTGTGGGCGGCGAAGTGAGCCCTTAAATAGAATTTCGCCCCGGTCCGGGGATTCCAGTCCGAGGATCAGGCGGAAGAGTGTTGTCTTTCCGCTTCCGGACGGCGCCATCAGGCAGTAGGCGGTTCCGGAGAAGAAATCCATCGAAAGACCGGTGAGGACCGGGTGACTATCGTAGGATTTTGAGATGGAGCGGAGAGACAGAGCCGGGACGTCAGCTGTGTTTTTACTCATCGATAAGAGCCCCCTTTCCTGCAAATTTCTTTAAGATCCACAAAAATAATTTTTCAAACAGTGTGCTGACCACAATGATCATGAAGGTCCATGCGAAGAGCTCTGCAGTGCTCAGATAGATCTTTGCGAGATACAGACCTTCCCCGATCGATCCGTCCGGAACTCCGATGACTTCGGCGGCAATCCCGGACTTGAAGCCCATGCCGAGCGCGGTCCGGCAGGCGCTTTTTAAGTATGGATAGAGCGCGCCGCGGTAGAGATACCAGACTCTTCGAATAAGCGGGATATGGAAAACAGATGCCATCTCTAAAAGCTCCGGGTTCGTGGATAAGAGACCGGCTTTCGTGTTCACATGGATCATCGGATAGACGACGAGAAAGGAAATGAACACGGAGAGATTCCGGGATCCGGTCCAGATGAGTGCCAGGATCACGAAAGAGGCGATGGGCACTGTTTTCATGAGCTGCACCGGCGGTTCTAAAAACTCGGAGATGATGGGAAAACGGTACGCCAGGGATCCGGTAAAGAGCCCGAGGAAAAAGGCAAGGAAAAATCCAAGACAGATCCGCCCGAAGGAAAACAGGATGGCGGACCAGAAAGCCGGAAGTAGGGCCTGTTCACAGAGCGCGCGCAGTGTGTCGACGGGACCGACAAGGAAAATATGGTTCCGGATTAGGGAGGCCGCGAACTGCCAGAGGATGATCCAGAAGAGGATGATCAGGATTCTGCGGGCGAAGCCGGGGAGCTGTTTATTCATGGCAGGTGCCTCCTTGAGAAGTAGAAATCAAATGAAAAAGTGTATCGATACAATTATTCAATGTGCAGAATGAATGGATAAGATAATTATAGCAGATATTTTTAGCACTTAATACATTTGAAAAACATGTACTGTGTTTCCATTATTTTAAAGATGAATTAGGTGCATAAATTTTGTGTTATCTCCAGAACGTTGATCGCTTCTGGAACAAACAAAGGAGCTGACACTGACAGACATAAATATGGGGTATGGCTGACTAATCCGCCATACCCCATGCTCATGATCCGGATGTGATTATTTTACATAGTAGAATCCATCATCCGGGAGCTCGCCGCCGACGGATGCCGGGTTCTGGTCATACAGAGCCTGGAGATAACCGGAGAGTGCCTCTTTCATCTCAGTTCCGGAGAGGAAGGTGATGTTGCAGTACGGAAGTGCTTTTCTGGCGATCGGGGCTTTTGCAACGATCTCAGCGTTTGCGATGAGCTCAGCAGCGGTATCCGGGTCCTCGGAGGTGAACTGGATGGACGCCTCATGTTCCTGTAAGAAGGTGTCGACGAGATCTTCATGCTCTTTTAAGAAGTCATTGTTTACGATCGTGACGCCTGTTACAAGGTGGCTTCCGGAAGCTTCGCCCTGGACATTGTCCCACTCTTTTGTGAGGTCCATGATGATGGAGAGTTTTTCGTTCTGGGCGAGAGCTGCTGTAACGAACGGCTGCGGGAGAAGACCGATCGCGTTCGGGTCTTCCGCGAGTACGGAAGCAACCTCGGATGCTTCCGATTTGAACTCGAGAGTCACGTCGTTTTCGCCGAGCCCTGCAGCGGAGAGCACATAGCGGAGTGTGTATTCCGGTGTGGTTCCTTTGCCCGGGAGATATACAGTTTTTCCTTTTAACTGATCGATCGTTGTCACGGAATTGTCGGCGGAAACGAAGTAGAGAACGCCGAGTGTGTTGATGTCGATCACGGAAATGTTTTTGTTTGTTTTATTGTAGAGAACGCTTGCAACGTTTGCCGGGAGCAGGGCGATATCGACTTTTCCGCCTGCGACCATTGCGGTCATCTCGTCAGCAGCGGTTACCATTGTAAATTCGTAGTTGTTTTCTGCTTCACCGTTTGCGGACTCATCCATGAGTTTTACGAGTCCCATGGTTGTCGGTCCTTTTAAGCCGCCGACGCGGACAACGGTTTCATCGCCGGAAGTCTCAGCGGAAGCTGCTTCTGAGGAAGCTTCTGCGGTGGCTTCAGCGGCTGTTGTTGTCTCTTCTGCGGAAGAAGCGGCAGCAGTTGTTTCGGTTGTGGATGATGAGCAGCCTGCGAGGAGAGAGCCTGCGATCGCAGCGGCCATCATGACGGATAACATTTTTCTCATAATTGGTTCCTCCATGAAAGTTGAATAATAAAAGCCCGGTATGCACACGAAAAGAGCATACCGGGTGGGGTGAATTCATGGGAATGACCTTAAAGGCGATAAGATAGCCTGGGGAGGTCATATATAGATTCAATTTGCGCCGGATCCTTTTCGTCTTTGCCGTCAGGACATGTTTTCTATGACCTTTGGGGTTAGCACGACCAAGTTAAGTAGAATATAGCATGGGGAGAGAGGAATGTCAATCGTGGCGGGACGCGATGAGCTTCCGTTCAGGAGTGCCGGGGATGCGGGGATGGTTCCTCTAACCTCGCGGGAGACTGCTAAGGACGGAGAGCAGGGGACACAACTCGCTGCGCTCAGACAAGTGTCCCCTGTTCTCCAACGCAGTCACCCGCGAGCTAAGAGGAAGCCAGATCCCCGGATCAATGCACTCCTGACCGGAAGCTCATCGCTTGGCAGGCGCAGAGATGGCGGTTTTGGTTAGCTGGTGAAAATAGTTTATAAAGAGGTACCATAGGGGGGGGGGATAGGCAGTGGAATTGTTCTAAATGTTAAATAATTGTCAAAATATCTGAGTGATATCATCGCCGCACACGAACAAAAATCCGGCATGGAAAGACATGGAAATACGGGGAAAAGGGGGAATTTGCGGAGGCTGTACTTTCTGGAATACAATTTAAGAAAATAAGGTTTTTCCTTATATTGCGTTAAAAAATATACAATTTGCTTCTTGCTTTGAAAAGGGCGATATGCGATAATATGACTCGGATAAATATGGCAATTGAAATATGGAAAGATTTCATGGAGCAACGGTAAAGATTCTTTTGTCTCAGGGGAGTAGAAGACAGAAGAGATCGATGAAAAATGATCGGATCTTATGAAATCACCGGCTGTGAAAAAACAGGAGGAAAGTGTATGAAAACCAACGATGAGGCACTGCTCAAGATCAAGTACAGTGTGCTGCGCGCAGTTTCAAAACTGGCTTTTGAGGGAAAGCTGGAAGAGGAGAGAGACAATATCCCGTTCAAACTGATCCCGGGTCCAAAGGCACAGTTCCGCTGCTGTGTATACAAGGAGAGAGAGATCATCCGTCAGAGAATCCGTCTCGCGGAGGGAAAATGTCCGAGTGACAAACAGAGCGACAATATCATCCAGGTCATCTCTTCTGCATGTGAGGAGTGTCCGATCACAAGATTCGTTGTAACCGATAACTGTCAGAAATGTATGGGTAAAGCCTGTCAGAACGCATGTAACTTTGGTGCGATCTCGATCGGCCGCGACCGTGCCCATATCGATCCGGGTATCTGTAAAGAGTGCGGACGCTGTGCTCAGGCATGTCCGTACAATGCGATCGCTGAGCTGATCCGTCCGTGCCGCCGCGCATGTCCGGTAGATGCGATCACAATGGATCCGGAGACAGGAATCTGCCAGATCGATGAAAAGAAATGTATCCAGTGCGGTGCCTGCGTAAGAAGCTGCCCGTTCGGTGCAATTTCCTCCAAGGTATATGTTGTACAGGTGATCGAGGCGATCAAGGCCGGCAAGAAGGTCGTTGCTATGGTTGCTCCGGCGGCTGAAGGTGAGTTCGGTCAGGATATCACAATGGAGAGCTGGCGTACTGCATTAAAGAAGGTTGGCTTTGCCGATATGGTAGAGGTTGCTGCCGGTGCTGATATGACAGCAGCTTACGAGGCAATGGAATGGGCAGAGGCATTTAAGGAAGGCAAGAAGATGACAACCTCCTGCTGTCCGGCATTTGTAAATATGATCAAGAAACACTATCCGACTCTGATCGATAATATGTCCACAACGGTATCCCCGATGTGTGCGGTATCCAGAATGTTAAAAGCGATCGATCCGGAGACGATCACAGTATTTATCGGACCGTGTATGGCGAAGAAGTCCGAGGCTGCGGACAAGTCCATCGAGAACAATGCAGATTATGTTCTGACTTTCGGTGAGGCGATCGAAATGCTGCGCGGTAAAGATGTTGAGCTTGAGCCGGCAGAGGAGACGAAGCAGGAAGGCAGTGTCTTCGGAAAACGCTTCGGCAATGGCGGCGGCGTGACAAACGCGGTGATCGAGTGCTTCAAGGAAAAGGGAGAGAGCACAGACGTGAAGGTTGCACGCTGCAGCGGTGCGGCTGAGGTCAAGAAAGCCCTTCTTCTTCTCAAAGTAGGCAGACTTCCGGAAGACTTCATTGAGGGTATGATGTGTCAGGGCGGCTGCGTAGGCGGACCGAGCAACCTGAAACAGGAGATGGCATTCAAGAAAGACCGTGACGCTGTGATCGCGAAGGCAGACGGCCGCGGAGTATGGGAGAACTTAAAGAATTACGATATGGATTCCTTCTCCATGCATCGCAGCTACGAGAAGCCGGAGGCTTAATAGCGGTTTCCTATAAGATTTAAATGAAATGAACAGCATGTATTTTTCGGATCGGTTTCCGCGAAATGCATGCTGTTTTTATGCAAGTGCACCCGGTGGCGTATGTTTCAAGCCGGTGCAAGTCTGGAATCCGCCTGTAGTGGGAAGGATATAGCCAAAGGCAAGGGTGTCCGCTGTGAGGTGAAATCTGAAGGAAGCCAGATGGTTATCGTGTCGGAGCGCCGGTCGGAAGATAACAGACAGCGGCAGGTATCGTTTTAGATACCTGCCGCTGTCTTTGCGTTTTATGAAATTGTTAGGAGTATCCTTCATTTCCGGTTTTACTTTTAGAAGCTTATGGAGTGTGGATTACAACCGACACTTATTGACCCGCTTGGAAGAAAGCTCTTCCACCTTTTTTAACGTCTTTGCCAGATTCGGATCCACATATTCCTCTTTTTCAAGGTTTTTCTGAGCTGTGGAAAGCATCAGCTTGATACGGTTTAACTGGTTTACCTCACTTGCGCCCGGATCGTAGTCGACGGCGATGATGTTTGCCTTGGGGTTCGCGTAGCGAAGCTCCTTGATGACACCTTTTCCGACGATATGGTTCGGCAGGCAGCCGAAAGGCTGGACGCAGACGATGTTGTTGACACCGCTCTTGATGAGCTCCAACATCTCACCGGTCAGGAACCAGCCTTCACCGGTCTGGTTTCCCAGGGAGACAAAATCGTTTGCCATCACTGCCAGATCCTTGATCCTTGACGGCGGAGTAAAGTGGGTGCTCTTTTCGAGAGCAATTCTTGCGGCTTTTCTCATGTACTCGAGGAGTGAGATCGCCATATTGCAGAGGTGCGCCGTGGAGCGCTTCATTCCCAGGTTATCTGCCTTGAAGTTGCTGTTGTAGAAGCAGTAAAGCAGGAAATCCATGAGATCCGGCATTACGGCCTCAGCACCCTCGGACTCTAAGAGCTCCACGATGTGGTTGTTGGCAGTCGGTGAGAATTTTACGAGGATCTCTCCGACGATGCCGACCTTCGGCTTGTGGACATTCGCGCGCTCTAAGTTATCGAAGTCATGGATGATGCCGCGGATATTCTTCACGAAGGTCATCATTCCGGCGCTCTTTGTGGAGAGTGCGTTGACACAGATCTTCTTCCACTTCTCGTGGAGAGCGTTTGCGGAGCCAGGAACGGCTTCGTAAGGTCTTGTCGCATAGAGAACACGCATGAATACATCACCGTACACAACGGCCTGTAAGGCCTTCACGAGCATGGACGGAGTGTACTTGAATCCCGGGTTGGTCTCCATGCCGTTTGCGTTGATGGAGATGACAGGGATCTGTGCCATGCCGGCCTTTTCGAGAGCACGGCGGATAAAGCCGATATAGTTGGACGCACGGCAGCCGCCGCCGGTCTGGCTCATGATCACGGCCGTGTGGTCGAGGTCATATTTGCCGGAGAGGAGCGCGTCCATGATCTGTCCGATGACGATCAGGGACGGGTAGCAGGCGTCGTTGTTTACATATTTTAATCCGGTATCGACGGCTGTCTTGTCATCGTTCTGGAGAACGACAAGGTTGTAGCCGAAGCTGCGGATTGCCGGTTCGATGAGCTCGAAGTGGATCGGGGACATCTGCGGGCATAGCAGCGTATAGTTCTTTTTCATCTCCTTCGTGAAGATTACGCGGTTGTAGGAGCTGGACACGATATTTCTCGTGTAGCGGCGCTCCTCACGGACGCGGAGAGCGGAGATCAAAGAACGGATACGGATCCTTGCGGCACCGAGGTTGTTGACCTCATCGATCTTTAAAACGGTATAGATCTTGCCGGACCGGGTGAGAATATCACTGACCTGGTCGGTGGTGACGGCGTCGAGACCACAGCCGAAGGAGTTTAACTGGACGAGATCCAGATTATCCTGCGTCTTCACGAAGGAAGCGGCCTCATAGAGGCGAGAGTGGTACATCCACTGGTCAGTGACGACGAGCGGGCGCTCCACCTTTCCTAAATGGGAGACGGAGTCCTCGGTCAGGACTGCAAAGCCGTAGGAGGTGATCATGTCGGCGATGCCGTGGTTGATTTCCGGATCGATGTGGTACGGACGTCCGGCGAGAACGATTCCGTGTTTTCCGGTATCTTTTAAGTACTGTAAGACTTCCTCGCCTTTCTTTTCCACATCGCTTCTTGCCTGGCTCAGTTCATCCCAGGCTTTCTTTGCGGCTTTCTTTGTCTCAGACTCCGGAATGTCAAATTCCTGTTTGAAGACTTCCTGCAGCTTTTTCGAGAGGATCTCCTCACTTGTGAACGCCATGAACGGATTTAAGAACTTCACGTTCTTTTCCTTCAGCTCTTCCATGTTGTTCTTGATGTTCTCCGAGTAGGAGGTTACCATCGGGCAGTTATAGTGGTTTCCGGCACCCGGAACTTCTTTCCGTTCGTACGGAATACACGGATAGAAGATAAACGGTACATCGCGCTTGATCAGCCAGGAAATATGGCCGTGGGCAAGCTTTGCCGGGTAACATTCGGACTCACTCGGGATCGTCTCGATGCCCAGCTCATAGATCTGGTGGCTGGACTGCGGGGACAGCATCACGCGGAAGCCGAGTTCCTTAAAGAAAGTCGCCCAGTACGGGAAGTTCTCGTACATGTTGAGGACACGCGGGATCCCGACAACGCCTCTTGTCGCCTTGTCAGCGGTCAGCGGCTCATAGTCGAAGATTCTGTGGTATTTCCAGGTGAACAGGTTCGGGATATCGCGTTTTGCTTTTTCCACACCGAGTCCGCGCTCACAGCGGTTTCCGGAAACGTACTGACGGCCGCCCTCAAAGCGGTTGATCGTCAGGACGCAGTGGTTCACGCATCCGCGGCAGCGGCTCATGGTGGTCGTATAGGTTAAGTTGATAATGTCATCAAGGGAGAGCATTGTCGTCTGATGCGGGCGGTGCATATAGCGCTCACGGGCGATAAGAGCAGCTCCGAAGGCACCCATGATACCTGCGATATCCGGGCGGACAGCTTCGCAGCCGGAGATCCGTTCAAAGCTTCTGAGGACTGCGTCGTTGTAGAAGGTTCCGCCCTGGACAACGACATTCTTTCCGAGGTCGCCGGCGGAAGTGATCTTGATGACTTTAAACAGGGCATTTTTGATGACAGAGTAGGCGAGACCGGCGGAGATATCCGCGACGGATGCGCCCTCTTTCTGCGCCTGTTTTACGTTGGAGTTCATGAACACGGTACATCTCGTTCCGAGATCCACCGGGTTCTGGGCGAAAAGTGCCGCTTTTGCGAAATCCTGGACGCTGTAATTTAAGGATTTCGCGAAGGTCTCGATAAAGGAACCGCAGCCGGAGGAACATGCCTCGTTTAACTGGACACTGTCCACAGTGCCGTCCTTGATGCGGATGCATTTCATATCCTGTCCGCCGATATCGAGGATGCAGTCTACGGACGGATCGAAGAAGGCCGCCGCGTAGTAGTGGGAGATCGTTTCGACTTCGCCCTCGTCTAACAGGAATGCGGCTTTTAAAAGCGCCTCGCCGTAGCCGGTGGAGCAGGAGTAGGCGATCTTCGCGCTGTCCGGAAGCAGGGACTTGATCTCCTTTACGGAAGAGATCGCGGTCGCTAACGGGCTTCCGTTGTTGCTGCTGTAAAAGCTGTAGAGCAGGGAACCATCCTCGCCGACGAGTGCCACCTTCGTTGTGGTGGAACCGGCATCGATTCCTAAGAATACATTTCCCTCATAGGTGGCGAGGTCACCGCGGCGGACCTTGTACTGGTCATGGCGGTCGGTGAATTCCTTATAATCTGCCTCATCCTTAAATAAAGGCTGCATTCTCTTTACTTCAAATTTCATCTTGATGCCGCCGGAAAGATCTGCGATCAGCTTGTCAAGAGAGAAGATCTCCGCATCGTCTTTTGCGTTCATGGCAGCGCCCGTGGCTGCAAAGAGGTGGGAGTGATCCGGAGCGATAATGGCGTCTCCGGTCAGATTTAAGGTGCGGATAAAGGCGTTCCGAAGTTCCGGTAAGAAGTGCAGCGGACCGCCGAGGAATGCTACGTTTCCACGGATCGGCTTGCCGCAGGCAAGACCGCTGATGGTCTGGTTTACAACCGCCTGGAAAATAGAGGCAGCAAGGTCCTCACGGGTCGCGCCGTCATTGATCAGCGGCTGGATATCGGACTTTGCGAATACGCCGCAGCGGGCAGCGATCGGGTAGATCGCCTTATAATTCTTTGCATATTCATTCAGACCGGCAGCATCCGTCTGTAATAAGGAAGCCATCTGGTCGATAAAGGAACCGGTACCGCCGGCGCAGATCCCGTTCATACGCTGGTCGATTCCGCCTGTAAAGTAGATGATCTTCGCGTCCTCGCCGCCAAGCTCGATGGCGACATCCGTCCGCGGAGCATAGTCCTGAAGTGCGGTCGCAACCGCTACAACCTCCTGGACAAATGGAATATGTAAGTAACCCGACAGAGTGAGTCCGCCGGAACCTGTAATATTGGGCCGTAAAGAGAGTTCACCGAGTTCTCCCTTACACTTTTTCAGAAGCGAGGCCAGGGTTTCCTGGATATTGGCGTAATGCCGCTCATAATCCGCGAATAAAATTTTGTTGTTGTCGTCGATCACGGCAACTTTTACTGTAGTGGAACCGATATCGATTCCAAGACGATAACATTGATTCATACGAGCGGGGAGTTCTCCCCATACCTCCTTTTCAACAGAAAAAAACGAGCCGTCCGCAAAAAGCAGGCAGCCAGCCGGAATGCGGGCATCAACATGCCGAACTGTTCAGCCATACAATTTTCTGCCGGAATCGGCACATAGCTGAACTGTTATGTCAAAATTCCGCACATAGTATAACACATTAAAAAAGGAAATACAATTGACGGAATGGGGATGTGGTGGCCTAAAATAGTTAAATTTCTGTAAAGATTGCGTAAAGATTTAATGTTGGGGCGTTGTTGGCGAGGGGGACGCGGTGTATAAATGATTTGACAAAAGAAACGGTTGGGAATTATAATACGGGGCGTAGGAAAATGGAAGAGCGAACGGGATATTCGCATTTTTCGCAGAAGAAAGGAAATACAGAATGAATCTGATGAACAAATTGGAACGGAAATTCGGACGGTACGCGATCCCGAATCTCATGTATTATATCGTGATCCTGTATGCGGTCGGAGTCCTGGTCCAGATGATGGCACCGGCATTCTACATCCAGTATCTGATGCTGGATGCGAGAGCGATCCTTCATGGACAGATCTGGAGGATCATCACATTTATGATCTGGCCGCCGTCCACGAGCCTTTTTTTCAACCTGATAGCGATCTACCTTTACTACAATCTGGGAATGACTCTGGAGCGGGTTTGGGGAACCTTCCGGTTTAACGTGTACTTTTTTATGGGTGTGATCGGTCATGTCCTTGCGGCACTGCTGATCTACATCATCACAGGGCAGGTCTATATTCTCACCACAGATTATCTGAACTTTTCCCTGTTTTTTGCATTTGCGGCCACATTCCCGGAAATGCAGTTTTACCTGTTTTTTGTACTTCCGATCAAGGCGAAGTATCTGGCACTTTTTGATGGACTTTACTTCGTCTATGGATTCCTTTTCGGCGGCATGTCGCAGAGAATTGCGATCGTTATGTCTTTACTTAATTTTATCGTATACCTCTTCATGTCCAGGGGGAGCCGTCTGAATCCAAAGGAAATTCGGAGAAAACAGGTCTTTCACTCACAGATGCGCGAGGCGCAGAAGACAGCGGAAAAGATCGGACGCCACCGCTGTGCTGTTTGCGGACGTACGGAGGAGGACGACCCGAATCTTGTATTCCGCTACTGCTCCAAGTGCGAAGGCGACTATGAATACTGTCAGGACCACCTGTATACCCACAAACATGTAACAAAAGGCGGGATGGATCCAAGACAGGCAAACAGCAATCAGGAGGCATAACATGAAGAAAACAAAAATTATCTGTACCATGGGACCGAACAGCGATGACAGAGAGGTCATGAAACAGCTGCTCTTAAACGGAATGGATGTTGCCCGTTTCAACTTCTCCCACGGAACACACGATGAGCAGAGAGCCCGCTACAAACAGCTCCGCGAGGTTGCGGAAGAGGTTGGAAAACCGGTAGCGGCTCTTCTTGATACAAAGGGCCCGGAGATCCGTACCGGCGTATTAAAAGACGGAAAGAAAGTAACCCTGACAGCAGGCGAGGAGATCATCCTTACAACAGAGGATATCATCGGTGACGCAAAGAGAGTCCACATCAACTATAACGGTTTAAATGAGGATGTAACAGAGGGCAACGTGATCCTGATCGATGACGGCCTGATCGAGCTCCATGTTGAACGTGTAGAGGGAACCGAGATCTACTGTAAGATCATGAACGGCGGCGAACTTGGAGAGAGAAAGGGCGTCAATGTCCCGAATGTAAAGATTAAGCTTCCGGCATTAACAGATAAAGATAAGGAAGATATCCGTTTCGGTATCGAGCTTGGGTTCGACTATATCGCGGCTTCCTTCATCCGTTCCGCAGACGCGATCCGTGAGATCCGCCAGATGTTAGACGAGGGAGGTTCCTCAATGGGAATCATCGCGAAGATCGAGAACGCTGAGGGACTTGAGAACCTTGACGAGATCATCGAGGCCAGCGACGGAATCATGGTAGCCCGCGGTGACCTGGGTGTTGAGATCGCACCGGAGAAGCTTCCGCATCTTCAGAAAATGATGATCAAAAAGTGCAGCGCAGCATGTAAGGTCGTTATCACAGCAACCCAGATGCTGGATTCCATGATCCGCAACCCGAGACCGACCCGCGCGGAGGTTTCCGATGTTGCGAACGCTGTATATGACGGAACAGATGTCGTTATGTTATCCGGTGAGACTGCAAACGGTAAGTATCCGGTCGAGGCATTAAAGATGATGGCTCATATTGTTGAGGAGACCGAGTCCCACATGAACGGTGACTTCTATGAGAAGAGAACCGTATCCGACGATAACCGCCACAATATTTCCAATGCAGTGAGCTATGCGTCCGTCGCAACGGCACAGTCCCTTGATGCGGCTGTCATCATTGCGCCGAGTATCAGCGGCTACACAGCGAGAATGCTTTCCAAGTGGCATCCGTCCACAAAACTTGTGGGAATGTCCCCGAGTATCTCCGCAGTCCGCAAGATGATGCTCTACTGGGGTGTAACTCCGTTCCAGGCAAAGAGAGCGGAATCCACTGACACTTTAATTGAGAACAGTATTGACATTTTAAAAGAGAATGGTATTGTAAAAACAGGCGATATCGCGGTCGTGACTGCGGGAGTTGTGGATTATGCGAGAAGACATGAGCCGGCGGCTTCCACCAATATCATGCGTGTAGTAAATATCGACTAAAAGAAAGAGTCCGGCCTGCCGGGCTTTGCACCGGGCGCAGCTGTCTGTAGTGCACTGTATATTTGTGTGGTGTATACAGCACAGGATCGAGCGCCTCAGGGTGCGGAATATATTGACTGATAAGGAGAGAACGTACATGGAGAAGAAACCGTTTGTAACGAAGGAACAGCTGGAAGAGATCGCAAAGACCTATCCGACTCCTTTCTATCTTTATGATGAAAAGGGAATCCGTGAGAATGCGATGAAATTAAAGGAAGCATTTTCCTGGAATAAAGGCTTCAGAGAGTATTTTGCAGTAAAGGCAACCCCGAACCCGTTCATCTTAAAAACATTGCAGGAGCTTGGATGCGGAACTGACTGTTCCTCAAAGACAGAGCTTCTGATGTCCGATGCATGCGGTTTTTCTGGTCATGACATCATGTTCTCTTCCAACGATACCCCGCCGGAAGAGTTCAAACTGGCTTACGACCTCGGTGCGATCATCAACCTGGATGATTTCACACATATCGAGTGTCTGGAGAAGACGATCGGAACGATCCCGGAGACGATCTGCTGCCGTTTCAATCCGGGCGGATTATTCAAGGTGACAACTGATATCATGGATAACCCGGGTGATGCGAAGTACGGCATGACAGAGGCCCAGATCACAGAGGCTTACAAGATCTTAAAGGCAAAGGGCGCGAAGAACTTCGGTATCCATGCGTTCCTTGCAAGCAACACTGTGACAAATGAGTATTATCCGCTTCTCGCGAAGGTTCTTTTTGAGCTTGCCGTGAAGTTAAAGAAAGAGACCGGTGCTGACATCAAGTTCATCAACCTCTCCGGCGGAATCGGAATCCCGTACAGACCGGACCAGGAGCCGAACGATATCAAGGTTATCGGTGAGGGCGTAAGAAAGGTTTACGAGGAAGTTCTTGTTCCGGCAGGAATGGGCGATGTGGCGATCTTCACAGAGCTTGGCCGCTTCATGCTGGCTCCGTACGGTGCGCTTGTCACAAGAGCGATCCATGAGAAGCACACTTACAAAGAGTATATCGGTGTGGATGCCTGCGCGGTAAACCTGATGCGTCCGGCAATGTACGGCGCTTACCACCACATTACTGTGATGGGCAAGGAGAACGAGCCGTGTGATCACAAGTACGATGTGACAGGCTCCCTCTGCGAGAACAACGATAAATTTGCGATCGACCGCATGCTCCCGAAGATCGATATGGGTGACCTTTTATTCATCCACGATGCGGGTGCACACGGATTCGCGATGGGTTACAACTACAACGGAAAGTTAAAGAGCGCAGAGCTTCTCCTCAAGGAGGACGGAAGCGTTCAGATGATCCGCCGTGCAGAGACTCCGAAGGATTACTTTGCTACATTTGATTTCTGCGATATTCTTAAGAATGTCAGAAACGTGTAAGGGAAAAAAGAAAAGCCTGATCATATGAGATAGTGTGCGGCCGGATCTATGCCGGCGGGCAGGATCTGAAAAATGACAGGCGGTCAGTTAAAAGAAAAAAGAGGCGGTATGGTTCTTGGTGAACGGTACCGTCTCTTGTTGTTTACGCGAAATTGGGACCGGTTTCAGGTGACCGCATGGGCAATAGAGAATCATGCTTTGTCTTGTGGGGGTCAGGTCTGCCAGAACAAAAAGACATGAAAAAAGGGGCTGTCGCATTAGCAAATATTTTTTGCTGGGCGGCAGCCCTGCTT
>ERZ1026901.824-NODE-824-length-21502-cov-27.074649_pt1 | contig 21502 bp, 21 predicted proteins | sample MGYA00380179_ERZ1026901 | MGnify/ENA primary metagenome ERZ1026901 (study PRJEB33269, sample SAMEA4719815) | human gut metagenome | biome: human-associated habitat; feature: organic feature; material: feces | place: Cameroon | collected 2013-10 ... | reverse complement strand
GCACGGTGGTGTGAGAGGTCGGTAGGTAAACTAATTACCTACCTCCTACTCGATTATACAAGAAAAAGTATTATAAGAGGAAAATCTGGCAGCTGTGCGCAGAGCCGTGGAGCTTTAAATGCAAGCAAAAATACAATTGTAAAGAAGGTTACAGGGACGAAATGCTTCAAGTTATAAATAGAAGCGTTTCGTCCTTAACTTTTTGTTTGCTTGACGTAAGGAAAGAATTTGACTTATAATGAATGCATAAGACTTTCGTGCTTTTTGAGATTGTTGATTAAAAAATGTTGCGTAGGAAAGTGAGGAATAAAGATGAAGAAGTTTACTAAGGCTGGTGCTAAATTTGCGGCGGCTGTGGCGATGTCTGTGCTGGCTATGGGTTATACTACGAGCGTGTGGGCGGAAGATATAAAAGATAGTTATACAGCTACAGGCCTTGATATAGATAACGGCGAGCAGCTAAACATTAGCGAGAAGAATGGATTGTTTATTGGTTGTCAGGCGATAGCAAAGAAAAATGCAGAGGGCATAGGTATCAATGTTAATGGTGCGCAGGCTGATTTCGACATTAATGGTCATTTTGGTGTGCTGGCTCAGGGTTGTATCGAAGGGACAGAAGCGAATGTGAGTATAAAGGCCGTTGGCTTTTCTGGAGAAAAAGGCAGCTCACTGATTAAGGCAGGATCCGTTGGTTACGTAGCGAGCAATGAGGATCATAGGGGAATTTCTACAGGAACTTTAGTCGAAGAATCGCTGGGAATGGCTTTAAATAACTATGCTATGAATATTTTTGCTGAAAAAGATATCAACATATATTCTTTTATACTTAATAATACTGAGCTTACTAGTAAGAAGACGGCACAAGGCATGGTTTTATCAAATGCTTCTAAGGCAAGCTTGCAGGCAGGCGGACAAATAAGAATAGAAGTCGATTCTATGAGCAACAGTAAGCTCGAGGCTATAAATGCTAAGGATTCGAAGCTTGATATGAAGGCAGAACAGGGTATAGAAATAAAAGCTGCGAATATAGATGCAGAGGGGAATGTACAAGCTGATAAGGTTTATGCGATTGTTGCAGATAATTCGGAAATAGCTTTGGATGGCGGAAGCTCCGGAATTTATATTCTTGGCAATGTTAATGTTAGTAATAACTCTGTTTTGAAGCTTTCGGGCGTGACAGGCATAGGTGGAACACGTATGAGAATTGGTAGGCCAGGCAGTAATCTTACTGTTGAGAATTCCACTTTAGTAGTTGATGGCTTGGTGACAACTTCTGGGACAACAACGCTAAATAATGCAAAAATATATATGTATGATGCTAATAATGCTGAAGATGCTTTTCACACTTTGTCAATAAAGAATTTAGATATAGCTGGCAGCAATGAGTTGTTTTTGCGTGCAGACAGCAGCAAGGACAGTGATGTGAACAGAGGGGGTTTGAATAGCGATGTTATCGGCATAAGTGACATCGGAACAACCATAACGGAGAAAGGCAAGTTCGATGTGCATGTGCTTGATAAGGGTATGAAGACAGGTTATGGCATGGGTGCCGATGGTGAGAAAATTTTAGATAATACTATAACTGTTCTTTATAACCGTGATGGCAACGTCGACCTTGGTCAGTTGGTCAATAGTGTTAAGGTTACGAATTATGATAACGGCATCTGGAGATATGCTTATGAAATGAATGCGGTGTCAGATGGTAATAAAGTTGTAATTAAAAATGTTAATGTTACAGCTGCGCCCTCTGCCTCCGGCAGCCAGCGCAGTCTGCACTCCGCTAACAAAGCGGCAGGAGCGCTCGCAATCGGCGTTTTGGGTAACGACAGCGCTTTGCATGCGCATCTGCGTGAGGCGCAAGGAGCGGGCGAGCGTGAAGAGGTTTGGGCGCAGTATCTCGGCGGCAATCTTAAGAGTGACGGCATGCAGCTGAAGCATAACGGTGTGGAGCTTGGCTATGATGCTTATGTCGGTAATAATTGGACGTTTGGCGTGAGCGGTATGCAGACGCGCGGCAATACGCAGCTGGATAGCGGCAGCGGCAAGGCGAAAACCAATGTTGGCACAGTGTACGGCGCTTGGCATGGCGGCAGCACTTATCTTAACCTTGAAGCGAAGGCTGGCAGAGTGAGCAGCGAAAGCAAGGCCTTCGGCGGTACTGTTATGCAAAAAATTGCTGGTGAGTTCTCCGCTCCGGCCTACAGCGTGAGTGCCGAGTATGGCAGTACGCATGAGCTGCCTGCGGCCTGGTATCTTGAGCCAGCAGTACGCTTGAGCTATGTTCACCTGGGCGCTGCTGATTACAGCGTGCGGACGCAGGAGACGTTGGCGCGTGTGGCTAATGATAGCTTCGACAGCATCATTTTGCGCGGTGGAGCGAAGCTTGGCAGACGCCTGGGCGCTAAGGGCAGCTTCTATGTGAAGGCTGCGGCGGTATATGATTTCGGCGGCGATTTGGCGACGACGGTGAGCGCCGACGGACGCACAGCGCATTACGAGGACAGCCTTGGCGGCTGGGGCGTAGAGTATGCCGCAGGCATGGAATATAAGCTGGGCAAGGCAGCGAATATTTCTCTCGACGTTGAACGCAGAAGCGGCGGCGAGCTGAAGCGCGACTGGGGCATAAACGTGGGCGTAAATTACAGCTTCTAAAATTTTTCTCGCAGAGGAGAGCAGTGCATTTCGTGCTGCTCTTTTTGCATTTCACTCACGGAAAAAAAATTTCACATTTTCTAAAGACATTTCTTGGCTAAGGGTATACCCTTTAAGTGTAAAATTTGATATAATTAGTTGGATAAGAAGAGAATGAGATATTAGGCGCATTCTCAAAGATGGAGGGAACGTTTTGGAAGAATTATATCGTGAAGAATCTGGCACAAGCGGACAAAGAAAAATTTTTGCCGCGATTGCCTTATTGATGATTGCGAGCCTTTTTGTGCATGAATGGATGGGCTTTCAGGCTTCACATCGTTTTGATGTTTTGGGCTGGGGCATGGACCTGGTGCTGCTGGCACTGTGGATTTGGCGCGTCAGCTTTGGCTATACGCTGATTTTATACAAGGACAAGCGCCTTGAGGTTATCAGCCACGGCTTAGGCTTTATCAAACGCAGCTATGTTGTCGACCTGACCAGAACTGAAAGCTTTACGGATAAATATGTAAAAAGCTTTTTCCGCAAAACGCAGATTAAGCATTATATTCACCGCTATAATTCCTTAGATAATAATCCGCAGCGTCTTTTGGTATTCACTGAGGGCAAGAAGAACAAGCTGGCTGGTCTGCTGTTCAAGTCCAGCGACGAGTTCATCAAGCAGCTCCGCAAACAGATGCCGGATAAATTTATTCAACTGTAAGTTTTGGTTAAGCCAAGGAGGTCTAAAATTTAATGGATGCTTTAGCTAATGTTGAACCTGCTTTAGTCTGCAGCAGAGTTATGCAGATATTTTTTGGTGCATTTCTTTATATCTATCTGATTGCTAAGCTGGTTGGTCCCGAAAACAAGCAGGCCTGGTTCAGAAAACGTAAAAAATATACCTTCTTCAACCGTCGTGGTATTTTCGGCGAGGATATTAACTTTGGCTATCCTGTCTGCTGGCAGGGCATAGCTGTTTTCTTCGCTATCTATGGCGTAGTTCTCGGCTTCGGCTACTGGTATATTTTTGTACACGCATATTAAGACTGAATATATATGAGAAGGGAATTTGCTTAAATGGCAGAGATTAGAGGTTTAGTTGTTAAGAAAAACGGCGAACGCGCCGAGGTTAAGGTTGATAAAATTGAAAGCGAGCTGAAGAACCTGCCGAAATATCTGGATTGCTGGAATCCGGTAGGCGCTAAGGCCGGCGATATTGTTGGTGCAGAATACCGCGATTTTGACCAGAAGCAGGCCAAGCTGATTATTTACGGTCTGCCTGTGGCCGGCATTCTCGCCGGTGTTGCCTGCGGTCACAGCATGGCAACCTTCTTCCATATCGATGAGCTGCTTCCTATAGCTGTCTGTATTGTGCTTTGGCTGCTTGTTACTGTGAATTATGCGCGTATCTTTAAGCGTGACGCAGTACGCGAGGGTCAGCAGCCTGTTATCTATGAGATTCAGCAGGCTGAGATGGTTATCGATATGGGTAAAAAGGGCTGAGGTAAAGAGCCATGAAGGTTATTTTGGCTTCAGCATCTCCGCGCCGTCAGGCGCTTTTGCAGCAGATTGGCATTGAGCCTGTTGTGCAGCCTACTTCCTTTGATGAGGTGGGCGGCAGAGCGGAGCTGGCGCACGAGGTGGCGCTGGCTAATGCCAAGGGCAAGTGCGATGCTGTTTATGCAGTGGCCGGAGATGAGCTGCCGGTTGTGGCAGCAGATACGATTGTTGTTATTGACAATGTTATTTTAGGCAAGCCGCAGGATGAGGAAGAGGCGCAGGCTATGCTTACGCGTTTGTCAGGACGCACGCATCAGGTGATGACGGGCGTGGCGGTGCGCTATAAAGGTCAGCAGCTGGCAAAGGTCTGCACGACAGACGTGAGCTTCCGCGAGCTGACTGCCGCAGAGATTGCGGCATATATTGCCACGAAGGAGCCTTTGGATAAGGCTGGTGCCTATGGCATTCAAGGTCGTGGTGCTGTTCTGGTGGAAAAAATCAATGGCTGCTACAATAACGTAGTTGGTCTGCCATTGACGATGCTTCATGAAATGTTTAGGCAATTAGGAGTATAGGAGCTATGACAGGTGGATAAAACTGCTGAAAGCAGGACCTGCAATTTTTGCAGTAATGATTTTAGCAGTCTCGACAAAAAATTTAATGAGCAGAGGATAAAAAATCTTCCTCTGGATGAAAGACCACGCGAAAAGCTTTTGCAGCGTGGCGTGCAGGCGCTTACGGATGCTGAGCTGCTGGCGATTTTATTGCGTACAGGTACAGCGAAGAAGTCGGCGCTTGATTTAGGCAGGGAGCTTGTGGCCGATGACGGTCTTTACCGCCGTCTGGCGCGGACGAGCGACCTCAATGAGCTTATGCAGATTAAGGGCTTGGGACAGGCGAAGGCCGCGACGGTTCTCGCTGCCCTGGAGCTTGGCAGGCGCATTGCGTCCGCCAGACCTTTAGATAAAGTTCATGTGCGTTGTCCGCAGGATGTGGCAGACTTTTTGATGCCGCGCTTGCGTTATGCGACGCGTGAACAGTTTTTAGTAATTTTATTAAATAGCAAAAATCTTATAATAGGCACAGAGATTGTTTCCGAGGGAACCTTGACCAATTCTGTGGTGCATCCGCGTGAGGTGTTCCAGCCGCCGATTCTGCAGCATGCTGCAGCAATCTGTGTGGCGCATAACCATCCGTCCGGCGACCCGTCGCCGAGCCGGGAGGATAAGGAGCTGACCGCAGTTTTGCAGCAGGCCGGTCTGACTTTGGGGATTCCTCTTTTAGACCATCTGATTATTGGTGATGGCGCCTATTATAGCTTTCAAGAGGATGGAGCATTAGACGTTTAGGAGGATATGTGGAAATGAAGCTGACTTTCCCCAACTTTAGTTTATTTAACAATATGTCCGATGACATGGGTATTGACCTGGGCACAGCGAATACCCTGGTGCATTGCAAAGATAAAGGTATTATTATCCGTGAGCCTTCCGTTGTGGCGGTAGAAAAGGATACGAACGAGGTGCTGGCAATCGGCGCCGAGGCGAAGCGCATGATTGGCCGTACCCCGGGCAACATCGTGGCTATCCGTCCGATGAAGGACGGCGTTATCGCTGACTATGAAATTACACAGTCCATGCTGAAATATTTCATTAAGCAGGCTATGGGCAACCGTCCGCTGGTGCGTCCGCGTATTCTGGTCGGCGTACCCTCCGGCGTTACTGAGGTTGAGAAGCGTGCTGTTATCGACGCGACTATTGAAGCCGGTGCGCGTGAGGCGTATCTGATTGAGGAGCCGATGGCTGCGGCAATCGGTGCTGGTATGCCTGTACAGGAGGCAACCGGCAGCATGGTTGTTGATATTGGCGGCGGCACCTGTGAGGTTGCTGTTATTTCCTTGGGCGGTATTGTTGTCAGCAAGAGCGTTCGCTGTGGTGGTGATGCGATTGACAGCGCAATTGCGCGTTATATTCGCAAAACCTTCAATATGTTCATTGGTGAGCGTACTGCCGAGAATATCAAGATTGAAATCGGCACGGCTATGCCTGTTGATACTCCTGACATTATGGAGGTGCGCGGTCGCGACCTGCTCAGCGGTCTGCCGAAGAGCATCAACGTCAACGCTAACCACATCTGCGAGGCTGTCAATGAGCCTGTAAGCATTATCGTGGACGCTGTACGCAACACATTGGAGCGTACTCCGCCTGAGCTGTCTGCTGATATTATGGACAGAGGCATTGTTATGACCGGCGGCAGCTCGATGCTGCGCAACCTGGACCGTTTGATTTCCCGCGAGACGGGCATGCCTGTTTTCGTTTCTGACGAAGCGCTGAACTGCGTTGCTCTGGGTACAGGTATCGCCGTAGAAAATATTGATATTTATCGTAAGGGCTTTATGACCTCGAAATAATGGGGCTGGCACATGAGTAAGAAGGTTATGCTCTGTGGATTGTTCGCCTTTATTCTGCTGGCAATGCTGGCGATGGCGATTGCCGGCAAGAGCCGCTTCCCGCTGGTCAACAGGACTGTAGCAGCAGTCGTGCTGCCTGTGGAGGAGGGGCTGACAAGCCTTGGCAGCGCCAGCGACGGCTTGCGCGGCTTTTGGAAGGCGCTGACAGTTTTACAGAGTGAGAATAAGAAGTTAAAAGAAGAAAACGAAGAGCTGCGCAGTGCTAATATCCGTATGGCGTCGCTTTTTGCCGAGAACAAGCAGCTGCATACGCTCCTGAACTATAAGGAGGAGCATAAGACGCAGCAGGTTGTAGCAGCAAAGGTTATTGCGCGCAACTTTGGTGATTTGCAGGACTGCATGTATATCAACGTCGGCAAGGACAAGGGCCTGGCGCCGGATATGGCGGTTGTGCATGATGGCCTGGTCGGCATTGTCGATGAGGTTTATGATGATTATGCGCGTGTGCTGCTGCTTAGCTCGCCGCGTTGCCGTGTTGGTGCGCGTGTTATCCGTGCGGATTCCCGTGCCGTAGGCGTTGCCGGCGGCAGTGCCACGACGAAGGGCACGCTTGTTTTGGAGCACGTTTTCCGTGACGCAAGCCTGAACAAGGGTGATATTATTGTCACCAGTGGCTATAGCGGCAGCCATCCGGCTGATATTTTGATTGGCAAGATTACTTCTACCAATATGGATAGTATTGGCCTTTTGCAGGAGGCTGAGGTGCAGCCGACGGCTGATATTGCCGATGTAGAGCAGGTGCTTGTTATCACCAGCTTTACGCCGCAACCGAAAATCGCAGTACAGGGAGGACAGGCAAAATGAGGAGACTGATTTGGCCCGTCCTGTTTCTGTTCTTAATGCTTTTGCAGGGCTCGGTGTCTGTATATATGACAGGCTGGCTTTCATGCGATTTGCTGCTTTTGGCAATTTATGCTTTTTCCATGCAGCGCGGCCCTGAGGCAGGTGCAGTGGCAGGCGGCCTGATGGGCTTTTTCCAGGATGCGCTGAGCGTAAGCACCTTTGGCTACTATATGCTGACGCGTACTGTGTTCGGCTATCTTGTAGGCATGACGAAGGAAAAGGTTTTTAAGGATAATTTTCTTTACCATATGAGCGCGATTGCTACGTGCAGCCTGATTTTGCGCTTTGTGTACTGGTGGGTGGCGCTGATTCGCGCAGATGGCCGCTGGAATATATTTTTCAGCTACTGCTGGGACACGCTGGGCTTTGTCTTAGGCAATGTCCTGCTGGTCTGGCCCGTGGTGCTTTTGGTGAAGCTTGTATATGAATGGATTAAGAAGGAAGATATTTCCTATTAGGTCGAAGAGAAGAAAGGAGACAGACGCAGCTCATGGATGAGAGAAATCAGGCAGGCAGATTGCATGTAATGCTGGTTATCTGCCTGGTGTTGTTTACTGTGCTGATAGGACGCATGGTCTATTTGCAGCTGTGGCGTGGCGATTATTATGCCAAGCAGTCTGACGGCAACCGTCTGCGTCAGTCCAAAATCAGTGCGCCGCGCGGACTTATTTATGACAGCGAGGGCAAGGTCCTCGTCAATAATCTGCCCGGCTATGCTGTGGTGCTGCAAAAGCAGTCGAAATATAAAGAGGAAACCTTACAGCGTTTAAGCACGCTGCTGGATATGCCTGTTGAGGATATCAAGAAAAAAATTGAGGCCAGCGCCAATTATTATGAGCCGATTATGCTCAAGAATAATCTGGATATCCAACTGGTGACGCGTATCGAGGAGCAGCGCCGTTATATGCCGGAGGTTATGCTGACGGTGCAGACGATTCGCAACTATCCTTATCACGAGCTGGCTGTACACGCCCTGGGCTATGTGGGCGAGGTCAGCGAGTATGAAATGGAAAGAAACCTGTTCAAGGACGTTACGCAGGGCAGCATTGTCGGCAAGGAAGGCTTGGAGAAAAGCTATGACAAGTATCTGCGCGGCGTAGACGGCGCCTTTATGGAGGAGGTTGACGTTGGCGGCAATGTCGTCAAGCATTACGATTCCATTCAGCCTGTGCAGGGCAAGAGCCTGAAGCTGACGTTGGATTATGAGCTGCAGGCAGAGCTGGAAAAGTTTACCGATAAGCATCTGGCTTATCTGCGTAATTCCGGTATTGCTCCGGGCGCAAGGGCAGCGGCAGTTGTGGCGCTCGACCCGCGCAATGGCGCTGTGCGCGCGATGGTGAGCCGTCCCGGTTACGATCCCAACTGGTTCGTGCATGGCATTTCGTCTAAAAACTGGAATTCTATAAATAATGATCCCAACTATCCAATGAACAACAAGGTTATCACGGGCGAGTATCCGCCTGGCTCGACGTTCAAGATTGTCACAGGCAGTGCGGCCTTCGAGCTGAAGAAGGTTGGTTTGGACGAGCCTATTTTCGACGGCGGCTTCCATCCTCTTGTACCGACGATGGGCAACGCCGGCGGCGAGGTGCTGGGCTGGCTGACCTTTATCAAGGCGCTGGCAATGAGTGATAACGTATATTTCTATGAGTTAGGCAACCGTGTCGGCATTGACAATATTGCTAAATATGCCCGCATTTACGGCTTTGGCGAAAAGACAGGCATTGACCTGGACGGCGAAAGCAAGGGCCTTGTGGCCGCCAAGGACGTTAAGCGCAAAATCTGGAACGAGGACTGGCGCCTTGGCGACACCTTCAACGCAGCGATTGGCCAGGGCTTCAACCTGACCACGCCGATGCAGCTGGCAGTTATGCTGAGCATTGTCGCTAACGGTGGCGTGAAGTACCAGCCCTATCTTGTCGACAGCATTCTGAATGTGGACGGCTCGGTGTTTGAAAAGCCTAAGCGTCATGAGGGCAAGCATATCGACGTATCGCAGCAGACGATTGACTATATCCGTATGGGCATGAGCGCAACGACGCAGGAGGGCGGTACGGCTTCGTACTTCTCCGGTCTGCCGAAGGCGATTGCCGGCAAGACCGGTACGGCGGAGAACTCGCATGGACGTGACCATGGCCTGTTCGTAGCCTATGGCCCGGTTGATAATCCTGAGCTTGTCGTGGTCTGCATTGTCGAGCAGGGCGGCTTTGGTTCGACGGCTGCCGGTCCGATTGTTTATAAAGCCTTTGAAGAATTTTTCCAGGAGCGTGGCTATATGCCGCGTCCGAAGCCGGAGGAAGAGCCGGCGCAGGTTCAGCAATAGATGAAGGAAGGAGTACATTGTGGATTTTAAACGTATCCTGAAAAACCTTGACTGGTGGCTTATCAGCGCCGTGGTTATTCTCATGGCCTGCGGTCTAGGTCTTATCGACAGTGCTACACATTCCTTTGCTGTAAGCACGGGCAAGGCGTGGCATGTGCAGCGCCAGAGTATGTTCATGGCCTTTGGCCTGCTGCTCGTTTCTGTGTCGCTGACCTTTGATTATCATGTGCTGAAAAACTACGCCAGCAAGCTGTATATCTTTAATATTATTCTGCTGCTCATCGTTATGTTCGTCGGACATAGCCAGCTTGGTGCGCAGCGCTGGATTCAGATTGGCTCGCTGTCCTTTCAGCCGAGTGAATTTGCTAAGGTGTTTTTGATTATCTGCTTGGCGACGTTTATGGATAAGCGCATTGAGTGGCTGGAGGAATTTAAGGATTATCTGCCGGTCTTTGCGTATATTCTGGTGCCGTTTGTTTTGGTTATGCGTCAGCCTGACCTGGGCACCTCTCTGACCTTTATCGCGATTCTTGTCGGCATGATTTTTGTCAGCGGCTTCAAATATAAATGGTTTTTCCGTCTTGGTCTGGCGTTTGTCGCCTTGCTGCCTGTGTTCTGGCTGATTCTTAAGGATTACCAGAAGAACCGTATCCGCGTTTTCCTGAACCCGGAGCTTGACCCCTTTGGCAGCGGCTACCACGTTATCCAGTCGAAGATTGCGATTGGTAGCGGCGGCTTCTTGGGCAAGGGCTGGCTTGCCGGAACGCAGAGCCAGCTGAACTTTTTGCCGGAGAACCATACAGACTTTATTTTTGCCGTGGCCGGAGAGGAATTTGGCTTCATCGGTACGGTGTTCATTATTTGCATGTATTTGATTATCATCTGGCGCGGAATTGCCATTGCGCTGGATGCGGACGACACCTTCGGCATGCTTTTGGCGACAGGCGTAACGTCGATGTTTATGTTTCATATCATGGTCAATATCGGTATGACAGCAGGCATTATGCCGGTAACAGGCGTGCCGCTGCCGTTTTTGAGCTATGGCGTAAGCTCACTGACAACAAATCTGATGCTAGTGGCGATTTTGTTGAATGTGAAGGTACGTAAGAAAAATTTACAGTTCTAGAGGAGAAAATTTAATGAAGAAAGACCTGACTATAGATATTTTAAGCAGCGTCCAGAAGCCTGCCCGTTATACCGGAGGCGAGTTCAGCAGCATTGTGAAGCCTGCTGACGAGGTGGAAGCGACGATTGCCCTGGCTTTCCCCGATGTGTATGAGGTGGGCATGAGCTATCTTGGCTTCAAGATTCTCTACCATCTGCTGAACAAGGAGCAGGGCGTAGCAGCTGAGCGTGTCTACGCGCCGTGGATTGACCTGGAAGCAAAGATGCGCGAACGCGACATCGTGCTGACGACGCTGGAGACAAAAAAAGCACTCAGCGAGTGCGATCTCGTAGGCTTTACGCTGCAATATGAGCTATCCTACACGAATATTTTAAATATGCTCGACCTGGGCGGCGTGCCGCTGCTGCAGGCAGAGCGTACCGACAACGATCCCTTCGTTATCGTCGGCGGTCCCTGCGTTTATAATCCGGAGCCGCTGGCAGACTTCTTCGACTTTGCTATTATCGGCGAGGGCGAGGAGCTTCTCATCGAGGTTATGCGCTGCTATAAGGCATGGAAGCGCGAGGGCAAGCCGGGCGGACGCCAGGAGTTCTTGCAGCGCGTGGCTAAAATCAAGGGCGTTTATGTGCCCTCCTTTTATGCAGCTGAATATAATGAGGACGGAACCTTCAAGGCCATCAAGCCGCTGCGTGAGGACATTCCGGCAGTAATTGAAAAGCGCATTGTGGAGGATATGAACAGCGTTGATTTCCCGACTGCGCCGATTGTGCCCTTTGGCGAAATTGTGCATGACCGCATTATGCTGGAGGTTTTCCGTGGCTGCAGCCGTGGCTGCCGCTTCTGTCATGCAGGCATGGTTTATCGTCCTGTACGCGAGCGCAAGCCTGAGGTGCTTATGGATCTGTCGCGTAAGCTGGTCGACAATACCGGCTATAACGAAATCAGTCTGGTTTCTCTTTCCAGCGCCGATTATTCCTGCCTGGCACCGCTCGTGCATAATATGATCAGCGAGTTCAAGGACGACCGCGTAAGCGTTTCGCTGCCCTCGCTGCGTATCGACAGCTTCTGCGTGGCTATCGCCAAGGAGGTGCAGGCTGTGCGCAAGAGTGGTCTGACCTTCGCACCGGAGGCAGGCAGCCAGAAGATGCGCGATGTTATCAACAAGGGCGTAACGGAGGAGGACCTCATGAACGCTGTAGGCGCAGCCTTTGAATCCGGCTGGAGCAGCGTGAAGCTGTACTTCATGATTGGCCTGCCGTATGAAACGGACGAGGATATTCTGGCGATTGCTGACCTTGCGCGTAAGGTGCAGTACAAATATTTCCAGGTAACGGGCAAGCGTGGCTGCCGAGTAACCGTCAGCGCTTCCTCCTTCGTGCCGAAGCCGTACACCGCCTTCCAGTGGTTTGCGCAGAACGATTTGGAAACTATTCGCCGTAAGCAGTTCCTGCTGAAGGACGAAATCAAGAAATATAAAAATATCACGCTGAACTATCACGATGGCAAGACCGGCATTATCGAGGCAGTTTTTGCCCGCGGCGACCGCCGCGTAGGCAAGGCGTTGCTTTTGGCATGGCAGAAGGGCGCACGCTTCGATGGCTGGAGCGACTGCTTCTCCTATGAGCGCTGGTGCGAGGCTATCGAGGAGGCAGGCCTGGATAAGGACTTTTATGCAGCACGTGAGCGCGCTGAACACGAAGCCTTCCCGTGGGAGCACGTTTCTCCGGGCGTCAGCCGCCGTTTCCTCTGGAACGAATGGCAGAAGGCGTATGCACAGCAGCTTACGCATGACTGCCGTCGCACGAGCTGCACTGGCTGCGGCGTCTGCCAAAAGCTGGGCGTGAAGATTGTCGATTATAAGGACGCATATGAAAACGGGGAGGTGCAGGCATAATGAAGCTGCGTATGCAAATTACGAAGGATAAGGATATACGTTTCATCTCCCATTTGGAATATGTGCGCACCATTGGCCGTGCAATCCGCCGTGCCAAGCTGCCTGCAGCTTATTCAGAGGGCTTCAACCCACACCTGAAGTTCAGTCTGGCTTCGGCGCTGGGCGTTGGCGTAGTCAGCTATACGGAGTTCGTGGAAATCGAGCTGGCTGAGCCGATGGAGGTTGAGGCGGCGGCGAAGGCGTTGGACGCAGCTCTGCCGCGCGGCATCCGCGTGCTGGCAGCAGATGCGGTCGAAACGCATCATGCGGCGCTCATGAGTCAGGCGGCGGGAGCGAAGTATCGCGTGACGCTGCCGTATAGCAGGGACATCAGCGAGGCAGTAGCGCAGTTCAATGCTGCTGAAGCGCTGCTCTTTAAAAAGGCGGCACCGAAGAAAAAGGATAAGGTCAAGGATATTGACGTGAAGTTCTACATTCCGCATATCGATGTTGAGCTTGTTGGTGAAAACACAGTGTTCGGCTTCACCTGCAAGATTACGCCGACTGGCAGCATGAAGGCTGTTGATCTGCTCAATGCGCTGAATGAGCAGTATCAGCTGGAGCTGCCTGTGGAGATGGCAGACATCGAGCGCCTGGAGCTTTATCGCGCGAACAAAAATGGCAAGCTGATTCCTATGCTTAATGGGGATGCAGTGAAGCTGGCATAAAAAAGAAAGCGTCGGGTGGCTTGCCGCCTGACGCTTTTTTTGCCTTATCATTTTACTCTTATTTCTAGTTTGTAAACGTATTTGTTTATATCATCTGTCATCCAGTAATCACATAGTGAGGTAACGTATAGCGGTGATAACGGCGTAAAGCCATGCTCTCGGCAATAGTCTGCCAAAAGCTGTAAATTATCTTTATTGTTAAACATATAGACGCCCTGAAAACAAAGTGTAAGATAATCGCCAGCTTCTTTTTTATAGCATTGGGGCGTAGGCAGAGGTTCGTTGAGCTTATAAAAATAATGCTTGATATGCTTGGTGCTGAAATCCTGCAGTATCTGCGCATCATAAATATAGCCAAAGCTGTTGGTTGTAACTGCTACGTCCTTCTGCAGGCTGGCAAACATATTGGCTATATGTGTGGAACGCTTTTTGAAGCATTCATTTTCTTCTGCTTCCTTGCTGATATAAAGATAGCTTTCCGGCGCGTGGACAAGCGTAAGCTTGTCAAGCGTGATATTGGCAATACGGTTTAGCTTGGCAACTTCTTTTTGCAGTTCGTCCTTCATGGCCTGAAGGCGGGCGATTTCCTGCGTGAAAAAATCAATGCGTTCGTGGAACATATCGCTGTAGGCGGCAGGTGAGCGCGTAGCGAGATATTCCTTGATGCGTGCAATAGGAACATCAAGCTGGCGCAGGGTAAGAATAAGCTGTAATAAAAACAGCTGGCTGCGTTTATAATAACGATAGCCGTTTTCGTCGACGACCTCGGGCGTAATCAGACCAAGCTTATCATAATAGAGCAGAGTCTTGCGCGGAATCTTGCAAAGCTGAGATAATTCTCCGGTTGTGAAATAATTGTGGATGCCTTTTTGCATTTTTGTAAAAAACTCCTTGACTGTCTAGTAGCTATACATAGTATTATAACATACAAAGAAGAATGTGCATATTAATAATTTATCTAATTATACTTTTTGTGCACGCGATTTTTTTGGATGAGTGTATTGTGTATGAAACGGAGGATTACGAGTGAGTAAATTAACTAACAAAGGCTTGTTGATGACGGCATTGATTTGTGGCAATGTTCTTTGGGGGGGAACTGCGGTTCACGCTGAAGAGATTGGCGAGTATGATCTTGATACGATGGTCGTTACGGCGACAAGAACCATGAAGCAGCTTCAGGAGGTTCCATCGAGCGTAAGCGTGGTAACGGCGAAGGATATTGCAGAAAGAAATATTAAAGCTGTACCAGAGGCTTTGCAGACCCTTCCAGGTGTATATATGAGTCAGTCTCCTTCTTATGGCAGTGCTGGAGGTGTGGAGATTCGCGGCTTTGATTCTAAGAATATTTTAGTATTAGTTGACGGTGCGGTAATGAATGCTTCTCATAACAATGAGGTTCAATGGGAAATGCTGCCTGTAGAAAATATTGAACGCATTGAGGTTGTTAAGGGTTCAGGCTCTTCTTTATATGGTGGTCGTGCTGTTGGTGCAGTAATCAACATTATTACTAAGACTCAAACGAAAAAGGGTGCTCATGCCAATATTGTTGTGAATTATGGTAGTAATAATACTTGGAAAAAGGCTGCTTATGTTGATGTCAAAGCAAATGATAAGGTAAGCTTTGGCGTTGGCTATGAAAATAGAAAGTCTGATGGATATAAAAATTATTTATATACAGCTTCTGCAAGCAAAATAACAGCTAATACTAAATTGAATGGTACGTTAGATAAGGCTCCTGATATGGCTAACGGCAAATATGTACTTGGAGGACGTGGCGATAAGGCTTGGGAAAATGAAAATTATACAGCTAATGTAAAATATAATTTTGATGCTGCGAAGTCATTAAAATATACTTTTACTAAATCTGAAAGTACTTATAAATACGGTACTCCGTGGACAACATTATATTCTAATGGTAAGCCGGTATTTAATGGCAAGTATGATTTAGGAAATGGGAAATATCTTGCGCCTTCTTTAAGCTCTTATTATCTTGGTTATGACGGATTGAAAAAATCTGATACGCATACCTTATCTTATAACGATGACGACAATAAGCTCAGTGTTAATTTTGGCTTCTTGGATATTAAACGCAATGGCTACAGTACTCCTTCTAATGCAACAGATATAAACTGGACTGGCACTGGTTCTGACTCTTATTATCCAAGCAAGACCTATAATTTTGATGTACAAAAGGCTTGGGAAAATATTGGTAAGCACACGATTGTTGTGGGCGCAAACTATCGTCAAGAGAGCTTTGAACAGTTTGGTTATTCCTTGACGCATTGGCGTGAGCATGGCTCGATTGACACGAGCAAATTTAATAATGGCTTGCAGAGTACAAACCAGGGCAGGGATAAGAACTACGCTCTGTTTGTACAGGATGAGTATAAATTTAGCGATCCAGTAACCATGTATGTTGGTGTGCGTTATGATAAATACAAGAAGATGGATGGTAAGACAACTGCATATAATTCTAAAACTGGTGCTTTGACATATAATAAGGAACATGACGAAGCATCATATAGGGAAATCAGTCCTAAAATTGCTTTTAACTTTAAGGAAGATGAAAATACAAGCTATTTCGTATCCTATGGACATGCTTTTAATCCCCCACCGCTGTATCAGGTATATCGTGGCTCTGTAAGTACGTCTAGTTATCAGGCTAATCCTGATTTGGAACCGGAAACTAGTGATACCTTTGAAGTCGGTATGAAGAAGAAGCTTGATACGAATACTGATTTTGGCATTTCTTTATTCCGTGTTGACACTGATGATAAAATTGTTGGCGCTACCTTTACTGATGCAGCAGGTAAGCAAACTAAAAAATACGCAAACTTTGATAAGGAAACCCGTAAAGGTGTAGAATTTGAATTAAATCATAAGTTTGATGATAATTGGAAGATGTACTTTAACTATGCTTGGCAGCGTGGCACGTTAAAACAATCGACTGTTGCAGGTACTAATCTAAAGGCTTCCAGCACTCCGCTTGATGTACCGAAACATTTGCTGCACGCTGGTGTAAATTATACTCAGGATAAGTGGAATGCTTTGTTAGAGTGTCAGTATGTCAGTGAGCGCAATACTTCTGATAAGATTACTGGCGAATATGGTTCGGAAGATGCGTTCTTCATTGTGAATACATCTATTAATTATGACATTGCGAAGAATACCACTTTGCAGTTTGCTATTAACAACTTGTTTGATAAGGAGTTTTATTGCAGCGATATGACGCCTGGCAGAACATACAGCGTCGGCCTGCGCTACAGCTTCTAATCCCCTCGTTCATCTCTCATCAATTACATAAAGCAATAAGGATAGGGTAAAGTACAAGCCCTATCCTTATTTACTTTGTATGTTTGTCCAAAAGATGCTATAATGTTGCTAACGATAGAGTAATGGTAGATGCTTGATAGATAAACGATTGTGAATGATAGATGATGTTAAGATAGCCAAATAACATCGAAACGATGCGCGAAAGGAGCGAGATTATGAATAAGGCAAAAAAACTTCCGTTACCAATAGGTTCAACAGATTATCGCGAGATTTGCGATCAATATTATTATGTTGATAAAACGCTTATGCTTAAAGATATTTTGGATGATAGCAGCAGTTTCGTCCTTTTCACTCGTCCGCGGCGTTTTGGCAAAACATTAAACATGGATATGCTGCGTACCTTTTTTGAAAAGACGGACGAAGATACGAGCAGGTATTTTACAGATAAAAAGATTTGGGCGCAAGGAGAAGAGTATACGTGCCATCAAGGGAAATATCCTGTTATTTTTTTGAGTTTTAAGGATGCTAAACAAAATACGTGGGAAGAAATGTATGCAGAGATCCAGGAAACTATCAAAGACGAGTTTTACAGACACTATGAATTAATGGATAGTGATAAAGTTAAAGATAAAGCATATTTCCAAAGCATTTTAAATGGAAAAGCAAGCAAAGCAGAGCTTGGAAAAAGCATTTTGCGTTTATCAGAAATGCTGCGCCAACATTATGGTCAAAAGGTTGTCTTGCTTATTGACGAGTATGATACGACTATACAGTCGGGACATGCTTATAATTTTTATGATGACGTGATTAACTTTATGCGCAATATGCTCTCGGCTGGCTTAAAAGATAACAATAATATAGCTTTCGGCATACTTACAGGCATTTTGCGTGTAGCGAAGGAAAGCATTTTTAGCGGCCTGAATAATATCAGGGTGTATTCTGTTTTGGATAAAAAATATAGTAGTTATTTTGGCTTTACCAATGCAGAAGTTGAAGACATGGCACGATATTATGAAAAAGAAGACAAATTGCTCGAAATTAAAGACTGGTATGATGGCTATATTTTTGGGGAAACAGAAATCTTTAATCCGTGGTCTGTATTGAATTATTTTGCTAATGATTGTTTGGCTATGCCCTATTGGGTGCAGACTTCTGAAAATTTTGTTGTTTATAATCTGCTGAACTATTTGAATACGGAGATTTTTCAAAAGCTGAATGAGCTGGTTAGTGGAAAGATAGTTACTTCGATTGTAGAAACTAATGTTGTTTATCCTGAAATCAAAAACAGGGCGGAGAATATTTTTGCTTTTTTGCTTATGACTGGTTATCTGAAAGCAGTAAGGACGACGCTTACGCCGTTTGGCGACAGGGAGTGTGAGCTGAGCATTCCGAATAAGGAGCTGACGAATGTTTATTATAAAGAAATCATTGCTCACTTATCGGATAATATGTCTATGAATATTGCCTATACGGTGAGCAAGGCTCTTATGGAGAAAGATATTTACCTGCTTAAAAAGAGTTTAAACACCTTTCTGTTGGAGGCTATAAGTTTTCATGACACGGTGAATGAAAATTATTATCACGGACTGTTGCTGGGTATTTCCTTGCTTTTCCATGAAAAGTATTTTGTGCGCTCTAATAGGGAAAGTGGCAATGGCAGGTATGATATCGCTCTTGAGCCTAAAAATATTGGCAGGCTGCCTGGTATAATCATTGAAGTTAAGTCAAAAAATGATAATGCTGAATCACTTGCAGCTCTTGCTAAAAAGGCTTTGGAGCAGATAGATGCGAAACAATACGATACTGATATGAAAAACAGGGGTGTGCAAACTGTTTACAAGTATGGTATTGCCTTTTATAAAAAAACAGTAGAAATCGCCACGAATTAAAAAAATCTCTTGACTGTCTACCTACTATACGTAGTATGATGGTATAAAGCAGGGATTGCATATTGATAATTAATCAGAGTATAAGGATAGGGTAAACTTGTTCCCTATCCTTATTTGCGCCTTTGCTAGGGGCCGCTTATGAAAAAATTCTTCAGGAAGGTGATGATTACATGCCTTATAATTTAAAACGTCTGGCAGGCTATCTGCTGGGCTTCGTGCTGTTTTATGCACCCTTTGCGCTGTTTCAGCGAGTGCTTGGCTATCTGCTGACGCATACGAATTACGTGCAGACGATTCACAGTCTGTGTCTGCGCATACCCATAGAGCATATCCTAGACGGCAATATTTTCCGTTATTCGCCAGTCAGCGTGGTGAGCACGCTTATGCTGCTTTTGGCAGCTTTTTGCTTTGGTCCTGTGTTCTGCGGCAGGCTGTGCCCTGCCGGTGCGTTGACGGAGCTTTTAAGCAGGCTGGTGCCGGACAGATTCAAAATCAGCTGGCGCAGCTATACAGAAATTGCGCCTATCCGTTATGGTATGCTGGCAGGCTTTTGTCTGGTGCCCTTTGTCGACGGCATTTTAGCCTGCACATATTGCAACTTTTTTCTGTTCGATTTGCTGGTGAACTATGCTACGCGCGGCTATTTTATTTCGCTGACGTCTAGCCTGATTCTTACCGCCTTTTTGTGGCTCGTTGTTTTTGGCCTGTTCACAAAGGGCGGTCGCGGCTTCTGCAATTTTCTCTGTCCTGTCGGCGCGGCGCAGAGCCTGGTGTATGCGCTTGGCTGCAGGCTGGGGCTTTCTTTGCAGATGCAGGTGGATAAGCAAAAATGCATCGGCTGCGGCAAGTGTGCCAAGGCCTGCCCTATGGAGGCGGCGACGGTGCAGGAGAAGCAGGCGCAGCTGTGCAGGCATAACTGCATTGTCTGCGGCGTGTGTGCTAATAGCTGCCCTGTGCAGGCTATAAGCTATGGGAGGAAGCATGATGAAAAATAAGCTGATTAGTTTTCTTGTGGCGATGGGGATTCCTGTGAGCGCCATTTCGACGCAGGGCGCAGGCTGCAGCGGTATCTGCGGCAGCTGCAATCTGAGCTGTACTCCCGGTGTTTTTGCGCTGCTGATTTTAGGGGTGAAGGCGCTATATAAAAATTATAAGGGCAGGGTGGCGCAGCATGGATAAGAAGTGGTGGAAAAGAATAGCTTTGTTTATCGCGATGCTGGGCGTTATGTTTGCGCTTTTGTTGGTGCGGGAGATGAATGCCCATGATAAGGGCTTTACGAAGCTGCAGCTGGCAAAGGATGCGCAGGTCAGCTATGTTGTCGACCTGGGCAAGGAGGGCGGACTGAAGTATTTTGTGCAGCCTAATGTGTATTCCGCATATTTACGCCTGCAGCCGCAGACGAAGAATGTGCAGCTGACGTGCCGCGGCGAAGGCTTGGAGATGCTTCTTTCGCAGGGAAGCAAGAAGGGCGTGTGGGAGAAGCTGGGCGCGCAGCAGGTGCTGCAAAAGCAGTTTGGCGCGCTGCCCTTGAGCTTGGAGCTGCGTGTGCCGCGCGAGAGCGTTAAGCAGTACCACGTCGGCAAGGGCGCAATCAAATTATATGAGGGCGAGAAGCTTTATGCGACGATTGCTGTTGAGGTTGTGAATTCGCGGTATAAATAACGACGGATTTTGCAGCCTGCAAGCATAAAAGAAATACTAAATCCTTATTGGAATCTTTGAGCGAGTAGTGCTAAAATAAATTACAGTAAACGCATAAAATGGTCAAGAGATTGTTGGTGCGTTTGGCCTTGCTGATGAGTTTAGAAACTGCGTAATCGCTGAAGGAGGTTCACGTTATGGACAAAATTAATTCTCAAGAGGTTTTGAAGCTGAAGGAAAGCGTTGCTGATGCTATTCTGATGCGTATTTTTGGCGGCAAGCTTGCAAATGATAATGCGGAACTGCCTGTACGTACAAGCTTTTTCAATAATGATCCTAGTGATTATAATATTATTGATGCACATTATCAGAAGCTGAAGGAAGAGCTTTGTAATGAAATCTTTGAGAAACTAGTTGCCGACAAAGTGAATACTGAGATTGAGGATATGGCAGTTCGTGCTGCTTATCTTGCGGATTTGAAGCAAAAAATCGGGGAGCAGGCTGTCGAGAGCATTGCTGTGCGCTTGCGCGACAGAGGCGTGAGCGTGAGGAATATTGCTGACATTGTGAATATGTCGGAGGAAGAGCTCAAGAAGTTTTTTGATAAATAAAAGCGGATATAGAAATGCACCAATTTACTAGTAGGTAGTTTAGTGATATAATATTAAGCAACTTATAAGTAGAGTTGGTGCATTTTTATGTTTTTTGTAAGAGGTGAATAATAATGTTAAGCTTAAAAGACTACACAACCTACAACGAAAACGAAATTCTATCCTTGTACAGCAGCGTTGGCTGGACAAATTATGTTCAGCGTCCAGAAATGTTAAGAAAAGCGTATCGTAATTCGTTGTACATCTTGGGTGCATATGTAAATGGAAAACTTGTTGGCGTTATTAGAGCGGTGGGCGATGGCGCTTCCATAGTTTTTTTGCAGGATTTATTGGTGCTGCCAGAGTATCAACGACAGGGGATAGGAACGAGGCTTATGCAAGCTGCGTTAGAGAAGTTTGCTGATATTTATCAGCTGGCGTTACTGACGGAAGCGATAGACAAGAATATTGCTTTTTATAAGTCTTTAGGTTTAGTGAAATTAGAAGATTTTGGCTGCTGTGCTTTTATCAGGCAGGGTTAAGAGAGAAATTGCGGTTATATCCGAAAAAGTATTGAAAAATAGGAAGTTTTGCGGTTATAACCCGAAAAAGTATTG
>ERZ1026901.819-NODE-819-length-21613-cov-12.327999_pt1 | contig 21613 bp, 15 predicted proteins | sample MGYA00380179_ERZ1026901 | MGnify/ENA primary metagenome ERZ1026901 (study PRJEB33269, sample SAMEA4719815) | human gut metagenome | biome: human-associated habitat; feature: organic feature; material: feces | place: Cameroon | collected 2013-10 ... | reverse complement strand
TATCCGGAAGGCACAGCCGAGGTTTCTTCACTCCTCAAGATTGAGAAGGACGCTGCAGAGAACCTTGAGTCTGACTTCAGCTTCCAGATTACTGAGATCCAGCGCTTCAAGAAGGCCGATCTCAACGAGGAACTCTTCGACCAGGTATTCGAAAAGGGTACTGTTAAGACTGAAGAGGAATTCCGCGCTAAGATTGCCGAGAGCCTGCAGCCGCAGCTTGAGGCTAACGCCGACTACAAGTTCATGCTCGACGTTCGCACATACTGCGAGCAGAAGGTTGGTGAGCTTACTTGGCCGGACGCATTGCTCAAGCGCATCATGCTTGCTAACAATAAGGACAAGGGTGAGGACTTCGTTGAGAAGAACTACGCTGAGAGCATCAAGCAGCTTGAGTGGCATCTCATCAAGGAGCAGCTCGTTAAGGCTAACGATATCAAGGTAGAGGACGCTGACATCAAGAACGCTGCCAAGGAAATGGCACGCATGCAGTTCGCTCAGTACGGCATGTCGAACGTTCCTGAGGAGTATGTTGACAACTACGCTAACGAGCTTCTTAAGAAGCGCGAGGCTGTTGACAACTTCATCGAGCGCGCTATTGACGTTAAGCTCGCTGCCGCTCTGAAGTCTACAGTATCGTTGAACAACAAGGAGGTAACACTCGAGGAGTTCAACGAAATGATGAAGTAATCAACGAATATATTTCGAAGACAATAAAAAAAGGACTGTCACAATCGTGTGACAGTCCTTTTTTTTATTGTTGAGTGTTGATAGTTGAGAATTGAAAGTTATGCTTACCTCTTATAATCATAAAACCGATAACGTTATCAACAAAAGCATATCATAACTTTCAACTTTCAACTCTCAATTCTCAACTTTCGTTAGAAATAGTACGCCAGTCCAATCTGCCATGCGTTGGCGCGTCCGTGTTTCTTGAATACTTTGTTTACTGCATCTTCGAATGTTACGTCGCCAGTGCGTCCGCATGCAATGTTGTAGTTGGCAGAGAGCTCGAAGTGGCTGGCAATGGTAACGCCGGCACCTACGTTTACGCTGAAAGCTGACGACTTAAGATTCCATGTGGCATCGTCGACAAGTTCCTGATGCTTCTTGCCAACATTGAATCCGAACTGCGGACCGGCAAAAAAGTTGAGGCTGGCAACCGAACCCAGTCCGATGCCATAGCGTAGGTTGATGGGTATGTTGATGTATTTCGAGTCAAGCGAACGCTCTTCGATGGTAATCTGTTCGTAGCCTACCTCGCCCTTAACCTTTGCCTGACGCTGGTCGTAGAGTGCAGATGCGTCTATACCGAGACCTATAAGGGGCAATGAGAACTTGACTGTCGGACCAATGAAGAAGCCTGCCTGATTGTCAGCGTTAAACACTTCCTTGCTCAGACTCATGTCAGTAACGTTAAGACCGCCCTTCAATCCGAACTTTATTTGTGCCTGGGCACTTGTGGCAGCTAGCAACATAACGATTGCAACTGCCGCTGATGTGAAGATTCTTTTCATACTTTAATTGTTTTTTGTGGTTGTTATTGTTGTCCTATATAATAAATAAGGTAACCCTATATATATAATAAGGTGTATTAATGTCGTTGTCTGCGCACGGTGACACGAGCCGAAGAGCCAGACGAAACTGACGAGCTGCGTGACGGACGCGAAGCCTTCACCTTGGTAGTGCTTGCACCTGAGGCACGGCGATTGCGCTTGGCAATGGCCTTGGCAGCCTTCTTGTCCAGTCGGGCAATGCTGTCGAGCGAATCCTTAGGTTCCGGTTTTCCCCACACACTCTGCTCCACATCCTTCAGTTGCTTTTCAATCTTGCGTTGCTCTTTGGCAACAGCCGAGTCGTTAGGGCAGTACTGTGCAATGGTCTTGCCGAGCATATTGGTGGTCTTGTATATCTTTCCGCGATACATGTTCTTTGTGAAGAAGTCGTCAATAGACATAGTTGCGGCATTGTTGAGATTGCTCGTCATGATGGTCTGCTTGGTAAGAAACGGTGCCAGATCGTCGTAGCGCACCCAGAAGAGCGGATAGCTTGTGGCAGCATCGCCGAAATCATCCTCACGCTTAAGTATCGGACACAGCGCCAGAACCTTGGTATGGAACATGGCGTTATGGTCGTCGTAGTAAGCCGATTCCTTTATGTAATAGGCAGTAACCTCGCGCGACGGGATGTCGCTGTCGTCGATATGAGTGCCACGATCGGTACGTTCGTAGTAGATGTGGTAGTTGTCGAGAAACGCCTTAAGGTTGATCTTCGAAGCCTCGTCGAACACTTCGTTGCCGTCGAGACGATACTCGTAGGCTGGAATGGCGCGTCGCATCACCAGCTTGAAGATGTATGTGAAGAGGTTCATCTGCTGACCTATAGGCTCAACAGGATAGTACAGTCCGGCGTTAGCCTCATTGTTGAGGTCGAGTTCGCGATAGATGTCACGTCGCCAAGCCACATCCTCACCGGCAGCCTTCTGCGTAGGGAACGATATCTGAGCGCGCAGACTCAGTCCCTGAGTAGTCTGCTGTTGCTTTTTAGCCTGCTCGCGAAGGCGTGCAGCGGGCTGCGCCGACACCATATCGGTGCAGAGCAGAGCAATGAACAATATAGAGAGTAGTCTTTTCATTGTGCTTTGTTTACGTTTATTTCATTTCTACGATAATTCACTACTTTATTTCACAATCACCTCCATAGCTCCGTTGAGCTTGCGTGTGATGCCGTCGGGACCCACAGCAGTTATGCGCGATATGTAGAATCGCTTGCCACGTGACAGCTTTCGGAACGTTTCGCGCTGTCGGTCGGTGAAGTGGGCGCTGTTGGAAGCCATTGGTACGGCATTGCCCATATTGTCGAAGAATACGGTTTCGAATCCCGTAACACGGAACTGTATGTCGAGAATACCGTCGTCGATGGCTGCCTTGATGCCACTGGTGCCCATAAGCGAAGCCTTAGGCATTGATCCGCCACGGAAACGGTCGCTGCCTATCTGTATATAAGCAGCCGGATCGGGCAACTTGCGTACATGGAATGTGAACTTGCCCATCTGTCGTGAGCGTCCGTTGTTGTTGCTTGCCACGTTGATGGTCACGTCGCTGCCTACTGTAGTGGGTCGTGCTATGTAGCGGCCCATACCTATGCTGCGCAATGCTCCGCCCGACATTGATGCCTGCACGGCGCTGAGCGGAACGCCCGGAATGCTCACGCTGATAGGATTGTCATAGCCTGCGTAGAGCACATTCATAAGGTCGGCAGACACGGTAGCGCTTGGTGCCACTACGGTGTACTTCTGTGTGAAGTCGCGTCGTATTGTATTGCCAGCTCCATCGCGCATGGTGATGTATCCGCCAAACGAATGTTCGCCTACGCCATTGGCTGTGAAGCGATAGAGTCCGTTGCTGATGCGACGTCCGCCTACATATATTTCGGGCTGCTGAGTGGTGTCTACCGCAGCCATTACTATCTGCGCTGCAAACTGGTCGCCGCTTATAACGGTGCGCGATTCGGGAATGACGAAAGCGCTGAGACGGTTTACGCGTATGTCCTTCATGTCGATATTCGACACGAGCGAGTGCAGCACTTCGCCCTCGGCATAGCGCACATCGCTCTGCAACTTAGACAGAAGCGTCACGGCACCAGCCACAGGCATGTCCTCAAACATATACTCCTGCCAGTTCTTGCCCATTGTATGGGCCTTCGGAGAAAGCTTGGTTGTGAGGTTGCTCTCTATGATTGAGCGCTGATGAGGGTCGGTAACCATAGTGAGAATGCGCTCGCGAAACGAGTTGATGGCACGGAACAGTCGTCCGCCCTGACCCGTACCCGGAGCCAGCATCACATGGCTTGCCGCCTCAAGGTCGTCCTTATTCTTTATGTTGGCTACATCGGCATCCTTGCCGTCAGCCTCGCGTACTATTTCAATCTTGAGCTGTTGGGCGTAGTTGTAGAGCGAATCGCTCATTCGTTTCACCGCCGTTGCCTTCTCAAACCACTCCTTCACCTTCTGCGGATTTGCCTTCATCTGGTCGGCAAAGTCGGCATACAGCACCTCGTTCTCTTTCGATGAGTTGGCTGTAGTGCGGTTAAGACTCTCCTCGACAATAGAGAATCCGTTGAGCACTTCGGTTGAAATGTTCAGCGCAAGCATTGCCATCAGCACCAGATACATGAGGTTTATCATCTTCTGGCGAGGAGATATAGGTCGTTTCTTTATTGCCATTAGTTGGAATTTTGAGTTTTGAGTTTTGAGTTTTGAATTGTTCTCGGCTGCGCCTGCGATTTTGAATTATTCAATTTTGATTTGCTTTTACTCTTTTACTCTTTTATTTTTTTTACTCTTTTACTTTCAACTGCATGTTCACAGTCATAGCCTCAATCATGCGTGCATAGATGCTGTTAAGCTGTTCGATGTTCTGTGCCATGCGTCGGCTCTGCTCGTTTATCTCGTCGATGGTGCCAATCTGCTGGCTTGCACCCTTGAGTTGCATCTCGTAAACCTTGCAAATGCCGGTGAGAGTACGGTTGAGGTTCTCCATTTCTTCGCTGTCGCGAGTGAGGCGTACGCTTTGTTCTGACACCTTCTGCAGAGTCTCGGTGAGACGCTTCAGCTCTTCGAGATAGCCGGTCTGGGCATCTGCCAACTGCGAAGCCATCTCGGGAGTAGTGCCCATATCCAATGTCTGTGCGCCAGACGTACCACCTATTATAATATTAGCGCCTGCTACGGGAGCGCCTTGAGCGTTCTGAGCATTCTCCACATTATTTATATTATAAGCAGCAGCGTTGGCATTAGGTGCAGCAGCGTTGGTATTGGAAGCAACTGTATTCGTATTATATACGGCTGCATTCACATTTGGTACAGCCTGATTCACGTTATTCACGGCAGCTGCATTCACGTTATGAGCGGCTGCCGATGCTGTAGCTTCGCCACCATTCTCACCCTCAATATCATAATGTGTAGGCAGTTCGCGACCGTCCTGGGTCTTGTCGAACGGGCGGTCGAACGCCGATAGGAAGAACACGATGACCTCCGTGCCCATACCTACGAACATCATCAGATTGGCACCCGGCAAGTGAGTCAGCTTGAACAATGTGCCGAGAATTACTATAGAAGCACCCCAGCTATAGGCATAGTTGAGGAACGTCTGTCCGGGAACGCTGTCCATCCACTTCTGCAGATGGTAAACTATATTGTATTTGCTGTAAACTGTCATAGTCGTATGTTTTGTTTAACTATCCCTTTTTACTTTTTTACCTTTTTACTCTTTTACTTTTTTACCCTTTTACCTTTTTGCTCTTTTACCCTTCATCCGCTCTTTGGCGCTTGAGGTAGTGGCAAGACTGCGCACACATCTGAATCCGATGTAGCTGCGCGGTTGGTTCTGATATTCCCAAGTGCGCCATGCCGAGCGTATGAACGATTCGGGATCCTTCCACGAACCTCCGCGCACGCTCTTCTTCTTGAGCCGATAGGGGTCTTCCTTGGCAGCGTTGTACACGAGCGTTGGGTTAATGTCGTTCATTGCCTCTACTCCAGCCTCGGTATATATGGTGCTGGTCCATTCAGCCACGTTGCCCGCCATGTCGAACAGACCGTTGCTGTTAGCCTGGTAGATACCTACTTTCGAAGTGATAAGGTTGCCGTCCTTGGTGTAATTGCCGCGGTCGGGCTTGAAATTGGCAAAGAAACAGCCGTCGCCACTCTTCACGCTCTTGTCCTCCCATGGGAACTCTGTGCCCGACTTTCCGCGTGCTGCATACTCCCATTCTGCCTCGGTAGGCAGACGATAGCGCTGCACGTAGCGTGCCTCCGGACCCAGACCCTTAAGCAAGTATTCCGTGCGCCATGCGCAGAAGGCATTTGCCTGCTCCCATGTTACGCCCACAACGGGATAGTCGTTGTATGCTGGATTGGAGAAATAGTTGCGCAGATAGGTCTCGTTGTCGGCGTTCTGGAAGTCGTTGACCCAACAGGTGGTGTCGGGATAGACGTTGACGATGTAGGTGTTGAGGAAATCCCACGGACCCGAAAGCTGTCGGTTGATGGTCTCGCGAACAACACGTCCCTCGTCGTCGACGTAGGCCGTGTCCTTCGAAATCATCACAACCTCATCCGGGTCAACCTGGATGTCGGTGTTGAGCACGCGCTCCTCGGGGCGCAGACGATTGCGGCGCAGAGCGGCAGCCGTATAGTCGTACACCTCATATCGGTAGTTGAGCTGACGATAGTCGAGCATCTTCTCGCCCGTAATGGGATTGCGGGTGTAGACACTCTCAATGGCGCGCAACTCGTCCTCATTGGGTTTGCGTGGCAGCGGTTTCTTCCAGTTGATGTGCGGAGTAACGGGTTCGCCGTAGCGGTCTTCGGTTATCATGTACGTCTCGTCGCCTCCGTACTGCGGATCGGCAAGACGTGTGCGTATAATGCTGTCGCGCACCCACGTGATGAACTGCTTATACTTCGAATTGGTCACTTCGGTCTCGTCCATCCAGAATCCGTCTACCGAAATGTCCTTCACAGGTGTCTGCTTGCCCCACAATGTGTCCTGGGCATCAATGCCCATGTGCAGGTATCCGCGCGGCACTTTCACCATGCCGTAAGGTGTAGGTTCGACAAAGCTGCGGCCACCTACGCCTACAACTTCGCCTCCGCGTCCGCCCGACGTAGCCATTTTGCCGCCGAAGCAACCGCTGAGTATCATGGTGAACACCACGATGCCCGTAATCAATATGCTTTTTCTTGTATTCATCTATTTTGTATTATATAATTCAACATTCAACACTCAACATTCAACATTCTCACAGCGTCCTCACGCTCTTGTGCAGATTGCGTCCTTTCTTGCCGAGATTGAGGTCAACCTGATAGCCTACGTACAGTTCGTGGCTGCCGTTGCCGGGATTCACGCCCGACGTGTACATCTCGTAGGAGTAGCCCAGCAGCACTCCGTGAACACGTCCGCCTACGAGGAATGTCACCGAATTGGTAGGCGAGTAGCTCACTCCGCCGTACATCATCTTGCGGTCGTTGGTATAGACAACGCGCCCTGTTATGTCGGCGCGCCATGCCGTTGCATCCGTACGTACAATGAACGAGGGCTTAATCGTAACGAAAGGGTTGCGCAATCGTATGTTGCATCCGCCCGTGAGATAGTAGGTAGCGTCAATCTGCAGCTCGTTCTTGTCGCCCAAGTTGATAAGCGGCGAGTTAAGGTGCTGCACAGACAGTCCGGCATACCAGTTGCGGTGAGTGTAGTACAGAGCAGCACCCAGGTCGACAGAGTTGCCGTCGAGTTTCGACGAAGAGAAAGCCGGGTCGCTCGTGTCTTCAAGGTCGAGCTGGGTTCCGTCGAACGTTTCGCTTAGCAGACCGGCTGATACGCCCACCGCCAGTTGCCCTCCGAACATCTTAAGGCGCAAGGCATACTGTAGTGCGAGACGCTGATGGGTGAACAGTCCGATCTTGTCGTTCATGAACTGCAAGCCCACTCCGTGATACGACTTAAGGAAATACAGCGGCATATCCGCCCCGACGTACATGGTGCGAGGGTTGTGCTTGAATCCGGCAAAGTCCATTGCGTAAGCCGCCGAAACGTTGAGCTTCGACTCCTTGCCCACGGATGCGGCATTGAACGACGGCTCCATGTCGAAGTAGTGGCTGAAAGCCACGTCGTATTGCGCATGGCTCCGTTGGGAGACAAGCGTAAGCGTCAGAGTGGCTATTATATATATGTATATGCGTTTAAACACATTCGTATAACGCCTCTTTTATATAATTATTGTGGAATTTGAACGAAAAGTTTGCACCTATTACAACTATAAATAGCAATCAAAAATTAAACATTAATCATTAAAAATTAAACACTAAAAAAAAAGGACCCCTTTTGGGTTGCAAAACGAGTCCTTTTGATGAGCAAAAGGAGTCCTTTTGGAAGGTAAAAGGAGCCCTTTTGGAGGGCAAAAGGAGTCCTTTTGAAAAGTTTTTTTGATTTTTCTTGAAAAAAGACGGAAAAACATTTGGCGGTTACAGAAAAATGCTATACCTTTGCACTCGCTTTAAAGAACTAAGCATTACTGCTAAGAGCAATGATTAAAGCTATCGGGCGTTTAGCTCAGCTGGTTTAGAGCATCTGCCTTACAAGCAGAGGGTCGGCGGTTCGAATCCGTCAACGCCCACTCCGATAAGCGGACAGGTTTTAATACTTGTCCGCTTTTTTTGTGCCCATACGTCAAGTTTACAAGGCTTTATGAATGTTTTAAACGGAATTTCCGTAACTTTGCAAGAGTTATGATAATCCAAGCACCCCACGATGTAAAACCCAAACTCAAGCCGACATGACCGATATAGCCAGTTGTTTTCCAATAACCGACCCCACACTCATCTTCTTCGTGGTGATGCTCATCATTCTGTTTGCCCCGATAGTGATGGGCAAGTTGCGCATTCCACACATCATCGGAATGGTGCTGGCAGGTGTTGCCGTGGGTAAGTACGGTCTGAACATACTGGTGCGCGACGACTCTTTCGAGCTGTTTGGCAAGGTAGGACTCTACTATATCATGTTTCTTGCCTCGCTCGAGATGGACATCGAGGGCGTAAGGCGCAACAAGGGGCGCTTCGGAGTGTTCGGACTGCTCACCTTCGCCGTGCCCTTCATCATGACATACGTGGCATGCATTACGGTGCTGCACTATTCGGTGCTCGCCTCGCTGCTGCTGGGTTGCATCATGGCTTCAAACACGTTGATAGCCTATCCCATCGTGGGCAGATACGGACTGCAGCGCAAGCCCAGCGTCACGCTGTCGGTAGGCTCGTCGATGATATCGCTGCTGATGGCGCTTGTGTCGCTGGCTGCAATAGTGGCGGCATACGGCGGCAATACTGGAGTGATGTTCTGGCTGTGGTTTGTGGGCAAGTTCGTAGGCTACTGCGTGCTCATGGCGGTGCTCATACCGCGCCTGGCACGATGGTTTCTGCGCCGTTACAGCGATGCCGTGATGCAGTTTATCTTCGTTATGTCGATGCTGTTCATGAGCGCTGCGCTAAGTGAAGCCGTCGGACTGGAGGGCATCTTCGGAGCCTTTGTGGCAGGACTCATCCTCAACCGCTTCATTCCGCACGTGTCGCCGCTGATGAACCGCATCGAGTTTATAGGCAATGCGCTCTTCATACCTTATTTTCTTATAGGCGTGGGCATGCTCATCAATCTGCGACTGCTGTTTGCCGGAGGCGGCATAGTTGGCGTGGTCATAATGATAGTGGTGTTCGGAACGGTGGGCAAGGCTGTGGCTGCCTATCTCGCCGGTAGGCTGTTCCGCCTGCCCGTATCGTCGGGCAATATGATGTTCGGACTCACGTCGGCGCATGCAGCGGGCGCCATTGCCATGGTGATGGTGGGCATGAAGATGGAGGTGGAGCCGGGTGTGCCGCTCGTCACCGACGATATGCTCAACGGAGTGGTCATAATGATACTCTTCACGTGCGTCATCTCGACCATAGTGACCGAACGTGCGGCGCAGCAGATAACCCTGCGCGACAAGGAAATGCCCGAAGACAGCACGGCAAACGATGGCGAGGAGAAGGTGCTCATACCCATGCGCTATCCCGAATATGCCCAGCGGCTGGTGAATCTGTCAATGATGATGCGCAGTCCAAAGAACACTACGCAGATGGTGGGACTCAATGTGGTGTACGACGATGATGACATGCCGCGCAAGCAGGAGCAGGGTCAGCGCCTGCTGGAGCGCATGACGCAATATGCAGCGGCTGCCGACATACACATGCAGACCCAGGTGCGCGTGGCGGCGAACATCGCCAACGGCATACGCCATGCCTATAAGGAGTTCCGCGCAACAGAAATACTCATCGGTATGCACATGCATCCCGAGGTGTCGCAGAAGTTCTGGGGCGAGTTTCATCAGAGTCTGTTCAACGGACTCAACAGTCAGATCATCATGGCACGCCTCACCCAGCCGCTCGCCACAATACGCCGCATACAGGTAGCAGTGCCTTCAAGGGCGCAGTTTGAGCCTGGATTCTACCGATGGCTTGAACGCTTGTGCCGGTTGGGCTGCAATCTTGAGTGCCACACGGAGTTCTTCGGACGTGAGGATGTGCTGCCGCTGATAGAGAACTATGTGCTCAGCCGCCATCACGACATGCGTGTGTCGTACACCAGGATGGCGCATTGGGCAGAGATGCCAAGCCTGGCTGCATCCATATCAGCCGACAATCTGTTTGTGGTAGTGACCGCGCGCAAGGGCACAGTGTCGTATAAGAACGCCCTGGAATTCCTGCCCGACGAGATAACACGCCACTTCTCGGGCTCCAACATCATGATAATATTCCCCGACCAGCACGGCGATGCTATGGACGAAATGACCTTCGCACAGCCGCAACATACCGAGGAACATAGTGCATATGAGGCTATCGGCAAGTGGATAAAGAAGAAGCTGTAATTGGAAATTGAAAAATGAATAATTGAAAATTCAAAAATGAATAATTCACAATCGCAGGCGTAGCCGAGAATAATTCAAAACTCAAAACTCAAAATTCAAAATTCAATATGATTGACATTAAAGGAATAACAAAGAGTTTCGGCTCGCTTCAGGTGCTCAAGGGCATCGACCTCCACATCAACAAGGGTGAGGTGGTGAGCATTGTCGGTCCGAGCGGCGCCGGCAAGACAACATTGTTGCAGATAATGGGCACACTCGACAGTCCGGACAGCGGCGAAATCGTTGTCGATGGGGTAGATGTGCGCAGCCTTTCTACAAAGAAGTTGAGCGATTTCCGCAACCGTCATATAGGATTCGTGTTCCAGTTTCATCAGCTTCTGCCCGAATTCACAGCCCTCGAGAATGTTATGATACCGGCATTCATAGGCGGCAAGAGCCAGACTGAAGCCAAGCAGCGCGCCATGGAACTCCTTGAGTTTATGGGATTGGCCGAACGTGCATCCCACAAGCCCGCCGAACTCTCCGGTGGCGAGAAACAACGAGTGGCTGTAGCACGCGCTCTTGTCAACAATCCGGCTGTAGTCTTCGCCGACGAACCGTCGGGTTCGCTCGATTCAAAGAACAAGGCCGAACTCCACCAGCTCTTCTTCGACCTGCGCGACCGCTTCGGCCAGACCTTCGTCATTGTCACTCACGACGAGCATCTGGCAAGCATCACCGACCGCACAATACATATCGAGGACGGACTGATAAAGGATGCAGAAGAAAGTGAAGTGAAGAACGATATAGTGTAATAATAGAATAGTTTAACAAGGATAAGGCAATTGGGACGCAAGCAGTACGCCCCGAAGGGGCAGAAGTACATAGCCCAGGGCAGCGCCCTGGGGAGATTAATTCCAAATAACAATGCGCCCTGTAAGGGCAAAAGCATTGATGATAAGAGCTTTTGCCCTTGCAGGGCGCAAGATTGTGCTTGTTCTCTTACCCAGGGCGTTGCCCTGGGCTATGTGATTATTGGGCTTTCAGCCCGTATTTGTTGAGCTATTACATTTCGGTCTATAAACTATTAGGGCTTTCAACATGTTGTATTGTTGCTGTCCTATAGCTAATTAATTGTTTAACTGTTTACAAATAGAACTTTATGATAAAACTTGGCGATTACAATAAGATGACCGTTGTGAAGGAGGTTGACTTCGGATTGTACCTCAACGGCGGTGATGAGGGCGAGATATTATTGCCCAAACGTTATGTACCAGAGGGCGTAAAACCAGGCGACGAACTTGAAGTGTTCGTATATCTCGACCAGGAAGAGCGCCCCGTTGCTACTACTGAGCATCCGCTTTGTAAAGTCGGCGACTTCGCTTATTTGGAAGTCTCGTGGGTCAACGAGTACGGAGCATTCCTCAACTGGGGACTGATGAAGGACCTCTTCTGCCCGTTCCGCGAGCAGAAGAAGCGCATGCAGAAGGGCGAAAGTTATATTGTGCACGTGCATATCGACGAGGAGAGCTATCGCATTGTGGCTTCTGCCAAGGTGGAACGCTACTTTGCCGAGCGCCATCCTTTCTACAATCACGGACAGGAAGTTGACCTGCTGGTGTGGCAGAAGACCGAAATGGGATTCAAGGTGATAATAGACAACTGCTATCCGGGACTTGTCTATGAAGACCAGGTGTTCCGCTATCTGCACACCGGCGACCGTGTGAAGGGTTATATCAATACGGTTCGCCCCGACGGCAAGATTGATGTGACGCTCCAACCTACCGGACGTCAGCAGACACTCGACTTCTCGGAGACGCTGCTGCAGTATCTTAAGGACAATGGAGGAGTGTGCGACCTGGGCGACCGCAGCGATGCTGAAGACATAAAGCGACGCTTCCAGGTGAGCAAAAAGGTGTATAAGCGTGCCATTGGCGACCTGTACCGCCGCCGACTGATCAACATCACCGACAACGGTATAGCTCTTGTATAATAAAAAAGAATGGCATTGCCGATTTCGGTAATGCCATTATATATTAATAAGGTGGGATTAGAAGCTGCTGAAACGGTCGATTAGTTTCTTGCGGAACAGCCGTCCTACCTTCACTTCTTGCAACGTATCGAATGGAGGATAGAAATGACAGGTGTTGTCAGCCACCTCCATAAGATATGCAATATTGATGATATGCTTCTGGCTTACACGCACAAGGGTGTCGTTAAGCGCCAGAAGCATATCGCTGTTTATGTTTCGTTTCAGTCGGATAGGGTGCTTCTCGCCAGCCAGAGTCACCTCCCATACACGCAGATCGCTGTTGTATGCGAAGAGTCCGATGTCGTTGATGTCTACCAGACGGAAATCGATGGCATTAGTATAGACAATGTATTTGCCGTCGTTGCGCCTTGCTATGCCGTCGCCGATGATTGTCGGGGCTGCAGGAGCGGTTGGAGTGGGCGGCGTGCGTGGCTGTTCGGTGCTGCTGTCGAGACATATGCGTCGGATGATGGTGCGCAGTTCGGCATCGTTTATGGGTTTCATCAGATAGTCGAAAGCCTTGTTGCGGAATGCCGACAGCATGTATCGGCTGTGTGCAGTGTACATTACCACACGGCAGCGTGACCCCATGTTCATCTCAATGCGCTCCAGAAACTCTATGCCAGAGATGTCGGGCATGTCCACATCGAGAAACATCACGTCGGGTTTACTGTCGTTGTACAGCCTCAGTCCGTCCATTCCGTTATACGCCATGCCTATAACTTCTATTCCGTCATATTCCTCCAGCTTGTACTTCAGGGTCTCAGCGGCCTTCCTGTCGTCGTCAACAATGATGATATTCATAGTTTAGTTCTTTTTTATTGCTGGTTTTAAATTGTTTGTTTCACTCTGTAGGATTGTTTGTTTCACTCTATTTTCACTCCGTCGGGTACTTTCAGCGTAGCCTCGCAACCCTTTGTCTGCTGTCCGTCTGGACTGTAGATGTTGCGTATGGCGAACCTTATTTTGTCCTTGTTGCGCACGTTTATCACAGCTATAGTTTGCGAAATGATGTTCATTCCGGTCTTGCGGCGTAGCGTGGCATGGTTGAATCCCGGTCCGTTGTCGGTCACTCTTATCACCGTATTGTGCTGTTCGCGTCTTACGGTAATGCTCAATAGCTTGATGCCTTCCTTGTTTCTGAGAGCGTGTTTGATTGCGTTCTCGGTCAGAATCTGTATGAACATCGACGGAATCCTGACGCTGCTGGCATCCACATCGGGCGCAATGTCGATGTTGAAGTGGAAGTCGTCGCCCATCAGATAGCTTTCTACGCGTATGTATTGCTGCACGAATTCCAGCTCCTTTTGCAGTTCTACGCCCAAAGTGCTCGACATATCGAGGTTGGCACGAATCAGTTGAGCCAGTTCGGTAAGCTCGTTTGATTCCTTGACGTCCGACTTTATGATTCTGTTGTTTAGCACATTGAACATGAAGTGGGGCGATATGCGGTTGCGTACGTTGTCGAGTTTGAGGCTCATCATGCGCAGTTGTATCTTAAAACGACGTTTGCGCAGATACAGATACCACAGTATGAGCAGCAGTATGGATGTAACGGCGATTGAAATGGCCAATGTGCTGGTGAATTTTATGCTCTGTATCTCGGCGTTCTTGTGCTCAATGGCGAGGTTACGGTGCAACTGCAGCGTGTCGGTAGTGAAACGCGACATTATCTCGGCGGTTCGCATGTTGGAGAGGTTGTGTTCGATAGAGTCGTTGTAGGCTATCGACTTGTTGAGCAAAGCGTATGCCTTGTCGTAGTCGCCGGTGAGTTCGTAGTATCTGCGTTTGTATTTGTTGCGTATGTTTACAAGCGTGTATGGTATGAGTGAGTCATCGGTCTTGTCAGCCATAATGCGCTCGGCTTCGTGCATTCTGCCTGCTCTCACGGCAATGCCGAAGCGTATTGTGTTGCAATAATAAATGGATGTGTTGTCGCCATGTGCTCTGAAGTAAGGTTCTACATCATCCAGCATGGCAGTAGCATCGTTCAGTTTGCCGAGGTTAAGGTACACGTCAGCCAGATTGATCTTGCACAGATACATGTCGAATGTGCGCACCATGCCGTGCTGTTCGAGTAGTTTCTTCATGCGCAAGAAGCTCTGTAGCGCATTCTTATAGTCGTCTTGGTAGTAGAAGTAGTTGCCCAGATTGTTGATATAATAAGCCTGCATCGAGGGCGACATTTCCTTGACGTGAGGTTCGGTCTGGTCGTAGTAGAGCTTGGCTTTGTCGTAGTTGCGCAGTGTAACGTAAATCTGAGCCAGTCCCATGTAGAGCGTTATGTTCTCCTTTTGTGGCAAATCGAGCGAGTCAACGAGAAAAAGCGCACGCCTATACCACTTGGCTGCGTTGGGAAGGTCGTTGCACAACAGGTAGGCGTCAGCCATATTGGCGCACGTCTTGGGCAGATTATGCTTGCTGTTGCTGTTGAGCAGCAGATTGTAAGTTTCTTTATTGAGGGCTACAATGCGTCGCGGGTCGCGGTGATTGCTCATGTATCGAGCCGCCTGGCAAGCCTTTGCGCCAGCCATAAGCGAGTTGAGCCGTGGCGAGAGGCACGTTCCGTTGGTGGCGTAATAGCCGTCGTCCTGCTGCGTTACGAATGTCTTGACGCTGTCGATGAGCGTGTCGGCACGCTCGGGGTGCTCAGTCAGACTGTAGAAGAGAGCCTTCCGCAGCATGTACTCGTAGTAAGTCGTGCTGTCATCGGCCTCGTTCATGCCACGCTCTATGGCTTGCAGAGCCGATGGGGCGAGTGCAGCAATCGAGTCGTCGAGCCACCGCAGATTGCTGTTTTCAGCCGTTTGGTCATTGTCTTGTTTAGGATTGCAAGCCTGTAATGCAATGATAATGACCACCATGCATGCTGTTGTAGTGGCTTGAAGCAGTTGTTTTGCTATCGTGTTCATCTTTTTTATTGTACACGTTTCTGTTTTTATGTAACTTGATATTGCAGCGTAGCATAATGAAAAGATGCTTCAATAGCCGGGATGCAGTTTATCTTTTGCAAATATACAACAAATATTGCAAACTTGTTGATACAAATCAATAAAATCATTTGAAAATATGCTCATTAACAAAAAATTGTAATCAAAATTTTGCTATAATGTAAAATGAGCGTATCTTTGCAATGTTTTTCATGGTATTAGATTTAAGGTTAACAAAGGTTGGGACTCAGCGGAGCCCCTTTTTTTGTGCCCTTACATTTCATAATACATCATTTTAAGCCCTTTTTACTGTAGTTTGGGCTACTATTTCCTTTTATTTTTGTATTTTTGCACAGTCGCACAGTCGTTTGTACCACACTCGTATGGCGTGGAAGACGACATAAGTGCAAAATCCATAAAAATACCTTATAGAATTATGAAGATACTAACAGGAGCGCAGATACGCGAGCTCGACAAGTATACAATAGAACACGAGCCCATAGCATCGATTGATCTTATGGAGCGTGCAGCGCGTGCCATTACTGCAGCTATCCAACAGCAGTGGCCTCAAGGCACACCGGTTGTGGTGTTTGCAGGTCCGGGCAACAACGGCGGCGACGCATTGGCGGTGTCGCGTATGCTTGCCGAGAAAGGCTATAGCGTTGATGCTTATCTGTTTAACGTGCACGGTCATCTGTCGGATGAGTGTGCCAAGAACCGCGACCGACTCATCAGCGAAGGTCTGATACATCGTTTCACGGAAGTGTCTAACAACTTCGACCCGCCTAAACTTACCGAACAGACGCTGATAGTAGACGGATTGTTCGGTTCGGGACTCAACAAGCCGCTTGAGGGTGGCTTCGCTTCGCTCGTGAAGTACATCAACCAGTCGCCGGCACGTGTCGTGAGCATCGACATTCCGTCGGGTATGATGACCGAAGACAATGCCGCTGTGCCCACAATGGCTATTGTCCGCGCCGACGTTACGCTCACTCTGCAGATGAAGAAGCTGGCAATGCTCTTTGCCGATTGCCAGCAATACCTCGGAGTGGTGCGTGTGCTCGACATACGTCTGTCGAAAGAGTACATCAAGAGCATCCCCTCGCCATACTCAACCGTTGAGGCCGACCTCGTAAGACAGATGATGCTGCACCGCGACGATTTCGCCCATAAGGGCATGATGGGCAATGCGCTGCTCATAGCCGGAAGCGAAGGAATGGCTGGAGCCGCCGTGCTTGCCACACGTGCATGCTTGCGCAGCGGTGTGGGCAAGGTGACTACGCTTACCCCACGTTGTAACTACGCGATAATGCAAATGTCGGTGCCCGAGGCAATAGTTCATCCCGACAGCGAGAACTACTATTCGGAGGCTATATCAACCGAGGAATACAGTGCCGTAGGAATAGGTCCGGGACTGGGTCGCGACGAAGGTTCGGCACTCGCATTGATGTCGCAGTTGCAGCAGACACAATGTCCTGTAGTGCTCGATGCCGACGCCTTGAACATGCTCGGATCGCACGGTATGTGGATAAGTCAGCTGCCCGACAATATGATTATGACTCCGCATCCGCGCGAGCTCGACCGTCTGGCAGGCACAGCAAGCCACAGCGACGGCGAGCGTCTTGCCGTAGCGCGCGACATGGCGGAAAATCTTCGCGCCTATATAATGCTCAAGGGTCATCACACGGCGCTATGCATGCCCGACGGAAGCGTAATGTTCAACACTACGGGCAATTCGGGCATGGCGACAGCAGGCAGCGGCGACGTGCTCACCGGAATCATTACCGGACTCCTGGCGCGCGGATATTCACGCAAGAACGCCTGCATTGTGGGCATGTATCTGCACGGACTGGCTGGTGATATAGCCGCACAGCGCATGGGCAAGGAGTCGCTCGTGGCAAGCGACATAATCGCTGCGCTGCCTGAAGCGTTCAAGGCAATGTATTAAAAAGATTACGAGTTGACAATATACAAGTTAACAAGATACAAGCAGATATGAAGATATTATCAACAATATTACTTTCGGCATTGGCCGCAACGTCGGCAATGGCCGGTGGCGACAAGCCCATTGACGGATTGTCGTATTCGCTGCCCAAGACAGCGGTACGCATGCAGGTGCTCGTAGAGAAGACCGTGACCGAGCCGGGACAGCTTGCCGGGTTCTCGCAGCTTTACTTCGGCAAGGCAGGTGTAAGCACCCGACAGACCGCTTATCGCATCGTGGGCGTGTCGTTCAGCTCAGAAGGTCGTGCCGATGCCGACCGTCAGTACACAGTAGCTATCGACAAGAAGCACAGCATCATCTCGGTTGACTGCGCACCAGACGGTTCGCTGCTCGCAATCAACACCAAGGCGCAGCGTGCCAAGGCTCCAGCTGCCTTCGTGCCGTCGCCCCGCAAGGCTCCGCTCAACCCTCGCGACTATATGAGCCAGGACATTCTATCGGCTGGTAACATGCCAAAGATGGCGCAGCTTGTGGCACAGGAGATATACGACATACGCGATTCGCGCTCGCAGCTGTCGCGTGGTGAGGCCGACTTTATGCCTAAGGACGGCGAGCAGTTGCGCCTTATGTACAGCCAGCTTGCCACTCAGGAGGCGGCACTCATGCAATTGTTCCAGGGTACAACGACCGTTGACACCACGGCAACCGTCCTGAGCTTCGTGCCGACAAAGGAAAACCTGCACCCCGTAGTGTTCCGGTTCTCAAAGAGTTTCGGCCTTTGTGCTGCCGACGACTATTCGGGCGACCCCGTGTATGCCAACATTGAGGACACTGGAGTGTCGAAGCCGCTGCCCGAAACACCAGCCGAAGTTGCCAAGATGAAGGACGGCTTCAACCTCGGCGTGGTACGTCCCGGACACATCCGCATCACACTGGCAACCGCAGAGGGCAAGCCTTTGGGCTATTACGAGACCGATGCCGCACAGTTCGGCACCGTGGAAATGCTCAACGGAGCCTTGTTCGGCAAGAAGTTTACATCGAACATCATCCTCGATCCTGCCACGGGTGGGGTAGTGGAGTTGAAGACCGAACCGCTGGATTAGCATAGTGAGTCGGGCGGCAATGCCTCGGTTGAGGCGTTGAAAAGGTGTAGGTACATCACGCATATTTTTAAACGATACATCAGCAGTGCTGCATGTCATCGCAAAAAGGAGTCCTTTTACATTCTAAAAGGGCTCCTTTTGCATTGTAAAAGGACTCCTTTTGCTGTCCAAAACGAACCCTTTTGCATCCCCAAAGGACTCCTTTTGGAAACCGGGCGGTAATGGTGCATACCTAAAGGACTTCTTTTTATTTAAATACTACAATAATACCGACCTCTGAATTCTTAGGCTTTTATTTCCTTTTGTAATGTTTCTTTTACTCGTGTGCTACGCTTGAAAATAGAATTATTAGCGGTGTTAGAGTGAATGAATGCAAGAATGTTTTTTATATAGTTTTCTATTTCAATAGATAACGTCCGCCTGTATCCTCCAATATTCTCATTTGTTGAATTGCGATTCTGTTGAGTTTAATTAGTCTTTCAGACTGAGGTATACCATCATTGATAAACACAGCGTTTATGTTTTCCATGTTAGAAAGGCAGATCAGTTCGTTGATTGATGCATAATCACGAATATTTCCTTTTTTGTCTGGATTAGCTTCGCGCCACTGTTTTGCGGTCATTCCAAACATGGCAATGTTAAGAACATCGGCTTCATCTGCATATTTTATTGCTGCTTGTTGATTTGTAATCTCCGAAGGTATAAGGTTTGCCTTTATAGCATCAGTGTGTATGCGATAGTTAATCTTAGAAAGCTCGCGTTTGGCAGACCATGCGAGTTGTTTCTGTTCGTCATCTTTAAGTCGTTGGAATTCTCTGATTAGGTACAGCTTGAATTGTGGCGAAACCCAACTTGCAAATTCAAAAGCAAGGTCTTTATGAGCATAAGTACCTCCATATCTACCTGCTTTTGCAATAATTCCTATGGCATGGGTTTTCTCAATCCATTGTTTTACAGACATAATGAATCTGTTTAGTCCGGCTTCCATTTTAATTCCCTCGAATTCGGGGGAATTAAACAGTGGGTTATACATCTTTTCCCAAATGCCAAGGAATTCGATGGTGTTTTTATTACGAAGCCATTTCTCTATTAAGGCAAGCCCATTTTATATAGGTCTGACCATATCTGTCAGAGAAATGTAATCCTTTTCGTTATGAGAAATAATTGTAATCTCAGTAGTTTCGACTTTAATTTTTGCCATAATAATAAAATACGGGGTATGAAGACATGCTTTGTAACGAATGTCTACGTACCCCGTTTTAAATATTTATTGTTCTGTTGAACTTACAGCTGAGCCATCTCGACTACCTTGTCGACTGCTGCTGACAGTCCGTCCTTGTCCTTTCCGCCTGCCTGGGCGAAATGTGGCTGACCGCCACCGCCTCCCTTGATGAGCTTGGCAGCCTCGCGTACCATCTGTCCGGCGTTGAGTGAGTGGTCCTTAACGAGATTGTCGCTCATTGCAACGTTCAGCATTGGCTTGTCGTGAGATACTGTGCCGATGACGGCGAGCAGGTTTTCGGCTACAGCCTGACGCAGCTTGAACATCAAGTCCTTAGCGGCTGCCGGCTCCATAGGCAGCACGGCGGTTATAACCTTTACGCCGTTCACCTCGCGGGCCTTAGCTATAAGCTCTGCCTTGGTGCGCTCTACAGCCTGAGCCTGGAACTGTTCGATGCTCTTCTTCATTGCGTCGTGCTCCTCAATGTACTTGCCGATGACAGCCTGCAGGTCCTTGGCGTTGTTGAAGAGGGTGCGGATAGCCTTCAGAGAGTCCTCAACGTTGTACATAAGCTCCTCGCATTCCTTGCCAGTCTTTGCCTCGATACGGCGGATTCCGGCTGCAACGCTGCTCTCAGAGATAATCTTGAAGAAACCGATGCGACCGGTTGACTGTGCGTGGATACCGCCGCAGAACTCGCAGCTGGGTCCGAAACGCACCACGCGTACCTTGTCGCCATACTTCTCGCCGAAGAGTGCGATGGCACCGAGCTTCTTTGCCTCCTCAAACGGAGTGTCGCGATGCTCGTCGAGCGGCAAGTCCTGACGTATAAGGTCGTTGACCAGACGCTCTACCTTACGCAGTTCCTCGTCTGAAACCTTAGAGAAGTGAGAGAAGTCGAAGCGCAGAGTGGTGGGCGAAACGAACGAACCCTTCTGCTCAACGTGGTCGCCGAGCACCTGCTTCAGAGCGTAGTCGAGCAAGTGGGTGGCTGTATGGTTGGCTGCTGAAGCCTCGCGGGCGTCAACGTCGACGCATGCCATGAAGTCAGCTTCAGAATTCTTGGGCAGTTCCTTTACAATGTGTATCGACTGGCCGTTCTCGCGCTTGGTGTCAGTAATGTTCACTGTCTCGTTCTCGCTTACCAGAACGCCGGTGTCACCGACCTGACCACCCATCTCACCGTAGAACGGTGTGTAGTCTAATACGAGTTCGTAGTATGTGTTCTTCTTCTGTGTCACCTTGCGATAGCGCAGGATGTGGCACTCGTATTCGGTGAAGTCGTAGCCCACGAACTGCTGTTCGCCCTCGCGCAGGTTCACCCAGTCGCTGTTCTCAACGGCTGCTGCGTTGCGTGCGCGTTCCTTCTGCTTCTGCATCTCGGCGTTGAACTCGTCCTCAGCTACAGTAAATCCGTTCTCACGGCAGATGAGTTCGGTGAGGTCGAGGGGGAATCCGTAGGTGTCGAAGAGGCGGAAAGCCTGTACGCCGTCGAGCTGTGTCTTGCCCTGCTTCTTCAACTCTTCCATAGCCGAAGAGAGGAGGTTGATGCCCTTCTCGAGTGTGCGGAGGAACGAGTCCTCCTCCTCCTTGATGACATGGATGATGAGGTCGTGCTGAGCCTTGAGCTCGGGGAAAGCCTCGCCCATCTCGTTTGTGAGCACAGGGATAAGCTTATAGATGAACGCTTCCTTCTGTCCGAGGAAGGTATAGGCGTAGCGTACGGCACGGCGCAGGATGCGGCGGATGACGTATCCGGCCTTGGCGTTGGACGGCAACTGTCCGTCGGCGATAGAGAAAGCTACCGCACGCAGGTGGTCGGCACATACACGCATAGCCACGTCGGTGTCCTCATTGACTCCGTACTTCATGCCTGTGATGGCCTCTTCCTGCTTGATGATAGGCTGGAAGATGTCGGTGTCGTAGTTGGAGTGCTTGCCCTGCATG
>ERZ1026901.816-NODE-816-length-21648-cov-13.869634_pt1 | contig 21648 bp, 25 predicted proteins | sample MGYA00380179_ERZ1026901 | MGnify/ENA primary metagenome ERZ1026901 (study PRJEB33269, sample SAMEA4719815) | human gut metagenome | biome: human-associated habitat; feature: organic feature; material: feces | place: Cameroon | collected 2013-10 ... | reverse complement strand
GGTCTCGTGGGCTCGGAGATGTGTATAAGAGACAGATTTGATACTGATGACAAAGAACTAAATGCTCTATCAGAAAAAGAACTTGAAGATATGATTAATTCACTTAAAGCTCCATGGTGGAATAAAATATATGAATTAATATTTGAATATCACACTTCTCTTTTAGCAATTATTTGGCTATTGCTAAATCTAAAAATAATTCTAAAGTCAAAGAAACATAAAAAACAATAGAACTAAGGCACAGCTCCTCCCAAGGGGTTGTGCTTTTTTGCGTTTATAAAGGTTTAAACAATCATACGTTATGAAATTTACAGTAAATACAGATGTGCTCCAACATGAGCACCTTACTATAGGTGACTTCCTTGTATTACTTATAGGCTATTATGGTATCAACTACAAGGAATGTCTTGACAGACTAATAACAAACAAGCTTGTCAATACTAATGTGTTCAATCCTAATGAAATTGTTCTTTCACATAACACAAAGGATTTGATAACAAGTATTATTATAGCATCTGATGATAGGATAATAAATAGTGATATTGACTATATTTCATTGGCTCAGAAGCTGCAAGCTCTCTATCCTCAAGGCTGTAAGTCTGGTACAACATATTCTTGGACTGACAAGACTTCTCTCATTGTGCAGAAACTGTGTGCACTTGTAGTTAAATACAACTTTTCCTTTACTGAGCAGGAGGCTCTGAGGGCTACAGAAGAGTACGTAAAGTCCTTCTCTGATGATAAGAGTCACATGCAGCTGCTCAAGTATTTCATTCTAAAAACTACTAAGGATGGTGACATGGAATCAATGTTCATGACAATTATTGAAAATAACAGACAACATGAAGAAAATTGAAATTGACGAGGCTAAGTGCCTCAAACTTGGTCTCACATTGCAGGAGACACTCATTGCCATTGCCATAAGCATGGGCAAGTATAAGGAGACTGTTACCAATATGCTTAATCGTGGCATTATTACATTAGACCTTTTCAAGCAGGGTTCTCCTGACATCACTTCCAAATGGAAGAGTAAAGTTGACAGTTTTCTTGCTTCTGATGAACAGCGGCTTGAAGCTCTTGCTTTGAAGGTGCAGGATTGTTTTCCTAAACAGAAGCTGATGTATGCTAATGGCAGAGAGTCACCTTTTTATTTCAGATGCAACAAGACTGAAATCAAGAACAAACTTAAGAAGTTTCTTGATATCTATGGTGAAGTGTCTGATGATGACATCATTGATGCCACTAAAAGATATGTTGACACCTATGCTCCTAAAGGCTATGTAGGCATGCGTCTTGCCAAATATTTCATTCTTAAGGACGACAAACGTCTTACTGTTGATGATGAAGTCCATGTTGAGCAGCTCTCTGACTTGGCTACTTTCCTTGAAAATAAGTCTGAGAATAAGCCTCAAGACATTGTTAATGGTGATGATTGGTTACTGAATAGCAGGAATTAGGTATGAGTACAAGTCTTATTCAACGAGTATTACAAAATGCTGAAGAACGAAGACAACGCATTCTTAGTGGTAAGGTCAATTGTATTCCTTCTCCCTTCAAGACCTTTCGTTATGATTTCCCTGGAGTTGAGTTAGGTACTTATTATCTTATCTCTGGAGGAGCCAAGGCTTCTAAGTCCAAGATTACCAATTTTCTCTTCCTCTTCAACACTGTTCTTTATGCTTATGAGCATCCTGACCTTGTAAGACTCAAGATATTCTATGCTCTTCTTGAGGAGAAGGCTGAAAACATTACTGGTAAGTTCATCTGCTATCTTCTCTACAAGTTGTCTGGAGGTAAGATTAGGATTGACATCAAGACCTTCAAATCTGTTGATGAAAGCAGAATCCTATCTAAAGATATTCTTGATCTTCTTAATACTTTGGAGTATCAGTCCATACTTCATTTCTTTGAAGAACATGTAATATGGATTCCCGATAGAAATCCTACTGGCATCTATCATGTCCTTGAGAGATATGCTGAAGAGCATGGTACTGTTCATAAAAAGAAGGTCAAGGGTTATGACAAAGAGGTATTTGATTGGTATCAACCTAATGACCCTGATGAATATGTTCTTTGTATGATAGACCATATAGGTCTTATATCTACTGAGCGTGGTATGGATTTACGTACATCTATCAAGAAACTCTCAGAATACCTCAAGATAGTTCGTAATAAGTACAATTACATTCCTGTGGTTGTACAGCAACAGAACTCTGAAACCCTCTCTCTTGAAGCTTTCAAAGCCAACAAGATTAGACCTACACAGAAAGGTCTTGCTGATAGTCAGGACCCTGGCAAGGATTGTGATGTCATGCTTGGCATTACTTCTCCTTTTGCTTTTGAACTTAAGGAATATCAGAAGTATGACATTACTAAACTTAGAAGTTGTGTTAGATTCCTTGAAGTTGTATTGGGTAGAGATGGTGAAAGCAATGCTGTCATCGGCTTGTACTTTGATGGTGCCACTGGTTTCTATGCTCCTCTTCCTAAGTATGACAATCTTCCTGAACTTAACAAAGTCTATCAGCTCATTCAAAGAAATCAAGAGAGTACATCTAAGTGATTCTCTTCATTCTTCATAGTACATTTTATAGCATCTTGCTTAGGCTTCTTTGTCTAAGTACATTTGCAATTCGATAACAGTTTTAATTTAAAGTAAAAATTTAAAATGAGTAACATCGTTTTACCTACCCAGCGTAGGAAAGCCACTGACTACAACCCTAGGTTGATGGTCTTGTTTGGCAAACCCAAGTGTGGAAAGTCCACTCTTATGGCAAGTCTTGACAACAATCTTATCATTGATTTGGAGGATGGCTATCGTGCCCTTGATGTCATGGCTGTACAGGCAAGAAATGCCAATGACATCTTTGAAATCCGCAATCTTATTGCACAGAAGAATCATGAGAATGGTGACAAGCCTTTCTATCGCTTCATCACTATTGACAATGCTTCCCGATTGGAGGAAATGGCTGTCTTCTATGCAGCAGTCCTTTATCGTAGAACTCAGATGGGTGCCAACTTTGGCTATAAGAAAGATAAGATTGGTAACATCTTGAGGGATGCCAATGGTGATAAGATTATTGACCCTAAGGCTGATGTCCGTCAATTGCCTAATGGCGCTGGCTATCTTTACATGCGCAATGCCATTAAGGAAATGGTCAATATGTTCCGTCCTCTTTGTGACACTCTTATTCTTGTATGCCATGTTAAGGACAAGCAAATCCGAAAAAATGATGAGGAAACTACAGAAATGGCTGTAGACATTGCAGGAAAGACTGGTGACATTATTTGTGGTGAGGCTGATGCCATTGGCTATATCTCTCGTCAGGCCAATAAGACTCTTATCTCATTTGTTGGAGGCGATAATGCCATCCGTGGTTCACGTCCCTTGCATCTAAGAGAAAAGGTCTTTCAGGTTGCCGAGTCTGATGATAAAGGTAATATCAAGGTTGATATGAGTCAGATTTTCCTTGACACAGAAAAGTAAAAAAAAACAATAAACATTCAAATTAATAAACAACAATTTTTAAAAATCAAAAAACAATGGAAAAAAGAATTTCTTACAGTCAGTTTCAGTCAGTTAAGTGTGTAGCCAAAGCTTGTGATCCCCTTATCTCTAAGCGTGCTAAGCTCAAGGAGAAGATTGACAAGCTTACAGCTGAGTATGATGGTTGTGACACACAGATTAAGTCTCTTGAGGCTGGTATTGTTACAGTTATTGGCTTCCCTGTAGACATGCTTGTCAAGAAGGTCATTGAGCCTGGTGTTGATGTCAATGGTTTGCCTAAGAAGACTACCAAGTATCTCCCTACTGATATTGTCTCTTATGATGAGAAGCACAAGCAGTACATCATCTCTGTTGATGATACACCTTGTACACCTAATACACCTACCACACCTACTGAACCTACTGAATCTACCTCACCTCAGACTGAAAATATCACAGAGGACACTATGCCTGTTGACACCCCAGTATTCGAGTAATAACATTTTTAACAAACAACAAGTAAGTAATAAATATTTAAATACAAGACAATTATGGAAATTAATAACAGTTATGTTTTCCTTACCATTGGTAAGACACAGGAGTCTACTGAGACTCAGGAGTTCAAAAAATATGTTGGTGTTGGTTCTTCTTTTGTAGTGGCTGTCAATCCTACTAAGAAACAGCTTGAGGAAATCTATGGCCATGAGTTGGCTAATGATCCTGAGTATGTTGTTGACACTGACAATGGCAAGGAAGCTCGTGTTTCATTTGTAGTCAAGACTGATCCTAACATCTGCAATGGCATTGAGATTATCAATCGTGCTATGTTCACTCTCCGCAATGCTCCTGCCTTTAATAAGGATGAGACTAAGGTGCAGGTCATTGACAAGTATGGCAACACTACTTGGGCTGACACTAATGATGCCAAGGCTGGCAAGAAGCTTTTCTCTGCTGCGGGCAAGGAGTTGAAGATTGATTCTTCTTATCGCATGGCTTGTGTTGGTGAGGCTGATCTTGTTGGCTTCCTCAAGGCTTATCTTGGTGTTGGTGATGCTTTCAACTATGTCAATGGCTCTTGGGTAAAGAAGGACAATGCTGATGACTTCCTCTTTGGTCTTGAGCACATCAAGGACTATTTCTCTGGTGATTTCTCTGAGGTCAAGGATGCCATTGCTCTTCAGCCTAACAATAAGGTCAAGCTTCTCTATGGTGTACGCACTACTGATGAGGGCAAGCAGTATCAGACTGTTGCTACACGTAGTGGTATGGTTCTTCTCAACAGTGCTGGCTCTAAGGCTCTTGACCGTCTTGAGAAAGACCTTGCCAATGCTAAGAACAGTGGCTCTTATGCTTCCACTGACTTCCGTGTGCAGCCACTTGCAGAGTATTCTGTAGAGCCTACTGACCTCTCTGCTGCTCCTGCTGTACCTACTGGTGGTCAGGGGTCTGAAACTTCTATGGGCAACGAAATGCCTTGGAGTTATTAATTCTTAAAACTGCTTTATGATAATAATCTTATGGTGATAGGCAAGACTTCTCCCAGCATATCTAAGACTGAGATTTTCAGCAAATTCAGTGAGACTCAGGTTCTTTCTGCTGTATTTCCCGAAATTACTACCATTCCTTGTAGGATTTCATCCCCTCTTAGGCAGGACCTTCATCCTTCCTTTAGCATTTACATGGACAATGGTGGTCATATTAGGTATAAGGACCATGCTGATTCTTCTGTTCATGGTGGATTGCTCGACCTTCTTTGTGCTTATTGGGATTGTACATTCAATCAGGCACTTGAAAAGGTTTGCAATCTCATGGTTAAGAACACTGATGTCACCGTTAAGCCTAAGCAGATACGCACTTTCACAAGAAAGGAGGCAAGCACTCTTACTTCCATTCAAGTCAAAGTACGTCCTTGGCGTGATTATGATTATGCTTATTGGGAGTCTTATGGAGTCTCTAAGCAGTGGCTTCACTATGCTGAGATTTATCCTATCTCCTATAAGATTATTATTAAGAAAAGCTCTCCCTCTGACAAGGGAAGGCAGTATATATTCCCTGCTGACAAGTATGCCTATAGCTTCATCGAAAGAAAAGAGGGCAATGTGCAGATGAAAATCTATCAACCTTTCAACACCCGTGGATTCAAGTGGTCTTCTAAGATGGATGCTTCTGTCATAGGTCTTTGGACTAAGATTCCTCCTTATGGTGATAAGGTTGTCATTTGTTCCTCTCTTAAGGATGCTTTATGCATATCTTGTCAGCTTCACATCCCTACACTATGCCTTCAAGGTGAAGGCTATGATATGTCTGACACTGTCATTGGTGAGTTGAAAAGAAGATATAAGAAAGTCTTTATCTCCTTTGACACTGATAAGGCAGGTATTATTGATGGACAGAAGTTGGCTCAACGCACTGGTTTTGTCAATGTTGTACCTAATCTTGGTTCTTGTAAAGATTTTAGTGATTACTATAAGTCTTTACAGGATAAAACACAATTCAAACAATTAAAAAATCTATTTAATTAACAAAAGAAATTTATGGAAAGAGAAATTCTTATCGCAAATACTAAAACTCAGAAGAGAAGTAAGATAACAACAAGTGCTACAACACTTGGTGAGTTGAAGAATGACCTTCGTGCTGCTGGCATTGATTTTAGCAATATGACCTTTACTGAAGGCATATCCAAGACTCAGCTTCTCAGTGATGACACCCAGCTCCCGCAGAATGTAATGTACAAGGGTCAGCCTACCAACAATCTTGTCATTCTTCTTACCAATACCAAGAAGAATATTGCTTCTGGTGCTTATACTCGTCAGGAGCTTTATGCCATCCTCAAGCAGCATGGTCTACAGGATGCTATCAAGGCTGAATTTGGCAAGAACTTCACACAGGTTACTACCCTTGACCTTACTAAGTTCATTGAGGCTAATGTCAAGAAGTCTGAGACTCCAAAGATTGAACCTACTGAGCGGCCTAAGGATGGACCTAATGTTTCTAAACAGCCTGAACAGCCCAATCAGCTTAAGGAGTCTGAGTCTCTTCTCACCCCTCAACCTGCAATTCTGTCTGTTGACAGCACTCTTTTTATGCACATCAGTCTTCTTGCCAATGAAGGTATGCTCACAGTCCCTGACTTGCAGAAGCTGGAAAGAAACATTCATAAGCTTGTCATAACTATGAGTGGTGAGCAGGAAGACACTGACAAGCCTGTTGTTCAGAATCAGAGTACTTCAACCTCTGATAGTCTCATTGATGATGATGACATTGATGACATCATTGACGACCTTGGTCTGTAAAACATAACTTTATATTTCCGTTTTGGTCACTGGGAGTAAGGACATCTGTCTTTGCTCCCTTTATTTTTGTTTCTAAACTATTTAGTATGCAACATTCAGCAATTCCTATCCCCAATCCTGCTCACCAGGAAGTCTGTGAAGTCTATGATGTCTTCAAGAACTTCTTTGGTGAGCAGTATGTTGACATTCAGGCTAAAGCTGACTCTTCCTATTATCTCATCTATGTGTGGTGGCCTAATGTCACTGTTACTAATGAGTATAACAAGTCTGTTCACATCCAAGACCTCTATGCTAAGATTGAAATCAATGATGAAGGTCTCATTCCTTATGAGTTTTGGGGCTTTCAACTCAACAGGGCTACCTATTCTCAAGAACAGTTCCTTAGTGATTATCTTCATAGTCATATAAGAGGCATCCCTAAAGATAATTTCACCCGATTTGAAAATCCTTGCCTTGGTGATGGACCTATCAAAGGTACTATCAATACTCTTAAGACTGATTGTGACACTGCTGAATGGATGCTTTTCTGTCAGGAGCTTTCCATGTATGTCACTGTTGAGTCTCTTGCAGGAGGTCCTTGGCGAAGAATGGAGAATATAGGAGGTTTCACTATAGCTTGTGATTATACTGGTTACAATTTCAATAAGTCTAGTTTCCTATATCCTATATTCATTACTGATTCTATAAAGAAGAATTTCATACAGTATTATCTCACTCATGGACATCTTTCTCTTAGTTTCCGTAAGGGTCAGTTTGTCTGTGACATGCCTTTCTATGAGTTCATCATTGATATAAGCAATGTTTTCCTCGATTATTGCAACATTACTTTTACTACTGAAGCTGGTAGACGAAAGCTGCTTGACAGCAAATTGTTCACCTCTCTCATTGTCTCTAATGGAAAGTTTTATGTTACAGAAAGCAATAGAAATTCCCAAGATGTCAATCGGTATAAGGGAAAGTTTGTACTTGTCTTCAAGGGCAAACGCATTTTCACTACCATTACAGATTCTTCTCTTAGAGAGTCCTCTCCTGTCACTGTCATACATTCTTGTATGGCTATGAATATATTGAAGAGCATTCTTAAAGTAATTAATTTCAGATATAAAAATGAACACAATAGTAACAACACAACCTCAGACTCTCCCCAAACTTGTAAAAGGACAGTCTACATATAAACTCATAGTTCCTCAGAATGTTGAGGAAAAGATTAGGTATCTCATCCGTAAATTTCCTTCTACTGAGTGGTCTGGAGTTCTCTTCTTCACTCATGAAGGTTCCTTTGAGAATAATGATTTGGTCATTACTTGTACTGACTTCTATCCTATGGACTTAGGCACAACTGGTTGGACAGAGTTCAGTATGTCTGAAGATGTTGCAGCTTATATGGCTCAGAACATTGAGCTGTTTGACTGTGACACTGGCTTGATTCATTCTCATCATAATATGGGTGCATTCTTCAGTGGTCAGGACAATCTTATGCTTCAGCAGGAAGGCAATGACACCAACTGTTTTGTATCTCTTGTTGTTGACACTAAAGGCACCTATGTTGCACGCATTACTCGTAAGGTGCAGTCTAAGTCTGAGGTCACTGTCAAGTCTCTCGGCACTTCCTATGAGTTCTTTGGCAATGGTTCCAAGACCATCAGCAATGACTCTGCTGAACTGACTAAGATTGTTGACAAAGAATACATTGAGTACTTTGACTTGCAGGTTGAGCGTCATGAAGTTCCTAATATTCTGTCTTATCTTGACAATCGTTTTGCTGAGATTGAACTTAAGAAGAAAACTGCTGCAAAGACTCTTTCTGCTTCCACCTCTCAAAACAATGTCAATCAATCAAAATCTGAAACTGGTGATACCCAGTTCTTTGAATGGCTTCATCCTAAGGATATAAGAAACAATACTGTTCCACAACAGACTTCTTTTGATTTCAAGGACACTTCTAAACAGGATGTTGTTGAAACAGAGACTGAGTATGATTGGACTCCTGACCCTAAGAAGATTCATGAAGCAGTAGTTCATATAGTCACTCTCAATCTCATTCTCAACCCTAAGGACTTCAACTTCAAGCATTGGATTACACGTCACATGTCTAATGTCTATCAGCGCATCTTTGGTAAGCCTGTTACTGAAGACAGTCTTCCCAATGCCTTTTGTGAATGGCGTGACTTCATCATACAGTTCACTCTTGACTACTATGATGAACCCAATGTCCCTGCTTATATGTACGATGAATATGATGTATTTAAGAGCACTGTTGCACTGGCTATTGTTGAAGAACTTTCTGATTATACTGACAGCAATCCTTACATACAGCATTACATCGACACCCTTTATCAATACATTGTATAGCTTATGGAAACAAATAATATTAACAATCCCAACAACACCGATAACACATCCCCTGTCATTACAGACAATGACTTGGATGTCATTCTTGAAGAAAATGGTTTTACTGAAGACAATGATCCTTTAGCACTAGGAATTGAAGATAGAGGAATTGAGGATGGAGATGATGTCATCCAATATCCTGTATTTGAAGATGATGATCTGGAAGTAGTAGAATCTACAGAACCTACCCGACCTACTCAACCTACTTCACCTACTTCACCTACAGAACCTACTCTCACCCCTTTTCCAGTCAACTCCCCCTCCCTCCTTGTTGATGAATCCACTACTCGTTTCTCTGGTGCTTCATGGTTTAATGAGATACAGAAGTCTCGGGTCATCATTGCTGGTATAGGAGGCATTGGTTCTAATGTTGCTTTTCAGCTTGCACGTATGGCTCCTGCCAACATCACTCTTTATGATGATGATGTTGTAGAAAGGGTCAATATGGCAGGACAGCTTTACAGTTCCAATGACATTGGACAAAATAAGGTTGATGCCATAGCCTCTATGATTTCTGTCTATACATCAGCCAAGCAGGTCAATGCCCTTGCAAGTAAGTTCACTAACAACACTGAGGCTGGCGACATTATGATTTGTGGCTTTGACAATATGGCTGCACGTAAGACTTTCTACAATTCTTGGAAAAGACATTTAAGCACTAAGACTCCTGAAACCAGAGCCAAGTGTCTCTTTCTTGATGGTAGATTGTCCATTGATACCTTGCAGATTTTCTGTATTCAAGGTGATGATGAAGTTAGTATGAATAGGTATGAGACAGAGTTTCTCTTCTCTGATTTTCAGGCAGAGCATACTGTATGTTCTATGAAGCAGACCACCTATCTTGCCTGTATGATTGGTTCTCTTATGATCAATCTCTTTACTAATTTCATTGCCAATTCTCTCAATCCAGTCATCCCTTATGACCTTCCTTTCTTCACTGAGTATGATTCTCAGAACATGTTGTTCAAAACCAGAAGCTGATGACCGATTTAAAACATACAATCCAAAGATGTTTTGAAGGATTCTTTCAAGACACTATCTATTCTTATAGGGACAATGTAATTCATAATTTTCAGTATATGAATGTCCCTGTATTTAAGGATGTCTTTGAGCTTCCTACATTTATGTTTAGAGAATTGTTCAACTATGATTCTTCTGCTATAGTAGATACAGTAGATACCTTCACAGCATGTCTCAATTATACAGGCGCTAAGTCTACTTATAAGACACTGTCTTCCAAGCTCCGTATTATATTGACACAAATGTTTCATACAGCACGTCTTGTGAAGATACCTTTAGACCCTCTTGGAGAAAACTATTATTATGGTACATGTGGAGCTATCTTTGATAAGGACCTTATGCCTGTCATGATAATGTCATGGAGAGTTGAGAAAGTACAGCAGAATAATGTTGACAAATCCTTTGTATATAAGTTTACACAACCTATTCTAAGGATTTCTCCATCTGTATTTACTGCTAAGGCTAATCCTCTCACACGATATATCATCAATCAGATAATCCCTAATACTCTTATATGCAGATGTGATACTCCTCAAATATACAATAATTCTCTGTTTCCTTCTACTTTTGAGTCCTTCAATGTTAAGGTGGATATAGGTGATTTCCCATTTTCTTTCCGAAAAGTCAATACACCCTCTGTTTCCACAACCAACGAGGAACTTCTACATGTAGCACTTAAGCATATTGATGAAGTAGTAGAATGACAATACAGGAGTATTTTGGAGATTGGTCTAAGATTATCAATCTGAATGATGCCAATGCCATACTTAAAAGACTTGTGACTTCAAGACAGCCTGTCTATCCTGACATCAAGGATATATTCAAGACTTTTACCTTATGTCCATTGTCCAGTCTTAGGGTTGTCATTATTGGACAAGACCCTTCTACCTCCCCCTCTCACTTTTCTTCTTACTTAGAAGTTCTTATGGAGTCTGTTATTGACTTCTCTCTTCCTCATGGAAGCATTAACTTTGACCCGAGTTTGGAGAAGTGGGAGTCACAGGGAGTGCTTATGCTCAATGCTGCACTTTCCTGTATTACTGGCAAGACAGGGTCTCACATTCCTTTGTGGCGACCTTTCATCAGATCTTTTCTCACCAATCTCTCCTCTCATACCAATGGCATTGTCTATGTCCTTATGGGGTCTGAGGCTCAAAGCCTTGCATCTTGCATTAATGACAGATACAACCATATCCTAAAGACCAGACCTCTCCCATGGTACATACAAAACCATCAGCCCATGCCTTCCTCACTATGGAATCACATCAACAGCATCCTCATAGGACAGAATGGCTATGGTATACAATGGTATGAAACAAATTAAGTATTAATCAAAATTTTCAATTAAAAAAAAGAACAATGAAAAAGTATTTTATGAAAGACTCTAACGAAGAGCTTCAGTTTGGTGACATTATTGAGTTGGATTTCACCAAAGACACAGAAGATGGTCACACTCGTCATCATCACTTAGAGTGTAAGTTTATCCCTGACCTCATTCCTTTGCTTCTTAAGCAGGAAATCATTATAGAGAAAGAGGTTGAGAGTAAGGACACTGAAACCTCTGATGCTGAGTGGTGTGAAGTAGCACAGCTCATTTTCTCTACCCTTAAGACTTTTGCTCTCAAGTTCAAGCAGATGGATGCCAAGATAGCTGCTCTCAATAAGACCATCAAGAAGCTTCAGCACAACAACAATGCCAACAAGTCTTCACGAAAATAAGAAGATTAAGAATGCCTCTCCTTTAGAGTATGATGGTATCTCTTTCAAGTCCAAGCTTGAGAAAATGATCTATCAGACTCTTAAGGAGCAAGGCTTTCCTGTGGAATATGAGCCTCATAAGTTTATCTTATGGCAAGGCTTCCGTCCTACTGTTCCTTTCTATGACAAGGACAAGTCTACAAGAATGCTTAAGCTTGAGAACAAGAAGATTATAGACATAACTTATATCCCTGACTTTGTGTTTACATACAAAGGTTTTCTTGTTGTCATTGAAGCTAAAGGCATGGAGAATGACCGTTTCTATCTCAAGAAGAAGATGTTCCGTAAGTGGTTGGAAGATAACAATCCTAAGAGCATCTATTTTGAGATTTACACCAAGAAGCAGCTCCTTCAAGCCATCAATATCATTAAAGACTTATCCTCAAAACCAAAAGAAGCTTAATAATAGCCAATGGCTCAGTAAGGCTCAGCTACTCAGTAAGGCTTATAATTTAATTTTCAATTTCCCATGAACATTCCCAAAGAATTAAAAGACATTTCCTGGCAAGTCTCAGAATCTACCTACAGAGCTGACCCAGCTCTCAGTTACTCCACTCTTGCCAAGTTTGAGCGTGAAGGTTTTAACAAGCTTGACCATCTCTTTGACCACATCTCTACTCAATCATTGTTAGAGGGTTCTATGGTTGACTGTCTTATCACTGGTTCACAGGAGGAGTTTGATGACTTGTATTATGTTGCTGACTTTCCCTCTATTGGTGATAAGGAGCAGCTGGTAGCTAAAATGTTATATGATAAGTATCATGATTCCTATGAACTATTTTCATATATCCCAAATGATGCTATTCTTTCTGTGATTAATGAAGTAGGATGGCAAAAGAATTGGAGAGATGAAACAAGAGTAAGAGTCTTGTCTGAAAGAGTTGCAACATATTATAATCTTATAATACAGGCAGATAATAAAACTGTTGTAGATAGACCTACTTATGATAAAGTCATTAAGATGGTTCAAGCTCTTAAGACCTCTCCTGTCACCCAAGGTTACTTTGCTGACAATGATTCTATGTCTCCTGTCAGGAGATATTATCAGCTTAAGTTTCGTGCTAAGTTTGAAGGTGTATGTTACAGATGTATGATGGACTTGGCTGTTGTGGATTATGAGGAAAAGAAGATATATCCCATTGACCTCAAGACCAGTGGACACAGAGAGTGGGATTTTCAAGACAGCTTTGAACAATGGTCTTACATGATACAGGCAAGGCTATATTGGCGCATTCTCAAAGCCAACATGTCTAACGACCCTTACTTCAAGGATTTCACTCTTGAGGACTATCGCTTTATTGTTGTCAATAAGGAGTCTCTCACCCCTCTTGTATGGGAGTTCCCTCTCACAAGGGCTAAAGGCACTCTTATCAACAATAAAGGCAAGGAGTTCAGAGACCCCTTTGAAATAGGCAAGGAACTACAAGGCTATCTCAACTTCCGCCCCACTGTCCCAGTAGGCATTGATAAGGATGGCATCAACACCATCACCTGCTTGAAATTAAAAGAATAACTTAACTGTATAATACAATATGAAATGTTTGTAATTAAACGCAATGGCTCCAAAGAAGAGTTTTCAACAGAAAAGATTAAGTCTGCTATGCTCAAGGCATTCCAGGCTTGCAACTTCTCACTTTCTGAAAAGGATAAAAAGGATGTCTCAGTATTTCTTGACAACATTGAGAAGGAAGTATCTAAGGACATATCTGTAGAAGACATTCAGAATAAGGTTGAGAAGTATCTTTGCAAACGTTGGTTCCCTGTAGGCAAAGCTTATATGCTCTACAGAAAGAAGCATACTGAGGCTCGCATTATCAGTGACAAAGTACATTATATTCATAAATACAATGACTCTGATGCCTCTGCTACCAATCTCTCTAATACTGATGACAATGCCAATACCATCAATAAGAATGCTGCCACTCTTGAAGGTGAACTTTATAAAGACACTTCTCGCATAGTACAGCGTTCTCAGATGAAGGAACTTCTTGCTGAGATTAATTCTCCTTATAGAGATCAGTACACTAAGGACCTTGAACATCACATTCTCTATCAGCATGATGAGAGTTGTCCTGTATTGAAGCCTTATTGTAGTGCTTATACTCTCTACCCTCTTCTTGTTGATGGAACTGACAATATTGATGGCACTAAGAATCATGCTCCCCATCATCTTAGTTCATTCTGTGGACAGTTCCAGAATCTCATATTTCTCTTGTCTGCACAGAAGAAGGGTGCTGGTGCTTATGGTGAGTTCTTCAATTTCTTCTCTTATTTCTGTGAAAAGGAATGGGGCAAGGAGTATTATCTCAAGGAGGATGTCATTATCACTAATGAACATTGTCTTGAACAAAAAACCATTGGCCAGACCATTGATCAATACTTTCAGTCTGTTACTCATTACCTCAACCAGCCTGCTGGCAATCGTGGTTACCAATCTCCTTTCACCAATTTTAATGTCTTCGACAGTTACTATTGGCATGCCATGTTTGATGATTTCTGTTTCCCTGATGGCTCTAAACCTAATTGGAATGCTGTCAATTGGTTACAGAAGCGTTATATGAAGTGGCTTAATAAGGAGCGTACTGAAACTCTTCTTACATTCCCAGTCATTACAGTATGTTGTCTTACTGATGATAATGATGTTCTTGACAAGGAGTATAAGGATTTCATCACTACTCAATGGTCAGAAGGTGACTCTTTCTTTGTCTATCTCTCCAAGAATGCTGACAGTATCTCTTCTTGCTGTAGACTCCGCAATGAGGTCACTGACAATACATTCTCTTCTACCACTGGTCTTACTGGTATTCAGACAGGTTCTTGCAATGTTATGACTCTCAATCTTAACAGGATTATTCAGGATTGTGATAAAAGCTATGGTGTAAAACAACATGGTGGATGGAGAGAAAACACCTCTTTCATAAAGAAGTATCTTGAAGACATTCTTCTCAGAGTCTATGACTATCAGCGTGCTTACAAGACTGGTCTTTACAAGATGGATGCTCATGGTATGTTCCCTCAGACCAAGGCTGGTTACATCAATTTTGACAGACTCTATTGCACTATTGGTGTCAATGGTCTTAATGAGGCTGCAAGGTTCCTCGGACTTACTGTCAGCAACAACAAGGAGTATCTTGACTTTGCATCATGGGTTCTTAATGTCATCAAGCAGTACAACAAGCAGCACTCTTCTAAGAAGTTCATGTTCAACTTGGAGTTGGTTCCTGCTGAGAGCCTTGGTGTGAAGAATTATAATTGGGACAAGCAGGATAGCTATTGGGTCCCCTCTGATGAGAATCTGTATAACTCATACATCTATGATGCTCATGACAGCACTTCTATTCTTGACAAGATTGCCATGCAGGGTGGTCAGATTGCTCAATCCATTGATGGTGGACAGGCTTCCCATCTTAATCTTGAAGACAATCTTTCCAAGGAACAATACACCAAACTTCTTGAATATGCAATCAAGGTAGGTAACAATTACATCACCTTCAATGTCCCTCAAACCCAGTGTGATGATTGTAAGTTTATTGCCAAGCATCCTTTCCATGTTTGTTCTAAGTGTGGTAGTCATAATACTACTCTATGGACTCGTGTTATAGGTTATCTAAAGCCCATGAAGTCATGGTCTGAAAGTCGTCAGCAAGAAGGTAGTCATCGTATGTTTGCTAAAAAGAATGAAGTATGCTAAAGTATATTTATTGTAAAGAAGTATTCAGTGAGGTGCCAGGGGAAATATCCCTTGGCATCTCTATCTCAGGTTGTACTATTCATTGTCAAGGATGTCATTCCAGAGAGTTGTGGGAAGACAAAGGTACTCCTCTTACTATTAAGGAACTTCAGTCTCTCCTTGACAAGCACCAAGGCATCACATGTATCTGTCTTCTTGGTGGTGAGCATAACATTGATTCTCTTATTGAATTGTTCATGTATGCTCATCAAAGAGTAAAGACTGCATGGTATTGTGGTCTTGACATGATTCCTAAGGACAAGATAGGTATTCTAAAGTATCTTGATTTTGTCAAAATTGGTCATTATGATCAAGAACTTGGAGGTCTTGGCAGTCCTCTCACCAATCAACAGTTTTATAAAGTAGAATCTATCTCAGATAATGACTCCCCTAAATTAACTAATATCACAAGCCTATTCCTACAGCATCAATCAGTCTTTTCTACCCAATGACTTAGAAAGACTCAAAGAGGCCTAGTTAGGCTTATTAAAATCCCCAAAGGCTTAAAGATGCTCAGTAAGGCTTAGTAAGGCTTAATTAATAACAATAAACAAACAAAAATATGAAAATCAAAATAAAAGAAATTACCCCAGGCTGTATGCCTGAAATCCTCAAAGTTGGTGATTGCATTGACCTCATGACTTCTGAGGAATATATTCTCAAAGGTCCCAGTATCAAGAAGTATAGCAAGTACAAAGGTAGTAACAAAGTTATAGAAAGAGTAGGTGAAGTATCATTTCAGTATGCTCTCCTCGACCTTGGTGTTGTCATTGAACTTCCTAAAGGCTTTGAAGCAACTCTCCTTCCTCGTAGCTCTACATTCAGAAAGTGGGGCATTATACAGACCAACTCCATTGGAGAGATTGACCAGACTTTCTGTGGTCCTAATGACATTTGGAAAATGCCAGTTCTTGCTACTCGCAGTATTACCATTCCTAAAGGCACTCCCATTGCTCAGTTCAAGATTCAGCTTTCACAGAAAGCCACTATTTGGCAGAAACTTCGTTGGCTATTCTCTCCAAAGATTGAACTTGTCAAGGTAGACGAACTCCACAATGAAGACAGAGGTGGCTTAGGCACTGGTTCTGACAAATATCGAACAAAATAAGAAAAAAAATAAATAAAAGAAAAACAAATAATAATTAAAGTCTCTTTACTCTAAAGGCTTAGAAATGCCTAAATAGGCTCAGCAAGGCTTAAAACCTATCATCAAAGGCTTAGTCAGCCCAGAAAGGCTTAGAGAGACTCATCACTCATTAATCAAAAAATCATCACTATGCTCAAAAAAATAATCAACAAATTCCTTGATATTCATCCTAATGCCATGTCCTTCAAGAATAGCATCGACTTGGCAGAACTTCCTGTAGTCACATTCTATCAAGGTAGCAAGAAAATCAATTTCCTCCTTGACACTGGCTCTAATAATTGTATCATTGACAGCTCATATCTCAAGAATCTTAATCACAGAATAGTGTGCGATGTTGAGACTACTGTTACTGGCATTGAAGGCAATGGTCAGAAGGCTGAAGGTGTATGCACCTTTGCCATGTCTTACAAAGACAAGATTTATGAGTATGCCTTTGTCATTCAGGATATGTCTGGGGTATTCAATTCTATCAAGAAGGAGACTGGTGTCACCATTCATGGCATACTTGGCTCTAAGTTCTTTAATGACTATAAGTATGTCCTTGATTTCAATGAACTGATAGCTTATAGTAAAGAATGATTTATTTTGTATCTAATCAAAAAACTCTATTTGAAAGTGATAGCTTTCAACCTATGTCTGTAGAGGAATCTGTAGCTCTTATCAAGTCCTGGAAAATCTTTCAGTTTGATACTGAGGGTACAGGACTTGATTGTCATATTGCAAAAGTTCTTCTTATGCAATTTGGTAGTATGGACAAAACTACACAAGTTGTAGTTGACTGTACTACAATAGATCCTCTTCTTTATAAGGATGTCATTGAACAGGGCTTTCTTGTTGGACAAAATCTTAAGTATGATGCTAAGATGCTCATGGCTTTAGGCATTTTTATTCGTAGATGTTATGACACTATGATTGCTGAAATGCTTAGATACTTTGGCTTCCCAAGAATTCCTGTTTCTCCAGAGGAATATGAGGAACAAAAATATGACTTTCCTTATCATATCAAGACTTCTAAAGCCAAAAAGAATTGTCCAAGCCGAACTTATTATGAACTTAGTTTTGCTCTTGATGCCATTGGCTATAAGTATCTTGGTGTTAATATTGATAAGTCTGTCCGTGGTAAGATTAAGTATGTTGGCATTACTGAAGAAGTCATTGTCTATGGTGCCAATGATGTTGTTCATCTTGCAGACATCATGAATGCACAGGTAGCTTACTTCAAATTCATAAATGCCATGCCTGCCTTAAAGATTGAGTGCAGTGCTGTTCTTCCTATTGCTTATTTTGAGTATTGTGGTGTGATGATTAATGAAGATAAGTGGCTCAGTATTTACAAACGTAATTGCAGTGATTTGCAAAAAGTCAAGGATAGTCTTAATGCTTTTGTTGTTAATCTCGGCAATAAGGATTTCATCAGAAACACTATTCAACTTGACCTCTTTGAGGATGTTGATACCTCTGACAAGTCTAAGTGCAATATCAATTGGAACAGTACTGATGATGTGGTCCCTCTCTTGAAATTCCTAGGCTACAACACTAAGGGTTGGAATAAAGAGAAGAAGGAGGAGACTGAAAGCAAAGGTGCTGATCTGGTTAAGAAGCAAAAGCATGTCAATCCTGAGTTCTCTGCCTTATATCTTGAACTTTCACGTCTTGAGAAGCTTTGTTCTACCTATGGTCCACAATATATCAATGCCATCAACCCTAAGACCAAAAGGATTCATACTGAGTTTCGTCAACTTGATACTGTCACTGGCAGACTTTCTTGTGGTTCACAAAAGCAGAATGAGGATTTGGCTTCTCTCAAAGGTCTTCCTTTACAGCCAAGAAAGAGTCATCCTGAAGAGGTTTGTGCTTATCCTCAAATTCAGAATCTTCCTAACACTGATGAAGTCCGTTCTTGCTTTATTGCAGAAGAGGGCAATGACTTTATCTCTATTGACTATAACTCTGAGGAGTCAAGACTTCTTGCAAGTTTGTCTGGAGACAAAGGTATGCTTGAGGTCTTTGAAAAGGGTTATGACATGCACAGTTATGTAGCTTGGCTTATCTATCCTGACAAGATTCCTCGTGATATTGACATCAGAAGTATTAAGGAGAAGTACCATTCCCTCCGACAATCTGCCAAAGGACCTGAGTTCACTTTTGCTTTCCTTGGTAACTGGGCTACTCTTGTAGGCAACTATGGTATGCCTAAAGAAGAGGCTATGCAGATTGAGGAAAACTACAAAAAGGGTTTTGCTGGTGCTACAAAATATCAAGAACAATGTAAGAAGTATACTGAGTCCACTGGTATTATCAGAGTATGCCGTGAAACTGGACATATTTCTCGTTGGTGGGATTGGCAAAAGTGGAACAAGCGTCAACACTCTAAGGAGTTTTGGGATGAATACAGAGAAAGAAAAGCTGCTGGCTTGCCAAGAACTGAGGAAGCTAATGAGCACTTTGCTGCAAGAAACAAGTATGACAAGAACAGTGTCAATAGCACTACTCAAGGTCTTGGTGCTGTTATCTTTAAGGAGTTTACTTATGCTCTTTACATTTGGATTCTTGACAAGGGTTATCAGAATAAGGTTAAATTCTGTGTTCCTGTGCATGATGAAATTTGTGAAGAATGTCCCAAGGAACTTACTTCTGAAGTTGTTGCTGCAACAAAACATTTCATGGAAACTGTTGGAGCAAAGTATTGTCACAGACTTCCTCTTCCTGCTGAAGAAGAGGTTGGTCCATTTTGGAAACATTAATTTATTATGGTTATAACAGACGACGATTTAATTACTATCTGGAGATACTTCCAGTATTGTTGCCTACCTTCCATCACTATGGCAAGGTATGCTTATTTGGATTACATTGATGACATAAAGGCTGAAAAGTCTTTCTATCGTCATCTTAACAAGCAATCCATTAACAGGATTGGTAAACAGCTGGAAGCTCTTCCAGATAGTCTTATGGCTGTCAGCAGTCAGAACATTAGGTATATGAATATTCTCTCTGACAATATTGAAGAACAGTTTGAAAAAGAAGAGGAAGAGCTTCATCGTGCTTTCTATATCTCTTTTAGGAATGCCAAGATGCAGCATCTTGATTGTCTTGCTGCTTTGCATTACATTTCCACCATGCTTCAGATTGCTTCTGTCACATTCTCTCAGTGTTGTCATGACATGAAGCAGACTCTTCATAAAGACCCTACTGTTCTTTTTTCTACTTATGACCTTCATTCTCTCTCTGAGAAGTGGTCTGAGGTTGTTGACAAGGCTACTGAATGTTTTGGTTATAACAAGAATGATAAGAAGACTCCTTCTGTTGATCTTAACAACTTAAGATGTATAAAGGCTGTAGATGCTATCAGAGCAAAACTTGCTGACATTGAAACTCTGCATACTGCTATGCGTAAGTCCTATCCTTGGAGCATCAACTATAAAGAAGGGGTTCCTTATGAGCATTCTGCTGACTGGCTAATAGTCAACACCAACTAAGACTCTAAATAATAATCTCTTCCAATCAAAGGCTCAGAAAGACTCATTAAAGCTTAGTTAGGCTATCTCCCAATCTCCTTTTCTTCAAGGGCTTAGTAAGGCTTAGAAAGGCACAGTTAGGCTAATTTCACAGTCTTTCTCCTTTTCTTCAAAGGCTTAGTTAGGCTCATAGAGGCCCAGCAAGGCTCATTATCATTATCATTTCTCTCACAAAAAACTCCCAAAAACAATGAAACAAGAAATACAGAAAATAAAGGATTTAGTTAACAAAATCTCTGCTGTTGTCATAACTCCTAAAAGAGATACCTTTGCCATTAATACTTATATATGTGTAAAGTCTATTTTATCAGAAGTAAAGCAGTTACAGGATGAAGTCTCTAATCTTGAGAATCTTTACAACAACACTCATCCTCAAGAGTCCACTCCTAAGCAAAAAGACTCTGCTCCAAAGGACAATGTCAATCATCCTTCTCACTATCAAGGCTCAAAATATGAGTGCATTGATGTTATGCTTGATGTCTTTGGCAAGGAGAAGGTATCTGCCTTCTGTGAGCTTAATGCTTTCAAGTATCAGTGGAGAGCTAACTCTAAAGGCACTGACATTCAAGACAAGCAGAAAGCTATTTGGTACAATCAAAAGTATATTGAGTTAAACACTGATAAATAACTACAAATATGAAAGACAATTATCCTCTTCTTTCTCAGTCTGAGGAGCGTATAGCTCCTTGGAATCAGAAAGACCCTGAACCTACTCAAGTAGACTGTTGTGTTTCTTATTGTCTCAGCAAGTCTATGCCTGTCACAATAAGTAATTATGACCTTATTGACGATGAGCCAAACTTCGATAATACCAATTTTATTGAAGAATTTGAAAATGATAACAATACCTTTGGCATTCTCTCTCTACTTACTGAATTACAACACCTCTCACAAGAAAAAATCAATCACTTGGAAGATGAGCTTTCCATAACCCCCACTCCTACAGCCAAAGCTATAGTCCAAAAAGAATTGACCCACTACAAAAACATTTCCAAAGCCACTAAAGATTGGATCATCGATGACTTAGATGTCATCAAAGAAATCTAAAAGCCTCACTAAAAGCTCAAAAAGGCTTATTTAGGCTCAGTTAGGCTTAGTCAAATAACCACTTTTAAAATCCACAACTATGACATTCATAATACATTTCAAAGACAAGCCCAGAAAAACTTACAGCAATCATTATGATGAAAATGATGAACAGGAAAGAGATGCTGCATGGGATGATGTCTATGCTACATTTCCTAACGCTGATTATATAGAATCTTTTTAACATGATACAAACAATTATAGTAGCCATAGTATATATT
>ERZ1026901.815-NODE-815-length-21662-cov-19.094923_pt1 | contig 21662 bp, 23 predicted proteins | sample MGYA00380179_ERZ1026901 | MGnify/ENA primary metagenome ERZ1026901 (study PRJEB33269, sample SAMEA4719815) | human gut metagenome | biome: human-associated habitat; feature: organic feature; material: feces | place: Cameroon | collected 2013-10 ... | reverse complement strand
GGGGGGCATCGGCCTCAGCCTCCTCCGCGAGCCGGCTTTCTACGTCGCGCAGGCATTCCAGCAGCAGCGGATTGAAGGCACCGTGCTTTCCTGCGGTCAGCTCAGCGACCGCTTCCTCCTGCGAGAGGGCCTCGCGCTTGTCCCGCTTGCCGGTCAGACCGTCATAGGCATCCGCCAGCGCTACCACCTGTGCCGCGATGGGGATGTCATCGCCCTTCCGGCCATCGGGATAGCCGCTGCCGTCCCAGCGCTCATGGTGCCAGCGGCAGATCTGGATCGCAAATTTCACCAGCGGCTCGTCCTGATACTGGGACAGATTTTCCAGCATCTGCGCACCCAGAATGGGGTGGGTGTGGAGGATGGCGGTTTGTTCCGGCGTCAGGTCGTGGGCGTTGAGGATGCGGTCGTCGATAGCAACTTTGCCGATGTCATGGAGGGCAGAGGCCGTCGTGATGAGGTAGCGATCCATCCCGCTCAGGCCGTAGATGTCGGTCTTCTGGCACAGACGCTCCAGCAGGATGCTGGTGATGCGCTGCACCCGGGAGATGTGGTGGATGCTCTCGCTGTTGTGGATCTCCGTGACCTGGCCGAGGATGCCGATCATCATCTGGTCGTTTTTCTCCCGGTCATAGAACTGCTGGGACACCAGCGCACTGAGACGGCGCTGACGGGCGTAGAGCCGGGCGACATTGGAGACGCGGCGGTGGACGATGCGGGCATCGAAGGGGCGGCTGATGTAGTCCGAGGCACCCAGCTCGTAGGCGCGGCGGACGGTCTGGGAGGAATCCTCGCTGGAGATCATCACGACGGGGATGTCCTCGAGCCAGCCCTGGGCGGACATCCGGGAGAGGACATCGAAGCCGTCCATGTCGGGCATCACGATGTCCAGCAGCACGATGGAAATATCCGAGCCCCAGGCGTTCAGAAGCTCGAGGCACTGGGGGCCGTCGGGGGCTTCCAGGATCTCGAAATCGTCGCAGAGGATCTCCGAGAGGATGTCACGGTTCATGGGGGAGTCGTCCACGATGAGCACCATCGGACGGTGGTCATTTTCAGAGCGGACGGCATCGGGGGCGATGTCCTCGGTGACGACAGTGTTCTTGCGGCGCTTTGCAAGGTACATCCGCTTGTCGGCGATGGGCAGGGCATCGCTGATGGGGATGCCGGCGGCCATCACGCCGCCGATGCTGGCCGAGACGTGCATCTTCTCGAACTCGGGCAGATGGGCCGCGAAGAGGCGCTTGTTGATGTCCTTGAGCTTGCGCACGAAAGCCTCGGCCGAGATGTCGGGCAGGATGAGCAGCAGCTCGTCGCCGCCGTACCGCACCAGCATATCGGTGGAGCGGATGCAGCGGTGGATGATGGATGTGATGAGCCGGAGCGCTGCGTCACCGGCTGAGTGGCCGTAGGTGTCGTTGCAGAGCTTGAAGTCGTCGAGGTCTATCATGGCGACGCCGGCGTTGAGGTACTTGTGCTTTAATTCCTCTTCATAGAAACGGCGGTTGTAGGCACCGGTGAGGGCGTCCCGGTAGACGAGCTCGTTGGAGCGGAGGGTGCTGCGGGCGCTGGCGTCCAGCGGCAGGATCATCTCCATCACATAGGGCTTGCCGTCCACCTCGACATAGCGGGCTGTGACCTGATAGAGGGAGCTGCCAAGCGTTTCCAGCTTGGAGCACTGGCATCTGCCTGCCATTGCCTCGCGCCCCACGCAGCTGGTGCAGGGATGGACATTCTTCCAGGGCGGATAGCAGGGTTTTTCCGCCAGCGTCTTCGGGTCGAGAAGACGGACGGAAGCATATATCCTGCGCAGACAGGCCATCTCCTGTTCGGCCTGCTGGCGTGTCAAATTTTGCTCGGTAAGTTCGGACATGGTGTCGCTCCTATTATAACGAGGTATGGTGTGGAAGGAGGGCGAGAAACAGCAGTCCTTCTGCAGCGGATAATTATAATCATGTAATATACTACCACAATCATGGGAAATCCGTCAATGTATAGAGAAATATTTCCGAAATGGAATGACAGCCTGCCGGGATTCCCGGGAAAATAGAAATTTGGAGCAGACCGATAAAATTGTTGCATCCATGCGCGAAACGGCTCGAAAAGTTTGTAACCGGTTTGATAAAAATACGCACAGACACAATAAATTTGGACACTGGTTGCGCAAATATGAAAAAATGTGCTGCTTAACAAAAAGATTTTGGGATACAACAGAATGTATTGTGGAACACTCACAAAATATGGCAAATAATCTTGTCTATTTGTTCTATTGCGAACGGTCGGACGGATGGTTATAATACAAACAGAAACCGCAAAACGTGAAACGAATGCGCTTTGCGAGATGCTGTGATAAGCGTTAATGAAGGAGAACAAGATTATGAAAATGATTTCTCGTCGTGACTTCCTGAAAGCTTCCGCTGTTGTGGGTGCTGCCGGTGTTCTGACTGCCTGCGGCGGTTCTTCCACTTCGACTGCTGCTTCCTCTACTGCAGCTTCTGCCGCTGCTTCTTCTACCGCAGCTGCTTCCGGCTCTGCTAACATCGGCGTCTGTATCTATCAGTTTGCTGATAACTTCATGACCCTGTACCGCACCGACCTGGAAGAGTACCTGAAGGACATGGGCTACGCCGTCACCATCGTCGATGGCAAGAACGACCAGAACACCCAGACCGAGCAGATCAACACCTTCCTGCAGCAGGGCGTGGACGTCCTGGTCATCAACCCCGTCCAGACCACTTCCGCTCAGACCATCGTTGATACCATCAAGCCCTCTGAGACTCCCATCGTCTTCATCAACCGTGAGCCCGACAAGAGCGTTCTGGACTCCTACGCAGACAAGTGCTGCTACGTCGGCGCTGACGCACGTCAGTCCGGTACTTATCAGGGCGAGCTGATCCTCGAGACCGAGACGCAGGGCGACATCAACGGCGACGGCAAGATCACCTACATCATGTGCAAGGGCGACCCCGAGAACATTGATGCTCAGTACCGCACCGAGTACTCCATCAAGGCTCTGACCGACGCCGGCAAGGAAGTCGAGTGCCTGTACGAGTATCTGGACAACTGGGACCAGACCACCGCACAGCAGGACGTCGCAAACGCTCTGGCACAGTACGGCGAGAAGATCGAAGTCGTCTTCTGCAACAACGACGCAATGGCACTGGGCGCTCTGCAGTCCCTGCAGCAGGCTGGCCGTACCGTCGGCAAGGACGTCTATCTGGTCGGTGTTGACGCACTGAGCGAGGCTGTCCAGAATGTCGTCGATGGCAACATGACCGGCACCGTTCTGAACGATGACGTGGGCCAGGCTACCGCCGCCGCAGCTGCTACCAAGCTGTACGTCGAGGGCAGCAAGGTCGAGCAGTACTACTGGGTCGACTATGTCAAGGTCACCAAGGAGAACGCTGCACAGTACATCAAGTAAGCAGCCAAAACCCTATCGTTGCAAGGTGCGCAGTGAACCAATAAGGCTTAATTAAAAGCTAAAAAGCGCGTGCGTGCGAGAAAATATCTCCGCGCACGCGCCTTGTTTTAAGAGCCCGCCGGCAAAAGACGCACTTTCCAAGACCCAAAGACAAGGAGGTTCTGAGGAATGTCAGAATACCGTCTGGTAATGAAAGGCGTGGTAAAGACCTTCCCCGGCGTGAAAGCGCTGGACCACGCGCAGTTGGAGCTCCGCCCCGGCAAGGTCATGGCCCTGATGGGCGAGAACGGTGCCGGTAAGTCCACCCTGATGAAATGTATGTTCGGCATTTACAAGATGGACGAGGGCGAGATCGAGTACGAAGGCGAAAAGGTCAGCATCCCCACCCCGCTGGATGCACTGGACCGCGGTATCGCGATGGTGCATCAGGAGCTGCAGCCTATCCCGGCCCGTACTGTGGCCGAGAACATCTGGCTGGGCCGCTACCCCACCAAGAAGGCTGGTCCCATCACCATGGTGGACCATGCCAAGATGTATAAAGATACCGATGACCTGCTGAAAAAGCTCAAGCTGGACATCAACCCCCACGCAAAGCTGGGTACACTGAGCATCGCACAGATGCAGATGGTGGAAATTGCAAAGGCTGTTTCCGCAAACTGCAAGGTGCTGATCCTGGATGAGCCGACTTCCTCGCTGACTGCGAACGAAGTCGAGTCCCTGTTCCGCATCATGAACGAGCTGAAGGAGCAGGGCGTCGCTCTGGTCTACATCAGCCATAAGATGGACGAGATCAAGGTCATCGCCGACGAAGTCACCATCATGCGTGACGGCCATTATATCGGCAAGTGGGACGTCGCCAACATGACCAAAGAGCAGATCATCGCCAAGATGGTCGGCCGCGAGCTGTCCAACCTCTATCCCCCGCTGGAGAACCACCCCTCCGACGAGATCATGATGAAGGTGGAAGACTTCACCTCCATCCATCCGCGCTCTTTCCGCCACTGCAGCTTCGAGCTGAAGAAGGGCGAGATCCTGGGCGTGGCCGGCCTGGTGGGCGCACAGCGCACGGAGCTGATGGAAGGCATTTTCGGCCTGCGCGCTCACACCGCCGGCAAGGTGTGGATCAAGGGTCAGGAAGTCGCCATCAAGCAGCCCCGCGACGCCATCCAGCACAGCGTGGCTCTGCTGACCGAGGACCGCCGCGCCACCGGCATCATGGGCGTGCTGAGCGTGGCCGATAACATCTCCATCGCCTCTCTGGACGACCTGCGCAAGGGCCCCATCATGCTGGACGACAAGAAGATCCTTGATCTGGTGGCTACCAACAAAGAGAAGATGGCCATCAAGGTCCCCAGCCCCAAAACGGCGATCAAGAGCCTTTCCGGCGGCAACCAGCAGAAGGTGCTGATCGCCCGCTGGCTGGCCAACAACCCCGATGTCCTCATTCTGGACGAGCCCACCCGAGGCATCGACGTCGGCGCAAAATATGAGATCTACTGCATCATCGCCGACCTGGCCAAGCAGGGCAAGAGCATCATCATGATCTCCTCCGAAATGAGCGAGATCATCGGTATGTCCAACCGCGTCATGGTCATGTGCGATGGCCGCATCACCGGCTTCATCGACGGCAAGGATGCGACGCAGGAGAACATCATGGCTCTGGCGACCCAGTTCGAGACCGCGCCCGAAGCGGCGGCGGCCAATCAGTAAACAAGGAGGCTGTCTATCGTGGAAGCTACCAAGAAAGTAACGGGCAAGTCTGTAAAGAAGTGGCTGGGCAACAACGCCATCATCGTCCTGATGCTGGCCGTGTCCCTCATCGTCGGCATCATCCACCCCAACTTCTTCGCACTGGCCAATATCATCAACCTGTTCAAGAACGTCTCTATCCGCTACATCATCGCTCTGGGCATTTCCGGCTGTCTGATCACCACCGGTAACGACCTGTCCGCAGGCCGTCTGGCTGGCTTCGCTGCCTGCCTGGCCTGCATCTTTGCGCAGACCGAGGGCGCTGCCGGCAAGTTCTACCCCAATATGCCCACTCTGCCCACCCCCGTCGTCTTCATCCTCGTCGTCGCTATCTGCGCCATCGTGGGTCTGTGCAACGGCCTCGTGGTCAGCTACCTGAAGGTCCAGCCCTTCATCGCTACCCTGGGCATGCAGCAGGTGGTCTACGGTATCTGTCTGGTCTACACCGGCGGTACCCCCATCGGCTCCCTGAACAAGAACTTCACCTCTCTGGCTTCTGATACCATCCTCGGCATCCCTTTGCTGATCATCATCGCCCTCATCGTGGCGGGCTGCTTCTGGTTCCTGTACAACAAGACCCGTCACGGCAAGTACATGTACGCCATCGGCGGCAACGAGGCTGCTGCTGAGGTGGCCGGTGTCAACGTTTACGCCACCAAGATCCGCATCTACATCCTGGCCTCCTGCATGTTCGGTCTGGCCGGCTGCCTGCTGGCTGCAAAGTCCGGCGGCGCATCCGTCAACACTGCAATGGGCTATGAGCTGGACGCCATCGCAGCTTCTACCATCGGCGGCGTCTCCACCACCGGCGGTGTCGGCACTGTCCCCGGCGTCCTCGTCGGCGTGCTGGTCTTCGAGCTGATGAAGGTCGCTCTGCAGTTCATGAACGTCAACTCTTCTTACACTTACATCGTGCAGGGCCTTGTCATCATCGTGGCTGTTGCAATCGATATTCGCAAGTACCTCGCAAAGAAGTAATTTCCCCAAGAGAGCGCCTATCGGGCCGTCCACTCGTTGCAGTGGGCGGCCCACTTTGTTATAATAAGAGTAGCCCTCTCAGTCTGCTTCGCAGACAGCTCTCCCAGAGGGAGAGCCATTGGCAAGCCGGGAAACTTTGAGCGGACCGCTGAAGGTCTGATATGACGCAAAAGGGAGAGCCTTGCCACAGAGGGCAGATACTTCTGGACAACGCACCTTGTCAAGTTGCCGCTGTCCTAGACAGCGGAGCACTACCATTTCCGAGACATCGTGCTTTGCTCGTCCAGTGGAAGCCTGACCGACACGCCAGAGGCTCCCCCTTTGGGGGAGCTGGCGAACGAAGTGAGACTGAGAGGGCAAGGATGCTGCCAGAGAAACATAAGCATGGCGATAACATGGTTTTGACAAGGAGCCAGTGTATCGCTGTAGGGAGGCTCTGTCGCACTGAGCTTGCCCTCTCAGGCGCTCACGCGCCAGCTCTCCCAAAGGGAGAGCCTTCCCGAAAAGGAAAACTTCATCTAAAGGCAGGAGAAACACTATGACCGAAAAAGAACAAACCGCCCGCGAGGCGGAGCTGGCCCGGCGGGAAGCCGCTCTGGCAGCTCGTGAAGCTCAGCTGGAGCGGGAGCAGGCCAAGCTCGAAGCAGCCCGTGCAGAGGCTCCGAAGGGCCGCAAAACGTTCCTCAACAACAATGACCCCGATTTCGTCAACCCGAAAGAGAAGCTCTACGATAAATTCCCGCTGACGGTCCACCAGATGGACATCATCATCGGGGTGCTGTTCGCCCTCATCGTCCTGTTTCTGGTGCTGGGCTTCACCCACACCAGCTTTTTCGGGCTGTTCGGCGGCTGAGCCCCCGCAGCCGCCCCCCTGCAGCAGACAACAAAAAAACCAGAGCCTCCGCACAAGGGCAGGAGGCTCTGGTTTTGTTTTTGGGGATGGTCCCGGGTTCAGAGCAGGTGCTTACAGCAGGACGTACTTCAGGATGAAGAGAACGGTCAGCACATACATGAGGGGGCTGATCTTCTTCTCCTTGGCCTTGCCGGTGAGCACATTGACGATGGTCCAGGAGATGACGCCGATGGCGATGCCCTCAGAGATGCTGTAGGCAGTGGGCATGGCCAGGATGGTCAGGAAGGCGGGAATGCCCTCGCTGGGGTCGGAGAAGTCGATCTTGATGGCAGAACCCATCATGTAGAAGCCCACGATGATGAGGGCCGGGGCCGTTGCAAAGGAAGGAATGGTCAGGAACAGGGGGCTGAATACCACGGCCAGCAGGAAGAGGATACCGGTGGTCATGGAGGTCAGGCCGGTGCGGCCGCCCTCGGTGACGCCGGAAGCGCTCTCGACGAAGGTGGTGGTGGTGGAAGTACCCAGCACAGCGCCGGCGCAGGTGGCGATGGAGTCGGCCATCAGAGCGCCCTTGATGTGGGGCAGCTTGCCCTCCTCGTCCAGCATATCGGCCTTGGAAGCAACACCGATGAGGGTGCCAAGGGTGTCGAACAGGTCAACGAAGAGGAAGGAGAACATGACGGCGAAGAAGTTCAGGATGCCCACGCCGGAGAAATCGGTCTTGAACACCTGACCAAAGGTCTTGCCCAGAGCGGAGAAGTCGAAGCTGACGAAGCTGGTGGGGATGACGGTGTACATACCGGCGTCGGGGTTCGGCACATAGATGCCGGTCAGCTCGCAGACGATGCCCAGCACCCAGGTGATGAGGATGCCGTAGAGGATGCCGCCCTTGACCTTCTTCACCAGCAGGATGGCGGTGATGGCCACGCCCAGCAGTGCGAGGATGGCGCCCACGCCCACAGAGGAGAAGGTCTCGCCCTTGAAGTGCTGGTAGGTGACGAGGGTGGAGTCGCTGTTGACGATGAGCTTTGCGTTCTGCAGGCCGACAAAGGCAACGAAGAGGCCGATGCCCACGCTGACTGCGCTCTTGAGGGTCATGGGGATGGCGTTGAAGATGCCCTCACGGACGTTGGTCAGGCTCAGCACGATGAAGATGATGCCCTCGACAAAGACGGCCATCAGGGCCAGCTGCCAGCTGTAGCCCATCGTGAGGACGACGGTATAGGCAAAGTAGGCGTTCAGGCCCATGCCGGGAGCCAGCGCGAAGGGGTAGTTGGCCAGCAGAGCCATCAGGGCAGTGCCGACGAAGGATGCCAGAGAGGTGGCGATCAGGACGGCATTTGCATCCATGCCGGAAGCGGAAAGGATGCTGGGGTTGACCGCAAGGATGTAGGCCATCGTCATGAAGGTGGTGATGCCTGCCATGACCTCGGTCTTGACGTCGGTGTGGTTTTCTTTCAGGTGAAAGATTTTTTCGAACATGAAAGTTCCTCCTGTTTGTGTGTGAAACTCCCGCCGCCCGCAAGCGGCCGGGAAAGAACAAAAACTATTGTAGCACTCCCGCCGGATGCTTGTCCACCGAAAAAATACAAAAAATTCACAATATTGCAAAATTTGACGAATGAGTATGACTTTTAAGAGGGAGCTTTTGTGAAGTGTGCATGAAAATATCGATCCTTATATTGACAAAACGCGAAACGAGTTGACATTAAAAAATGTCGGTGCTATACTATAAAAACAGAGACTGGTCCAATGGAACATTGTGCTTCCGGAATGGACTCTGAAAACAGAATCGTTGTTGGCAAACCTGATGTGAGTCAGGGACGCAAAGCCAGGAGCTTTCTGCTTTATTTCCTGCAAGCAGAAGGTAGTTCGGCTGCAATAGTTTTCCCCGCGAGGGGGTGGCTGTTGCAGTCTTTTTTTGTGTCTATGGCTTTTTCGGGCGATTGAAGGAAAGGAAAAGAATGACAGTTAAGGAATGTTACAGCCAGATGAACGGAGACTATAACAATGTCCTGAGCCGTTTTTACGATGAGGCAATGATAAAGCGCCTGCTGGGCAGGTTTATCGACGACACCAGCTTTCGTGCGCTGGAACAGGCGATGGCCGAGGGCGACGTGCAGGCGGCCTTCAATGCGGCGCATACCCTCCGGGGCGTCTGTCAGAGCCTGTCGTTTACCCAGCTGTGCGGCACGCTGGACCCCATCACCGAGGCGCTGCGGGGCGGCAATATCGCTGCGGCCGCAGCCGACATGGACAAGGCAAAGCGGGAGTATGACGTGATGCTCAGTGCCATCCGTGCCTGCATGGAAAACTGAATCTGAAACAAGAAAAAGAAATGAAAAAAGAGGTTGACAAATCCAGAAACCTATGATAAACTAAGCAAGTCGTCCGGCAACGGACACGAAAAGAATATGGGCGTGTTCCCGAGTGGCCAATGGGGACAGACTGTAAATCTGCTGCTTTTCAGCTTCGGTGGTTCGAATCCACCCGCGCCCACCAAAGAAAAACACCTAGGAACGCAAGTTCTTGGGTGTTTTCTTTTTTGCTGTAACCCACTATGAAACCCACTTTTTAACCTCAAAGAAACAATGGCGGAGAAATGAGATATTCAAAAGAAAGACTCCAGCGTGTCGACGATATGATCTTTGAAATAATGAAGAGCGTTGAGCATATCCAGGCACATGAACAGGACAGCTGCATTTCTGAGATAGCTCAGCTCTGCTTAGACCTCCAAACTATGACGGAAGAGCTACGGTCTATTCTCGAGTCGGAAAAGTGATTGTATGTATGCCGCTGTCCAAGAAAATGTCTGAGGGTGAGTGAATATACTGCAATACGATAGAATACAGGTCTTTTTACTACTGTCAAGAGGTACAGACTCAAAGGGTCTTCCAAAAAAATTGGGACACTATTGTAAATAATACACAAAAAACAGTGCCATGTTCGTGAACACCGACGGAGCAAAATTTGATATAATAGAAAAAAACAAATAACCACAAGATAAAACGCAATGCTAAAGTAGTGCATGCTTTTGTCGAAGTTGTTTACGAAAATCATCGAGTATATTTTTGAAAGGAGGCATGGTTATGACTTACAGCGCACTTGAAGTTGCAAAATACATCATTCATTATGAAGCACAACAGGGGCGGACGGTTAGCAATTTGAGATTACAGAAACTGCTTTACTTTGTACAGGTTCAATTCATTGTAAATGCTTCTGATGGCCAACCATGCTTTAAGCAAAGAATGGAAGCGTGGGATTTTGGACCGGTGGTACCGGAAGTCTATCGAGAATATCGATATTATGGTAGTGCTGTGATCCCATATGATGGCTGTGAGTTGAATTCTATCTCCAATTCGGATAAAAAGTTGATTGATGCGATGCTTGATCACTGCGCTAAGTTTTCTACATCTGCACTAGTTGATATAACGCACTCGCAGACTCCATGGAAGAATGCATATCGAAATGGCTTTGATAATGAAATCACTCTGAATGCAATTCGTTCTTATTTCAGAAAAACATAAAATGACTATGTTAGGAAAGCGACTCGGAAAAACATTTAATAAGAAAACAAAAGGAAACTCTGAAAAAACAGAGATGGTTCAGTTAGACCTTCTTACAGAGAACCGCGCTGCGGACATTCAACAAAAGCCGATAAAGGGATTCCACACCGCAGAAGAGATGCAAGATTCTATATTAGATTTGTGTCGGTCGTTGTCAAGAAAAACTTCTGAAGGGGAATTTGATTGCAAAATATGGGTTGAGAAGCTTGAAACATATCTTTCAAATTCAGCGGATCGACTGATGTATTCTTCCATAAGTAATCATATCTTTAACAAAACCGAGCAGGAATTAGGTACGTTTGGGACAAATTTGGATTTTGTCCTGCACTATGTAGAACGAAAAGTTGAAGATAATCCAGCGTCGGAATATTGGAAGAAATCTTTCAAAAACGTGTTGAAATTTTATGACCACTCGAACCTTGCAATTCAACAACAGAAGTTGGTAAGCAAAAAACGAATGGATTTGGAGCATGAAGTTGAAAGCATCTTAGCGCCAAAAATATCTGAGATCACAAAAGAAATGACCCAACAGCTGGTGGGATTGATAGGCATTTTCACGGCGTTGTCGTTTATTGTCTTTGGCGGAATATCTTCTTTAGACAGCATTTTTGGCGCAGTGCAAGAAACATTAAACGAGCGGCAATCGGTGCTTCCTGTTCTTATTCTTGCGGATGCATGGGCGTTCTGCATGATGAATCTGCTATTTGGATTCATGTATTTTGTGATACGCATTACGACTTTGAAGAAACCCGCTGCCGAAAAAGCAGCTAACATAATACAGAGATACCCGGTCGTTTTCTTGTGTAACTATATCATACTGGCGCTACTGGTCTTATTCAGCGGAATGTGGTTTGCAGAAGTAAATGCTGTAGGTAAAAGTGTTTTTGAATTTTTTGTAGATTCAAAGCACTCAACATGGACCTTCTGGATTTTTGTTGTCTTATTCATTGTTTTCTTTGGTGTGCTGGGCTGGTTTCTATGGAAATGGTACGGATCCAAGAAGTCTTCAGAAAAATAATTCTATAACAAAAGAGCCGCAACTCTTAAGGATTATCCCCAGAGTTGCGGCTCTTATCATGCTATGCAGTTATGGCCAGTCTCTTACTTCACGCTCTTCCTTAGCCGCTCAAACTCGGCGTCGGCCTGAATGGCCTCCTTGGTGAAGGAATTATTGAACCACCAGTTGACCAGCGCAGACACGGTGGTGAAGCCGGTGGAGATGAGCTGCTCGAGCTGGGCGCTCTCGATGGGCAGCACGGGCTTGCCCAGAGCGCTCAGGATCTGGTTGATAAGGGCCAGAGCCAGCACAGCGGTGCGGGCGATGGTGGCAGCGGAGACGGTGCGGGTGGTGGTGATATGTGCGTTCATGGTGTGTCCTTTCTCCCGGCAGGCCGGGTGGTCAGTCGTGAATAGGCAGGGCCTTGGCGCGGTTGTACAGCTCCGTGCCGGTGCCGTTGCCGCCCATCGTGTGATAGGTCTTGTAGAGGTAGGTGAGGTTGCGCAGGCCGTCGGGGGTGATATGGCCGAGGCTGAGGAAGTGGTAACACTCGGTATAAATTCGGTCATGCAGGAGGGCCAGCACGGCCTGCCAGAGGGCTTTGATCTTGGGAATGGCTGCGAGGACGGCCCCGCCCATCAGCGCAAAGGCCCATTGTGCCCAGTATTCGAGGATGAACTGCATCGGAATCACCCCCTCACATACTCCACCGGCTCTTATTCGCCCGGGTATCGATATGCACCCAGCCGGTCTTGCGGGTGGGGTGCTTTGCGTCCTTCAGGTAGCGCCCGATGCCGCCCCGGGAGGGCAGCAGGGTCTCAGCGTAGGCGGCCACGGTGGCCACGTCCACACCTTCGACGTAGAAGTCCGCCGCCCGACCCAGCAAGTGCTGGCTGGACTTGCTGCCGCCCACGGCGGCGTTGTGGGCGGCGGTGCGGTAGCCGCTGGTGATATGTACCGGCTTGCCGAAGTGCTCCCGGATGCACTGGAGCAGCACCACAAGCTCCTCGTCGAGGAGCACGACGTCGCTGCCCTTGCAGGCAAACTCCCGCACTCGGAAGCTGGGTGAGAGCTGCCGGGCTCCCTCCCGGCGGAGGGAATACTCTTTGATGGCGATAAGATCACGACCTTTCTTTTTTCTATCCGTTGACATTGTATTGCAAATGTGCTACATTGTATTCAGAAGGAGTGTGATACCATGGCACAGACCACTGTAAGCATCCGGATGGATAACGACCTGAAGAACAGCTTTGACCACATCTGCAACGAGCTGGGGATGTCCATGTCCACCGCCGTGACTATGCTGGCCAAGAAGATGACCCGGGAGCAGCGCCTGCCCTTTGAGCTGTCGGTAGACCCGTTTTACTCGGAGCAGAACCAGGCCCGGCTGCGCAAGTCCATTGCCGAGATGGAAGCCACCGGCGGCACCATCCACGAGGTCAACTTCGATGATTAAGGCATGGACGGAAGAAGCGTGGGAAGATTTTGAATACTGGACCACCCAGGACCGCAGGATGCTCAAGCGGATCCTACAGCTTCTGAAGGACATCGACCGCAACGGCTATGAGGGCATCGGCAAGCCCGAGCGCCTCAGCGGCGATCTGGCCAGCTATTGGAGCCGCCGCATCGACGATGCAAACCGGATCGTCTACCGCATTGATGGCAGCGTGGTCAAGATCGTCCAGTGCGGCTCCCACTACAGGGACAAATAACCCCTCCCGCAGCCCCCACCCCGGGGCTGCTTTTTGTTGCGGCGGGGTCAGTAGTAGTGGTAGCCCTCGACGTTGAGAGTCATATAGGTGCCGTCGTTTGGCCGGTAGCCGCCTGCGGATAAGGTATTAGAAGAAAAGCTTATCGTGGTTTCCGAAGTGACACCCAGATAACCGTCAGGGTGTCCGCTGGCTTTACCGGACCCGCCCCGCGTCAGCTTTATGCCGCCCACGACAACATAGTCCACCTCCTCCGGTATGGAGAGGGAGTCTCCGTATTTCCATTGCACGCTGAGTCTTCCGGTAAATACCAGCTTTCCTTCACTGTACATCGCCCGCTTGAGCATCTTCTCCACCTCAGCACGGGTATAGGGGACGATGCTTACGATACCCAGCGCCATTTACAGCACCCCCTCGTCTGCGTCTGCGGCCGCAGTGGCGTCAGCGTCCGGCTCGGCGAAGCCCCACTCCGCCCGCAGGGCAGCGAGGGAGGCGTCCCTATCGAGGGCCGTGCCGGCCAACAGGGAGAGCAGCAGGGCCTTGGCGTTGTCACTCAGGCCCTCGCCGGGGTCGCCCTGCGGGCCGGGTTCACCGCGCGGCAGAGTCAGGCAGAGCTTGCCGTCCCGGATGCCGGCGGCGGGTGTGTCACCGGTGGTCACGCTGCCGATGCCCTCCACCGCCGCGCCGCAGGCGGCTGCGATGCCGTCCTCCATCCGGTTGAGCACCTCCGGCAGGCTCACCTTCATGCCGGTGACAAAATGCTGTTTCACATACTTCATGGTGTACCTCCGTTACAAAGTCGTGTCTTCGAGGACGGTGTCGCCCAGGGTGTCCTCTCCGGTGTCAGCGGTCGAGGCCGAGGGTCCCAGCAGCTCCACCTGCATCTGGATGCCGCCTTCGGGGACGTTCTCGGCCCAGAAGGTGATGGTGCCGTCGCCGGTCTCGCAGACGCCTGCAAGCCCCGCCGTGACGGCCACGGTATAGGTCTCGGGGCTTGGCACCGCCGAGGGGACGGTGGCCGCCCTCGCGGCCCGCAGGGCGGCCGTCTGCTTGTAGGCGTAGCCGGGCATGTCCTCGCAGCTCTTCCAGCCCTCCGCCGGGAGGGTCACGGGCCAGATGCCGAGATAGCCGCCGCTGTAGCTAGCCAGCAGCTTGTCGCAAAGCTTGGCGGTCTCTTTGGCCTTGGCCAATGCCTGTGCGCCCAGCTCGTCCATGGGGATGCCGGTGACGCCGTCCCGCATGAGGCCGCAGAGGGCTTCGTCGGTGCGGGTGTCGGTGAGAGATGCGGCAGTGATCTCTGCACTGCCGGCCGGAACGGAGATCTCACACAGACACAGCTCATAGATGAAGTGCGTCCGGATCAGCTCTGGTGCAGTGGGTTCGGCCTTCGGAGTGCCGGGCTTGAGCTTCAGAGCCGTCAGATTGGCATTGGCATCAAACTGGAGCACTACCCGGTCGATGCGGGGCAGCATATCGTCTGCGTCGGGTACCGTCAGCGTGCTGCGCTCCCGGGCGCAGACAGAGATGCCCTTGAAGTCGTCGTAGTTGATCCACGCGAGACCGGGGGAGACGGTGATCTCCCGGGGGCCGCTGACGGTCACAGCAAAGTTTGAATCGCGAGAGTAGACGCCGGAGGTGCGGGTGCATAGATAAGCGGCCACATCTTCGGCACTGTAAGTCACCCCGTCGAGGGGGTATGTCACAAGCTTCATGTTCTTCTCCTGATGATAGGTGTTCCGATCTCGGTGGAGACGCTGTTCTCCCCCTTCTGGGATGTCAGGGTGATGGACGTGATGCGGGCGGCAGCCTGAATGTCGGTACCCGGCAGGCTCGCGGCGACAACTTTGCCCACCATGACCTCATCCGTAGGGGTAAAGCGGAAATTCTCAAGCCGAGTGTGCTTGGCCAGCTCCTGCGTGCCGAGGGCTTTCAGGCTTTCGAGGTAGTCGCTCTGGGTCTGGCTGCTGCTTCTGGTGCGGCTGGCGGCATCCACCACCAGCTCACGCCGGGCAATTCCTGCTGCACTCTCTGCGCCCACCGTGACGGTGGCGTCGCCGCCTACCACAATCACCACATTCTTATAATCGGCCGTGCTCTCGGTGTAGGTCAGGTCGGTAAGGTTGCCGTACTGGGGCGCATAGCGGGCGTTCCGGTCCAGCAGAGGACGGTACAGCTCGAACAGCAGCTTTTTCTCTGCTGGGTCGAACCGGAGCCGGAAGCCGATGTCCAGCTCCTGACATACCTGCTCAGCCACATCCAGCAGACTGCCGGGTGCGGCCTCGCCGGTGTAGGTGTCGGTGATCTCGGCCAGGTCGCCGAGCTCGACGCCGGGCCACGGCTCCATGGCCGTGACCAGCTGGCGGAGCGTCGTCTCTGCCGAAAAATTCTTCAGGGTCTGGAGGCTGCTGCGCTCGTCGAGGATGTAGGCTGCGTCGCGGGCAGAGACCACAAGGCGGTGGTCGGAGGTCTGGGCGGAGCATATCCGCATGAGGTGCTCGCTGCCTACCAGCCAGAGATACCGGTCGGGGCGGCAGAGGGCCTGCAGGCTGGTAGATTCATGAAGCTCCAGCTGCGCCCCCTGCACGTTCTTGTAGGTGTTGTACCGCTCCGGCCAGACCAGCGACACCCAGCTCTCGATTCGTCCCAGAAGCTTCAACTCGGGGCTATAGACAAAGATGGTCTTTGTGCCGCTGGCAGTCAGGGCAGATGTTTTTTCGCCGCTCATAAGGTTTCCTCCACTACAAGAGATGCATACGCCACACTGAAGCTCAGGGTCAGATAGAGCGCTGTCATGCCGCTGTCGGCAGTGCGTGTCCATGCCCGTGTGCCGTGATGCAGCGTCCAGAGGGTGCTGCTCTCATCCAGCAGCTCGAAGGCATTGAAGGTCTCGCCGTCGATGATCTGCTCGATGCGCAGCCGCCCGTCCTCCCGCCAGAGCCGAATGACGTCGCCGTCCTGCATCTCGGTGAGAAAACGAAGATACTCTCCGGTAGCAAGATCCCGCACGCCGGGGTTTCGTACGACGCCCTGCGCAGTCAGCGTCAGCACAAAATCCTGCGTGTCCGGGCCGGGGTTGCTGAGCTTGAGAAAATCCGACTGGATGCGCAGACCGAACTGGTGGGTGCTATAGCAGATGGGCAGCCGGAACGCAGGCTGCGTATAGAACAGCGAAACGCTGGTCTCGGAAACACTGCGCCAGTAAGGATTCGGGCAGTAAAGCTGAAAGTTGAAGGTGGGCCAGAGGTTTGCGGCGCTGATGGCGGGGCAGCGCTGCACTTCGGCGTCGCAGTAGTATTTTCCGGCCACGGTCAGCCGCCCGGTGGCCCCGGGGGTGAAAATGTCCCGCAGCTGACGCTTGAGATAGGCAGTATTCCGCAGGATGCGCCCGGTAATGGTGCGGGTCACGCCGGAGATGCTGCGGCTCTCCACGGTGGCACCCACCTGCTGGTAGCCCTGACTGGTCTCCAGCTCCACCGGCAGATCGCCGATGGGGTCGATGCTGTAGAGCACGCCTGCCTTGTAGCCGAAGCTGAAGCTCTGGCCGCTGCTGGCGGTAAAGATGGCATCAAACACCGGCAAGCACCGCCCTTTCCTGTTCGTATCGTGCTTCGCGCATCAGGTCGGCCGCCGTCTGCGCTTTGCTGTAGATATACTGGTTGATCTCATACGAGGGCCGGGGCTTGCGCTCAGGCCGCGCAGTTTCTTTCTCGTAGTCCCACAGCGAGTAGCTGGGGGCGGTGACGGCGCTGCCGGAGCCGGAGCTGCTGTTGGGCGTCTTCACAGAAGATTTGCTGCTGCTCCCCAGCTTCATGGCAATGGCCGCGATGGCCACAGCCAGAGCGACGCCTGCAGCGATGACCATAGCACCCACAGGCAGGCCGATGCCGGTAGCCGAGATGGCCGCACCGATGGACTCCAGCATGGCGACAAAGGCAGAGCCGACCGTGGTGACGAGGGTACCCATCGCGGCGAAGATGGTGGGGAAGGCCGAGAGCAGGTTGCCCGAGAGGGCTGTGCTGATGGCCTTGGCCGCTGTGCCGAGGGGGCCTTTAAGAGCCGCGAAGGTGTCCTGCAGGGTGCCGCTCAGCTGCCCGGCCAGAGAGGCAACGTCGCCAAAGCGGCCGGTAATGCCCTCGAAGAGCTGCTGTCCCAGAGAAACCGCGCCCTGCGCCAGCCCCTGTGCGCCCTGTCCGAGAACGCCGTTCAGGCCGTCTACCAGCGAGAGGGCATAGTCGGTGAGCTTCTGCTTCTGGTCGGCGGTGAGGCCCGAGTAGAGGGCGGATGCCGCCCACCTGCCGATGCCCACCCAGTCGCCGCTCTTCACGGCTTCCCACAGGGTGCCCACCGTGCCGAGGACGCCCTCGTTGGCGCGGTCTTTGAGGGCAGACCAAAGGCCGTCCAGTGTCTTGGCGGCGCTGTCCCTGATGGTCTCGGCCACCTGCTCGGTGCCGTCGGCGGCAATGGTCTTGACGGTCTCCACCGTGCGGAGCGCTCCGTCGATGACCTTGTCCTGCGTCTGGGTGATGACCTGCTGCTGTTCGGTGGTGCCGTCCGCGAGAGTTTCTGTCACGGTCTGGGTGGTGGTCTTGACCCCGTCCGCGAGGGCCGTGGTGGTGGCCGTCACGGTGTTCACCACGTCCCGCACGGTCTCCATGGTCTGGCTGACCGTCCGCTTGCCGTCCGCCGCGATGGTCTCCACGGTCTTGATGTCCTTGAGGACGCCGTCCACCATCTGGCGGCTGGTGGAGGTGATGGTCTGCTTCTGCTGGGTGGTGCCGTTGGACAGCTCCTCGTTGATGGTCTGGATGGTGCGCTTGGTGTTCCCGACGACCTCATAGGCCGTGTCGCTGTAGGAGTTCACCACCGAGGCGGCAGTCTTTGCGGCAGAGCCGGCCTTTTGGGCGGCAGCAGCCGCAGCGTCGCCGGACTTGGTGTAGGCCGGGATGGTGTCCTCGACCTGCTTTGCAAGGTTCTGCATCCTGAATGCATTGACCTCGGCCTCATCCACCACATCGTCACTGAGGGTCCAGTCGGTGTCAGGCTGTGCAGCAGTCTTAGCGACCTGAATGCCTGCAGTGGCGATGGTCGCCGCCGTGCCGGTGCCTTTCAGGCCGCTGATAAAGCTCTGAATGAGATTCTTGCCCCACTGCACAGCCTGCCCGGGCAGGGATTTTATCCAGCTGATCGCGCCGGAGATGCCCTGCTGCATGGCCTGCGTCACAGACGACGCCATGCTTTTGATGCCGCTGGCCAGCCCCTTCAGGATGTTTGCCCCGAGATTCAGCCAGTTAAAAGCCGAGATGACGGAAACGATAGCTTCCACGATCTTGTCCAGATTCTGGATGATGAGGGGAATGCTCTGGACAAGCCCCTTGCCCAGCGTCACGATCAGGCTGACCGCTCCCGCCAAAATCTTGGGTGCATTGTCGTTGATGAGGCCCGCGATATTGATGACAATATCGGGAATGTAGGTGAAGAGCTGCGGCAGGCCCTCCACCAGCCCGTTTGCAAGGCTGAGGATGAGGTCGATGCCTGCCGAGACAAAATCACCGAAATTCGCCCGAAGCTCTTCGGTGAAGGAAAGGACGGCGGGCAGCGCCTGCGACAAAAAATCCGGGATGCCTGCGGCAAACCCGGATGTGAGATTCTGCAGCAGCTCCGTGCCGGTCTGAAGGATGGCCGGGGCCAGCGCAGCGATGGCCTCCGGGATGCCGCCGACCGCATTGACGACCAGCGGGAGGAGGTTGTCCACCAGATAGGTGCGGGCCGTCTCCACAAGGGCCTCCAGCGAGGGCTGCAGGTCCTCGCCCAGCGCCATCTGTCCCAGAACATTCTGGGCTGCGGCCTTCATGGAGGCAAAGGAGCCGGTCAGGGTGGTGGTGGCCTCCCTGGCTGTGGTGCCGGTGATGTCCAGCTCGGTCTGGATGACATGGATGGCGCTGTACATGTCGGCCAGATTGCCCAGATCATACTTCACGCCGGAGATCTTCCCGGCGTCCTTCAGCAGGCGCTGCATCTCGGCCTGCGTGCCGCCGTAGCCCAGCTTGAGGTTGTCGAGCATGGCGTAGTTCTGCTTCGCAAAGCCCTGATAGGCGTTCTGGATGTCCTGCATCGAGGTACTCATCTTGTTTGCGTTGTCAGACATATCCACCATGGCCATGTTGGCCAGCTGCGCCGCCGCGTCGGTGTCCTGACTGACGCTGGAAAGCAGGCTGGCCGCGAAGCTGGTTGTGGACTCTATGTAGTCGTTGGCCGAAAGTCCGGCGGTCTTGTAGGCCTGTGCGGCGTAGGTCTTGACCTTGTCGGCGCTGTCCTTGAACAGCGTTTCGATGCCGCCGAGGCTCTGCTGGAGAGCGCCGCCCGCGTTGACCGAGTCGGAGATCATCTTTCCGATGGCGGCAGTACCCAGCACCGTTTTGATGGTGCCGACCAGCTTGCCGGTGAAGAGCTGTCCGGCAGACTCACCGGCGCGGGCGCTTTCGCCGCCCAGCTCTTCGGCGATGCTGTCCTTGATGCCCTTGGCCGAGGGTACGATCTGGACATAAGCTCGTCGGCGAAGTGCTTTTTCTGCTGGGCCAGCTGGCCGGTGAAGGTGCGTTTGTCGTAGATGCTTTTAATCTCCATATCCCGGAGATGCAATTCATTCCCGATGCCGATGATGCGCAGCAGGATGTCAGCCTTTTCCTTGTCGCTGGCCTCCATGAAGCGGGGCAGATCGAGGGCCAGCGGCTCGACAAAAGCGTTCAGCAGCTGCTGGCCGCTGCGGCGGCCGGTGGGGTCGGTGACGGTGAGGCTGCTGTTCTTGCCCTTGCGCTCCACGACGACTCCGTTGGAGAGAGTGACGCGGAGGTGGGCGGGAGCGACGGCATCATCCCGCTGGGCGGCGTTCGGGCGGAATTTTTCGCCGCCAAGCGCCCATGCCAGCGCGTCGAGAACACTGGTCTTGCCCTGATTGTTGTTGCCGCCCACGAGGGTGAGCCCGGTGGGCGCAGGAGTAAGCGCAACGGCCTTGATGCGCTTGACGTTTTCGGCTTCGAGGGCCGTGATCTTTACAGACATCTGGATACCTCCCCTTGAATCTGTCCTAATGTGCGTACGAACTGATCGATCGCGTTTTCCCGCTGTTCACCCGGCAGCTTGCCGAACAGCGGCTTTATGGACTGCGCGAGATTTGTGATGGAGCGGCCGGCCAGAAGGATGCTGTCGTAGGCGTCGCGGGCGTCCTGCTCCTGTGTGGCTTTGTAGTCGGCGGTCATGCCGTCGGCCATCTCTTTTGCCTGCCGGACGACTTCGTCCTTGTCCACCACAGCTACGATGGGCTGCTTCCGGGCGGCTTCGGCCTCGGATCTCCACTTGTCGGCCCGACGATTGGCCGCTTCGGCTACCTGACGGGAGCCTTCCAGCTGGCTCTCGGCGGTTTTGGCACGCTGCTCGGCCTTGCTCTGCATCTTCCATGCTTCCTCTTCCCGGGCTTCGGCGGCGTCTAAGCGGCTTTTGAGCTGATCGTTCTGCTCGGTCAGACCTTTAATATCAGCATTTGCGGCCTCCAGCTGTGCATTGGCGGTATTCATTGCGTCCCGCGACTCCTGCTCCTGAATGCAGGCGCTCTTCAACCTGGCCTGCGTTTCGTTCAGCTTATACTCTTTGGCCTTGAGCTGGGCTAAAAGCTCCTGCACCCGCTGGCTGTCTCCGGCGGCTTCGACCAGCTGCCCAGCACACCCGCTGCGGGCGATGAGGTTCAAATCTTTGCGGGCCAACTCGGGCAGTTGTTTTAATTCCGCCAAGTTGGCGGAATTAAAAGCTTCGCCGTTCTGAATCATCCGCCGGACGCTTCCTTCGCCTAACCCCTTGCTCTCATACCACTTTGTCCATGTACCGCCGCCATACCGGCCCGCCTTGGCAGTCAGAGCGTGGATGCGGGCGAGGTAGATGCAGGAGATCTGCTTCGCAAGCAGCGAGAAGAACCATTAGAAGAAATCCCAGACGTGCCAGATGATGCCCCGGTGCCGGATGATGCAGTAGTCAGCACCGATAACATCCAACACCTGACAGAACTGATCGGACAGATGAAACCAATGTATCGTGCCCCACTACGTCTTTTGGCAATGGGCTACACCAACCGGGAGATTGCCAAATCGCTTGGACTGACGGACGAAGTGGTTCGGATGCGGCTTTTCCGTGGAAGAAAACTATTGTGGAAGGAGTTGAACCACCATGAGTGAGCAGACAGAAGTTTCTTTTGACACTGCGTTGATGATGGCACTCCATGCAGATGCACAGAAAGAACTGAACGAGCTACCAACTCCGGCGCAGCTTAAAGAACGCTACCCGGACACTTCCCGATGGGATGCTCGCCTGAAAGCGGCATTGCATAAACGCCGTCCGGTGC
>ERZ1026901.814-NODE-814-length-21679-cov-9.114734_pt1 | contig 21679 bp, 11 predicted proteins | sample MGYA00380179_ERZ1026901 | MGnify/ENA primary metagenome ERZ1026901 (study PRJEB33269, sample SAMEA4719815) | human gut metagenome | biome: human-associated habitat; feature: organic feature; material: feces | place: Cameroon | collected 2013-10 ... | reverse complement strand
GCTTTATTCCGTAATGAATTTATATTATTATAAATTTATATAATACATTGACTTTTTGAGATAAAGGGACTATGATGAAATTACAGTAAATAAGAAGCAGATAAACGGAGAGAGGCAAAATGAAAAGTGCGAAGATCAAGCTTTCTGAGCAGCAGAATCAGCAGCAGAATCAGTTGCGGGATCAAAATCCGGCTTATCAAAAGCTGGCACATGTGGATCATAAATCCCAAAGATGCCAGTCCATGCAGGAGCATTCGGGGAATGTGGCTTGCATTTCCTCTCGGATATGTGAGCTTCCGGAGCTGAAAAGTATTGTAGAGCTGGCAGGATTCCTTCACGATGCGGGAAAGCTCGGTACGGAAAATCAGGCGGATTTTAGAAATATCCTTGCGCGAGGGGACGAGGCTCATCAGTATGGATTGGATCATTCCACCGCCGGAGGAAGGATTGTGTTAGAGCTATTAAGGGGAAACCCGGCTTCGGAATTTATCAGCATGTTGATCTACTTCCATCATGGGCTGGAGGATTGTATTAATTTAGAAAATGGCCAGATGCTGCAGGAACGGCGCTTGAAAAAAGAGATTGAGTATTCCTATATCAAAGAGAGCTTTTTTAAGCTTTATGACAGAGAACTGTTGGCGAAGGTCGGAGAGCAGGCAGATCAGTCATATCGGATCATGCTTCAAAAGATAGGGGATTTTGTTAAGAATTGTGATTCCACAGGAAAAAAATACGGGAGCAGATATTTTTATCTGGGAATGTATCTGAGGGTCGCATTATCGCTGCTGATCGATGGGGATTGGACAGATACGGGCTGTTTTTTTCAGGATATCCCTATTGAGAAAAGATTTTCGCAGGAAGAAACGCAAAGAATATGGAAGGAATGTATCTGCAATTTTGAGCAGTATATGGAAAATGAAGTTCGGAAAAATCCGGATCAGGAAAATCAGCTCAATGATGTTCGGCAGGAGATATCGGATTCCTGCAGAGCGGCTGCAGAATCAGAGGAAAAACGATATCGTTTGACCGTACCGACTGCTGCCGGAAAAACCTTGAGTAGTCTTCGTTTTGCTCTATATCATGCTGAAAAACAGAAGAAGCAGAGGATTATTTATATAGCGCCATATAATTCCATACTGGAACAGAATGCGGAAGAAATAAGAAGTGCGGTAGGAATGCCCTCGGTTGTTTTGGAGCATCATTGCAACGTGATCTGCGAGGATGGTGAGGAAGAACGATATCGCGATCTCACAGAAACATGGGACACACCGATCATCGTAACAACAGCAGTACAGATCCTGAATACATTGTTTTCCGATCACAAGTCCTGCATTCGCAGAATGCATAATTTATGCAATAGTATTATCATATTTGATGAGGTGCAGGCATTTCCGGTAAAATGTACGGAGCTTTTTAATCTGGCGATAAATTTCCTTACGCAGTTTGGCGGTTCAACGGTTGTATTATGTTCTGCGACACAGCCGACGCTGGCTCCTCTTAAGGAGAATAATATATGTGAATGCAGGGAAATGTCAAGGGAAACTGAAAAATATGCAGAGGTTTTTAAACGGGCAGAGATCATCGATGAAACAGAACGTTATCCGGGCGGGATGAAAACCGAAGATCTGAAGGAGTTTATACTTGAAAAAAACGAAGAATACCGGAGTACCTTAGTGATTGTAAATACTACCGCATGTGCATTTCAGGTATTTCGAAGGCTGGAGGAGAGCTGTTCGGATGAATATGAGATCTTTCATCTCAGCAATAATATGTGTCCGCAGCATAAGCTGGATACGCTGAAGGAAATAAAGCATGCATTGAAAAAAAGAGAAAAAAAGATCATTTGTGTCAGTACACAGGTGGTGGAAGCGGGCGTTAATTTTTCCTTTGGCTGTGTGATCCGGTCAAAGGCGGGATTAGATAACGTAATTCAGGCTGCCGGAAGATGCAATCGTCATAAGGAGCTTGGAAAAATGGGAGCGGTCTATATCGTTCAGATGTCTGATGATGCGGAGCATCTGGAGCACTTGCGGGAAATCAGAGATGCACAGACAGCTCTGCAGAAGGTCTTACATAGTTTTGATCTTGATGAGGGCACCCTCGATTCAGAGGCGGCCATAAAATTCTATTATTCTGCTTATTACTCACAATTACGAGAGCTGGAAACGAAATATCCGGTCGAGGTGAGCGGAGTGACGATGACCTTGACCGATCTGCTTGGGAAAAATCAGACAGGACAAAACCAATATTATCGGAAATATGAAAGAAAGATCCATACAAAGCTTCCACAGGCATTTTTAACGGCCGGACGTGAGTTTGAGGTCATCACTGATACCCACAAAATCAGTGTCGTAGTTCCCTATGGAAATGAACCGAAGCGGCTGCTTGAGGAGCTGTCTCAAACACAGACGGAAGCAGAAAAGAAAAAAATATTGAGAAAATTACAGAGATATACCGTTGGCATCTCAGAAAACAGGAAAAATAAACTGGGGAATGCCATATACGAAAATGAGGAAGGGATTCTGGTATTATGTGATGGATATTATGACAAGAAAGCGGGTGTTGTGGATGAGCCTGAAATGGAATTTTGTGAAATTTAAAGGAGGTGAGAGCAGTGAAAAAATACAGAAATACGATTGAATTTGAAGTATATGGTCCGTATGCGCTTTTTTCAGATCCTGTACTTCGTGTCGGCGGCGAGAAAACCAGTTATCATATCCCAACGTATGAGGCGCTGCGAGGGATCGTGGAAAGCATTTTCTGGAAGCCAACCATCTTGTGGATCATCGATGCCGTCAGAGTGATGAATCCGATCCAGACAGAAACGAAAGGGATCCGCCCGATCGCATATAATGGCGGCAATGAGCTTGCATATTATACCTACTTAAAAGATGTACGATATCAGGTGCGGGCACATTTCGAGATGAATTATAATCATCCGGAGCTGGCGGAGGACAGAAATGAGAACAAGTACCACAATATGGCGAAGCGAATGGTAAATCGAGGCGGGCGCAGGGATATTTTCCTTGGAACAAGGGAGTGTCAGGCTTTCGAGGAGCCGTGTGTATTTGGTGAGGGAGAGAGCTATTATGATACCATGATCGGAGAAGTGGATTATGGTTTCATGTATCATGGGATCACCTACGCAGAGGAAGCGGTCTTAGACGAAGATAAAGGAAAGATGACGGTACGCTTCTGGAAACCGGTAATGAAGAAAGGCGGGATCATTGAATTTTTAAGACCCGAGGAGTGTACCCAGAAAAGACACATCAGGGAAATGCAGCGCAAGGTCTTCGGAAAAGGCAATTTTACCGGACTAGAAGAATTTGCCGGTGAGGAGGTGGAGGAGTGAGCTGGGTAAATGAACTGATCGATCTGTATGAAACAAACAGTGATAAAGTAGGGATCATTGAATATCGGGGAGATATGCCTTATGTTCTTCTGCCACCGTTCCATACGACAGTAACCGCACAGATCGAGGTAACCATCGACCGGAATGGAAACTTTAAGGAGGCAAAGCTTGTAAGTCCGGAGGACAAGCTGACTGTGATACCGGTCACAGAAAAATCCGGAAGCCGTACAGCGGGAAAGGAGCCCCATCCTTTGTGCGATAATCTGAGGTATCTTGCGGGAGATTACACGAAGTATTATAAGGATGACGGGGTCTGTTACCAATTATATATTTCCCAGCTGAAGGAATGGGCGGAATCAGAATTCAGCCATGAGAAGGTTTTGGCCGTTTATCAGTACCTGAAAAAGAACAGCCTGATCCGGGATCTTTCGGATCAGAAGATCATCAAGCTGAATGAACAGGGAAAGATCGATGATAAGGAAAAGCTTCAGGGGATCGAGCAGGCAAAGGCATTTGTGCGTTTTATTATCCGGCCGGAAAGCTCAGGCGTGTTTGAAACGTGCCCGGATGAGTGCTGGAAAGACAGAAGCTTGCAGGAGCGTTATATAAGCTATGTTCGTTCAAGGGAAAAAGAACAGGGACTTTGTTATCTTACCGGAAATACAGAGGCTATTTCATATCTCCACTCAAGAAAGATCCGCAATGAAGGGGATGGCGCAAAGCTGATCTCTGCAAATGACAGCCAAAATTTTACTTATCGGGGACGCTTTGTCAGTAAAGAGGAAGCCTTTGCAGTAGGAAATGAAACATCCCAGAAGATACATAATGCCCTGAAGTGGATTATCCGTAAGCAGGGAACCTTTTTCGATACGCTGGTCATCGTAACATGGGAATCCAATCGATCAAGCATGCCGAGATGGAATGCGGATACGGAAGATATCGCATCTGAGTATGACGAAGAACAGGATGACTGGGATGACGAGGAAAATGATGAGAGTGCAGTATCCGATGGGAATGCGATCACCGCAGAAAAATTCTATAAGGCGATCAGGGGATATGGGCAGAAAATTGAGAATACGTCATCGATGATCCTGCTCAGCTTTGATGCAGCAACTCCGGGAAGATTGTCGATGGTGGAGGAGGCAACTCTGGATTCTGCAAAATATCTGGAGAATATAAAAAAGTGGCATGAAAGCTGTGGCTGGATCCACACGAAATGGAAAGACAAAAAAAGAGTACAGTTTTACGGTATGGTCGGAGTTAAGGATATCGCAGATATTTTATTTGGTATCGAAAGTAAAGGAACACTTACGATCGTGGACGCAAACGGAAAAAGAATGTATGCGGAGGTTGCGAAAAGACTGCTTCCTTGTATCTGGAGCGGACACAGGATTCCTTACGATTATGTGAACCGCGCGGTACAGAAGGCCTCAACGCCGCTGGCCTATAAGGATCGAAATAACTGGGAACGGGTTTTGACTTTGGCCTGTTCGCTGGTAAAAAAATGGAAAAAAGAAAATGAACAGGAGGAATGGACTGTGGCATTAGATAAGGAAGAAACGAACAGAAGTTATTTATACGGACGCTTGCTGGCAGTTGCGGACAGGATCGAATACCGCACGTATGATGAGAAGGATAAGGCGAGAGTGACGAATGCAAAGAGATATATGAGCACTTTTTCGCAGAGACCCTTTGAAACATGGAAAATGATCGAGGAAAATATCCAGCCCTATGTGAATAAACTGGAATTTCCGGAGCGACGTTTTTATGAAAACCTGCTGCATGAGATCAATGGCTTATTCGACGTGGACAGCTTTGGTGATAACAGCAAGCTGGATGGATTATATTTGTTAGGCTTTCATCATCAGGCCTATGAGCTGACATCCAAAAAGACAAAGTTTAATGAAAAAGAGGAGGAATAATGATGAGCGAGTTAAAGGGAAAAATCGATTTTACGTTATTTGTGAGTGTTGACAATGCCAATCCCAATGGTGATCCGTTAAACGGAAACCGTCCGAGGATTAGCATGGATGGCTATGGTGAAATATCAGATGTCTGCATCAAAAGGAAAATAAGAAATCGATTCCAGGATCTCGGGCAGAAAATATTTGTGCAGTCCGATGACCGGGCGGACGATTCCTACAGCAGCTTGAAGGACCGTGCCGATGGATGCGCGGAGCTGAAGGCCCAGATCGCTGACCCAAAGAAAGCCAATCGTGATGTCTGTGCAGCAATCGCCTGCAAGGAATGGCTGGACGTAAGAGCTTTTGGACAGGTGTTTGCATTTAAAGGGATTCCTGTGTCCTTTGGAGTAAGGGGCCCTGTTTCCATTCATCAGGCAATCAGCCTTTCCCCAATCGACATTATCAGCATGCAGATCACAAAGAGCGTGAACAGTGAATCCGGAAAAGAGAGTAAGGCTTCCGATACTATGGGTACAAAACACAGAGTGGGTTTTGCAGTATATAAAGTGATGGGAAGCGTCAATGTTCAGCTTGCGGAAAAGACGGGATTCAGTCAGGAGGACGCAGAAGTGCTGAAGGAGGCATTGAAAACCTTATTTGAAAACGACGCTTCTTCTGCGAGACCGGAAGGAAGTGTGGAGGTCTGCAGGATGTACTGGTGGCAGCATGATGCTAAGACACCGGAAATCTCCAGCGGCAGGATTCAGAGAGGCTTTGACATTAAGGCCAAAAAGGAGCGTCCGAAAGAGTTTTCAGATTATGAGATCACATGGCATGTAGACGGATGTAAAGAACCGGAGGTATTTTAGCTTTGTTTCAGGAGGAGGATTTCCTCCAGCTATCCGGAATCCAGCACTTTGAGTTCTGCAGAAGACAGTGGGCACTGGCATATATAGAGATGCAGTGGCAGGAAAACGTCATAACAGTAGAAGGGAAAATCCTTCACGAAAAAGCACACGATGCAGGGATGAAAGAAAAACGAGGTGATCTTTTGGTTGTGCGCGCATTGCCGATTCACTCCCGGGAAATGGGAGTGAGCGGCGAGTGTGATGTGGTGGAATTTCATAAGGTCAATGATGGGATCCATTTGGCAGGCAAGGAGGGATCTTATCAGGCGATTCCGGTAGAATACAAAAGAGGAAAGCCTAAAACAGATGATCCGGATATTCTTCAGCTGGCGGCACAGGCAATGTGTCTGGAGGAAATGTTATGTTGCACGATATCCTATGGATATATTTTTTACGGTGAGATAAGGCATCGCATGAAGGTGGAATTTACAGATGAAATCAGAGATAAGGTTCGGAGGATATTTGAGGAGATGCATAAATACTATGAGCAGCGTTACACGCCAAAGGTAAAAACAGGCACCCGATGCAATGCCTGTTCTCTGAAGGATATCTGCCTTCCGGTTCTGAACAAGAAGAAATCTGTTTCCGGATATATTGATAGGATCATTGCAGATGAGGAACAAGAATGAAAAGATTGTTAAATACATTGTATGTAACCACCGGCAACAGATATCTGTCACTGGATGGTGAAAATGTGGTCGTTCTGGAAGACCAAAAGGAAATAGGAAGAATTCCTTTGCATAATCTGCAGGCAATCGTTACATTTGGATATACCGGGGCCAGTCCGGCACTTATGGGAGCATGTGCACAGAGAAATATAAGCCTTTCTTTTATGTCCGGGAACGGAAGATTTCTTGCCAGAGTTACGGGTGAAATAAAGGGAAATGTAACACTGAGAAAACAGCAATACCGAATCAGTGATAATAAAGATAAGAGCGTACATATTGCAAGAAATTTTATCCTCGGAAAAGTACATAATTCAAGATGGATCTTGGAACGGGCTGTGCGGGATCACTCCATACGTCTGGATGCGGCAAACATAAAAAATAAGTCAATGTTTCTGGCACAGAGTATGGGAAAAATAAGAGTTTGTGAACATGCGGATGAGCTATTAGGTCTGGAGGGAGAAGCGGCTTCTGTATATTTTTCTGTCTTCGATGATCTGATCCTGCAGCAAAAGGATGTGTTTTATTTCCACGGAAGAAATAAGAGACCACCTCTGGATTATGTTAATGCAATGTTGTCTTTTGGATATTCGCTGCTTGCCGGCATGTGCGGAGCGGCACTGGAAGCGGTTGGTCTGGATCCGTATGTAGGATTTTTTCATACAGACAGGCCCGGCCGTATGTCTCTGGCACTGGATCTTATGGAAGAATTTCGCAGTGTCATGGTTGACCGATTTGTTTTAACATTGATCAACAAAAAGATCATGAAGGAAAAATATTTTATCAAAAAAGAAAACGAAGCAGTCATTATGACAGAGGAAGGAAGAAAAGCATTTTTATCTGCCTGGCAGGCTAAAAAACAGGAAACTATAAAACACCCGTTTCTGGACGAAAAAATCGAATGGGGAATGGCTCCCTATGTTCAGAGCATGCTGCTGGCGAGATATTTAAGAGGGGATCTGGATGAATATCCGCCGTTTTTCTGGAAGTAGGTGAATAAATGCTGGTCTTGATTACTTATGATGTGAATACACAGACGGCAGCAGGAAGAAAACGTTTGCGTCAGGTAGCAAAGGAATGCACCAACTATGGGCAGAGAGTGCAGAATTCTGTATTTGAATGTCAGATGGATGCAGCAAAATGCAGACAGGTGAAAAACATACTTGAAAATCTCATCGACAAAGACGTAGACAGTCTTAGATTCTATTATCTGGGTGAGAAATACAAAAATAAGGTAGAACATATTGGCGCTAAGCCGGGATTTGATGTTACGGAAACGCTGCTATTATAGTGCGAGAAGTATGTATACAGAAAAACCTCGGGACATTCGCACCGAAAAAACAGGGAAATCTTAGCCTAAAGGCCATGGAAATCCTGAAAGTGCGAGGGAAAATTAGTAGAAATATGTGAAATAAATACAAAAAACAATTTTGGTCAGACGATATTTTTGGCTAAAATTGCTGTCAGCCCCCTTGTGGGGCTGTGAGTTGAAATGTGTCTGATATCTGGCTACTGGTATACCCACTTGTCAGCCCCCTTGTGGGGCTGTGAGTTGAAATCGTTCAGTGCCGAGAAAAATTGTGCTACTGCATGTCAGCCCCCTTGTGGGGCTGTGAGTTGAAATATCTCTTCCCCCCCCCTATATCGTTGGCATTAAGTCAGCCCCCTTGTGGGGCTGTGAGTTGAAATTGAAAAAGTGCAATGTCCTTCTCCCGCTGGAGTATGTCAGCCCCCTTGTGGGGCTGTGAGTTGAAATTCTAATAATTCTGTCATAATGCCCTCCTTATGCTCTCGTCAGCCCCCTTGTGGGGCTGTGAGTTGAAATGACAGATAAGTGCAGGGTGGATGCGCAATGAGCGTCAGCCCCCTTGTGGGGCTGTGAGTTGAAATATCGATGAGAGGCAGGAGATCCAGAAGTATATCCGTCAGCCCCCTTGTGGGGCTGTGAGTTGAAATTTACATTCCCCCATCTCCATCTGCTGTACTCTGCTGTCAGCCCCCTTGCGGGGCTGTGAGTTGAAATGGATTGATCTCTGCGGCCGCACGCACGTATGCCGTCAGCCCCCTTGCGGGGCTGTGAGTTGAAATTGATACGGGTAAGTGATATTAGCAGAATCCGCCGTCAGCCCCCTTGCGGGGCTGTGAGTTGAAATATTCTTGGATGAAGTGCTGTTAATATCATTGTTCGTCAGCCCCCTTGCGGGGCTGTGAGTTGAAATATAAAGGAGTTCGGGGAATCATATTTGTAAGGGAAGTCAGCCCCCTTGCGGGGCTGTGAGTTGAAATAATTAACTGGGTATACAATAACAGATATTTTTTGTCAGCCCCCTTGCGGGGCTGTGAGTTGAAATATCGCGTTGGAAATCAACATTATCTCCCCACCAGTCAGCCCCCTTGCGGGGCTGTGAGTTGAAATAAGCCCTCTCTGGTGGCATTCTCGAGCCCGGACAGTCAGCCCCCTTGCGGGGCTGTGAGTTGAAATTATCATAATCAAATGTTATTATATTGCTGTGAGTTGAAATCGGTTTTTGCGGCTGATTATGTTTTGGATCCGGATGTCAGCTTCCTTGCGAGGCTGTGAGTTGAAATGACATGTCGCGCGGATTATTAAATAATGAAAGTAGAGCAATAGGCTGACTATATGAGCGTATATTAAGTGTGAAAAGGAATCAGAAAGGGGCGTTGTGTTAATGAGAAATACACGTAAAGCAACGGCAATCTGGCTGGCCATGTCGTTGGCAATATCGACAGCTTTTGGGAATACAGCATGGGGAGAGATCCGGCCGGATGCAGGGAATAACCGGTGTGTCCATGTGCATACGGCAGAGTGTTACAAAGATGCAGACGAAACAGCAACTCCATCCCAGATCGGAAGGGAGCCTACGGAATGTACCCACATTTGCAGCGTAGAAAGTGGCTGTATACGGGATACAGAGAAAGAAAATAATGAGAATGCCGACACGTTGGATGCTGCCGCTTCCAATACCGGCAAGAATGATTCTAAGAAAGAGCAAGCTGGAGAAAAAGCCGCAGACCGGAAGGATTCTTCTGGTAATGCAGATGAAAATAAAAACTTAAACGATGTGCCTGCTCAGAACGAGGCAGCACTTTCTGTCAGCACGTCATCCAATGCGAAAGATACCACAACCACAGGTGGAACCGTCACACCGGTTCCACAGACGAAGATCCTGTCCTGGTCATGGTTTGATCCGGAGGAAAATCTGCTTGATGGCAGACTGGAGCTGACCGGAATCACTGAGGAAGCCCAGCCATCCTTTACAGAGATCATTGAGTATTTACCACCGGCCATTATCGCACAGGTGGAAGAAGGGGAAGAAAAGAATCTGCCAATCACCAACTGGACCTGCACAGAGTATGTGCAGGACGAAGAAGGCCGCTGGCCACTGGAAGGCACCTATGAGTTTAAGGCAGAACTGGAAGAGGGATATGAGCTGGCAGAAGGCGTGAATGCGCTGGTGGTGGAAGTGTCTGTGGTGGGAGACCAGGCGGTAATGCTGGCAACAACGCCGTTAATGTCAGTAATGAAAGATGGAATTCCAAAAGACATTTCTTGGGATGGAAATAACTACTCAGGTTCGTATAATGAACTAGCCAGTATGGGAATCCGTCTTAGTTACGCAAACGGATCTCATTATTTAACTTTGAAAAATGTAAACATGAATAGTTTATATTTGAGTAATTGGTCAAACTGGGTCATTACGTTAGAAGGGACAAATACCTTAGATGTAACAACTTTAAGAACTGGCGGCTCTTATGCGCTCATGATTACTAAAGGAACGACAGTAACGATTAAAGGTAATGGTACTTTAAATGCGTATGGAAGAAATACAGGATCTGGTATCCATATTGGAGGAACTTTAATCATTGAGAGTGGCACTATTAATGCAAGTGCATCAAAGTGGCTTGGAGGGAATGATGGTGGAAAAACATCGGGAATTCTGATTGAGTCGCAAGGAACATTATGGGTTGAGGGTGGAGATATTACTGCAAGCGGAACCAAGGATGGGGGAAAGATTAGGTATGGCATGTATGTAAGCGGCCGGTTTAGCATGACTGGTGGTGAGATGAAAGTAATTGGAAACGATTGTCAGGGATTGTATACAAGCGGCCAGTTTGAATTATCCGGAGGCGAGATGGCTGTTTCTTCAAAAGCTGGTCTCTTAGGGTTTGTTGCTGCTGGAGATTCCACAGTGATTAATGCTCCAGGAAAGTTAACGGTGGATATTCTTGATGTTGCTTCTGGAAAAACGATGACGGTAGAGAAAAACGCAACTCTGACTGTGGATGGGGTAAAGCTTGAAGAGGAAAGTACGCTGATAAATAATGGAAATTTAACTGTAAATCGGGAAGTGGATGATAGAAAGGGTGGAACATTAAAAAACAATGGCACAATTAGTGGAAATGGACGTATACCAGATTCTGCAAAGCAGGAACCGACAAAAATAGCAGGTTTTACAGCGAATATAAGTGCTGTATATAGCGAAAACACATCGATCAATGTTCAACAGCTTGCCAATATTCAGAAACCAGCTAACGCTGGAGATCTGCAATATGAACTTGTTGAATATACAGGAAATGAATCTGAGGGTGAAGGAACGATTAAAGAGTCAACGGGTTTGCTGACGGTAAAAAAGGCTGGTGTTTTTAATATACAGGTGAAAACACTGGCGAGTGGACTATATAAAGAAGGTACGCCGGTTACGATAACATTGACTGTTGATAAAGCAGCCTTTCCTAATACATGGACAGTGAATTTAGATGCTGCTAAGGGTGTATATAATGGTGCTGAGGGATATCCAGCAGCTACAATTAAATATAAATCGCCTGGTATCCCAGCTGATGCAAGGTACGAATATCAACTGGCTGCAACATCGAACAGTAGTAATTTACCAGATCAATGGCTGTCAAAGTGCCCAAGGATTGTAAATGTAAATGATTCTGGCCGGTATGTATTTATAAGAGTGCTCACAGACAATTATCAGCCGGGAATCTTTGTTTCTCCTAATCGAACGGAAATTACCCAGCGTAGCTTTGCTTCGGAAGTAACAGTAACGATCGATCCCAGTACTTATAATGGAAAAAATCAGAATCCGAAGATCAAAGTGGTTGAGAACTGGAACGGTTCGTTGGGAAATGCGTTGAAAAAAGATGTCGATTATACCATTAAGTGGTGGGAAAATGAGAACAGAGTAGAAGTTAAAGAACGAAAGAACGCTGGAAACTATAAGGTTGTTCTGGTGGGAAAAGGAAATTATACGGGTGAACAGAATGGAGCTATATTCACAATCAACAAGTGCAAATTAAAATCACAAATGGAAGGGGGCCCGCTGGACAAAGTTTACGATGGAACTACGAATATTACAGAAGAGCAGAATGTACTTGTTAAGCTTTTCAGCGATTCTGGTGTGCCTGATCTCCAGGATATTCATGCGGACCAGGTCCAATATGCATATCGGAGCGCAGATGTTGGAGAACACTATATAGATGCGACAATCATCACGTTAGCGGGTGATAAAGTGAATAATTATGAGCTGATAAACGAGACTTCATCACTGAAGGGCGTTATCAAGCCACGTGATTTCGCGTCCATGACGGTATCCGCAGCGCCGCTCACCTACAACGGCACCGAGCAGCAGCCGAAGATCAATGCTTCTGTGGAAACCGGTCTTGAAAATGTAAGCCCGGATGCAACATTTACCTACTCGAAGGACGGTGTCAATTACCAGAGTGAGATCCCAGGCTTTACAGAGGCGGGAACTTATCTGGTGTATGTGAAGGCGTCCATGGCGAATTTCAATGACGCAGTCAAAACCGTTGCGGTGACGGTGACTCCGAAAGAAAGTTCATCCGGCGGTAATTCCGGAAATAATTCCGGCAATAACACGTCCGGAGGCAGCGGCTCCAATAGCGGAAGCTCCGGAAGTGGCAGCTCCAGTTCAGACGGCGGCAGCTCCGATTATGATGATCCGAACGAAAGTAGTGTTAAAGTAACCCCGGATCCGTCCAACAAGGTTACGAGAGACAGTCAGAAGGGCTACAGGAATGTGGAACAGGGCGTCATCACCGGCGCATCCAATCAGACCGTGAACGATGGCTACAGCCATTGGATGAAGGACGCCAAAGGCTGGTGGCTCCGCTTTAGTGACGGTACATGGCCAATGGCCGATCGTACTGGTGCATATCACTGGGAGAAGATCAACGGAAAATGGTGGGCCTTTGATGAAACAGGTTATGCCAAGACAGGCTGGTTAAGAGATGAGGATTACGGCGGCTGGTTCTATATGGATCCAGAACACGGCATGCAGACCGGCTGGATGCTTCTCAATGGAGTCTGGTACTATTTTAACCCGATTTCCGATGGAAAGAGAGGGATTATGTACGCCGGAAAAAGGACACCGGACGGATACTATGTAGATAAAAACGGTGTCTGGGACGGAAGAAACAAGCAGTAAAGCGAGTTTCAAGCCGAACCTCCGTGAGACTTGGCGTGTGATTCTGGCAAGAGAAGCTGACATATTCCTGCCAGAATCACTGCGCAGGAAAAAATCTGCTAAAATTAAGCTTGTTAAGCGTTTCGGTGAACGCTATAATAAAAAAGCATTAATCGGCATCGGAAACAGAAAAGCAATTGAATTGAAGGATTCGATTGCTTTTTTAAATTTAGCATCCCTATCCCATCCATGTTCTCCATATAGATGTCCATAAAGACAAGCTGAAAATTGACCTGGGCGGCAGCTTTCAGACAGTTCTGCTCTGTCATCCACAATCGCAATCTGCATCGTGCCATCTCCTTTGCACAATAATCCAATATTAGTATAACATAAAACCGCAGGAAAAAACTTGCGTCTTAAACAGGAAACCTGCGTCTTAAACAAAGTCGGTTGCATTTCCCTTGACAAGATGCTACGCTAATTATATTACCAGCCTTTTAGGTGAGAAGGTCTGATTTTTTGATTTCATAGGAAAGTTCGTCCTATGAAATCAAAAACGCTCCGCGAGGATCGCACTGCGGCGGAAAGGAAGAGTGCTGCTGTCGCGCCCCGCCGCAGGCGGAGAATCCTGCAAGCAGGATTCTTTTTCATTTTTCTTTTCGGGAAAGGAGGCCCGGCATGAAAATCGCACTTTGTACGGAATTAAGGAATGCAGAATGGTTTGAGAGCAGGCTGCGCTCCCTTTTTGCTGGGGACGGACAGCTTGTCATCGACGAGCTATGGAATGAGAAGCAGCTATCTCAGGCACTGCGGCGAAGCCGGTACCATGCGGTTGTCATCGCAATGACCGGGGCAAGGGGATTGGAGGCTGTCATTCAGGCAAAGCAGCTGGCACCGGAAACACCGCTTGTCTGGTGGAGTGATGATGAAAGCTTCGCCCTGATCGCGTATCAGCTTCGTATCCCGGCATTCCTCTCCATAGATTGTAGTGATCAGGAGCTATATGAGGCGATGGAGCCCATCAGGAAACGGAGGTATGGAAATGCGAATTGCGCTATGCAGCTATAGTCAGAAGGAGAAAGCAGTCTCCCGGCTTCTTCAGGGAAAAAGGGGAAGGAATGAATCAGGTGAGAAAGAAAAGTATGAATAAAAAATATTACCGGAGAGAACAAAACCGTCACGCTATATAGAAAATAATGACAACAGGAGGAAATGGATATGAGGTATAAAAAGAAGAAACGGCAGATCGTATCTGCAGCATTGGCGGCAATGATGGCGATGCAGTTATGCATACCGTCTGCAACGTTTGCTGCAGTTCCTACAAAAAAGTTGAAAGTGATCACGGGATTTACGGAATTACCGGAGGAGGTCGCGCATATTCAGATCCCTGCGGATGCCGGAGAAAACTTTGAGGATTATCTGAATTTCCCGGAGACGATCGAGGCTTCGGTGGTGGAATATAAGAACGTGAATCATCAGAAAAATAATGCGGATCGCGATAAGGGCGCGGAAGATGAGAAAACGGCAGCAGGCGACAGTGATGAGAAAGAAGACTTTGGAATTGCTACCGGCAGTAATGCGAAGAAAGAAAATCTGAATGAGGAGGAAACTCCGGAAACAGAAAATTCAGAAAACGTGCCGGATAGCAATGATGAGGAGGAAGCAGATAAACAGGAAGTTCAGGAGAAAGACCAGCAGGGTACGTTTCTGATCGCGACCGACAGCAATGCTGGGGATTTTCTTGAGGATTATGAGTTTGAAGATGAGGAAATCTCAGAAGATATCCCGGTGCTGACGGATATCAGCGTTACTTGGGAGCCGGATGAGAACCGGGAAGATGAAAGTGGTTTCTATTATTATCTTCCGGTTCTTCCGAGAGAGTATATTTTGGCAGCGGGCGTGGAGCTTCCGGAGATCGAGGTCAGCATGGACGGCGGAATCGCATTGCTGGCATCAACAGGTACTTATGATATTGCGAATGGCGGTATCAACATCAACAGCAACACATTGGAACAGTATAATCATGCGACTATCACGGGAAGCAGTACGACCAATGTTATTCTGGTTAAAGGTGTGGAGGCTACAATCACGATTTCGAATCTGGATATCCAGATTCCGATCGATAAGAACGCTACGACAGCAAGTAACTGGATACCGGCGATCCGACTGGTAGAGGGTGCAAAACTGAATCTGATTCTGAAGGGAAAAAATACACTCAAGGGCGGTGATCAGTGTGCGGCTATTGATGTGCCGGAAGGCTGTACCCTGACGATCAGCGGAGAGGGAAGCTTAAAAGCAACCGGTGGAGGAGGCGCCGGAATTGGTGCGTCGAGAATGAGAAAGGGTTCCTTGGGGACGATTGAGATCGACGGAGGCGATATCGAAGCTTATGGCAGCGGGATGGCAGCAGGTATTGGCGGCAGTAGAGAGGGCGGCAGCGGTACCATTGTCATCAACGGCGGAACTGTGTATGCCAAGGGCGGACATGGAAGCTACCCCAAGGATATTAAACATGTATACGGTGGAGCAGGAATTGGCGGTGGAGCGAACGGCTGCGTGGATAAGATTGAGATCAATGGTGGCAATGTGACAGCCTATGGAGGATATGCTACGAACGAGGGAAGACACCCCGGAGCCGCAATCGGCACTGGCGGCGGTGGAGCAAAACCGATAGGCGAAGGTAAATACAAGTATGGTGAGATTGAGATCAATGGCGGAACGGTTTCAGCCATTGCGTATCATAATGAAGTATATGCGATCGGTATCGGAGTGAAACCAGGCCAAGCGCTGCAGGAGGGTACCTTGGAGGGCTCCATTTCCATCAGTGATCAGGCAGTAGTCAACTTAAATGGCGGCGATTATTTCCCGAAAAGTGAAAATTCCGGACTGAAAAAATATACCATTCAGGGCACGATTGCGGATGTACGATTCATCAAAAGCACTTATCCGGTGACAATCAGCGTGGGAGAGATTACCTGGGATGCAGGAATGATGAAGGTGAGCGATTATCAAGGTACACTTACGGCATCTAATTACCTGAAGCTATTAGCATCAGGGACACAGGTAACGGTAAAGGTGAAGGTTGGAGACTATGTTTATCAGATGGAAGCTGATGTTGATGATAAGAATGCAACGATCACTTTGAAGGCCGCAACTCCTCTTTATGAGACAAGATTAAAATTTGTTTCCACGGCGATCACGAGCGATCAGGTATTACAGGCAACCAATATCACGATCAAGCAGAATGGTGAACCGTTGAGCAATAAAAAAGATCAAAGTGCAGCTATGGTCATTCCTTCCATGCAGATTTCGTATGATGAAGCGAACACGGGACATCTGACGGTATATCTGCCGGAAAATAGGAATAAAACAGAGATTTCGGTGACGGTACCGGGCTTAAATGACGGCAATCCGATCACAGTATCAGATAAGACGATTTCGACAATAACACCAAATGAAATTACGATGTTTAATTCTGATACCTCTTGTAGTCATGAGCACTATAATGCAGATGGATTTTGTGAAGTATGTGGTGCATATCAGGAGGCAGTATCGTGGCAGGGATATTATGAGATTTATAATGCCGGTCAGCTTTTCTGGTTTGCAAAGCAGTTTAATGATAGTAAAATCCCTGAAGACAGCAATCTGAAGCTGATGAAGGATATTGAGATCCCGGACGGACATGACTGGACAAGCATTGGAGACATACGTACTAAGGCTTTCAAGGGGAAGATCGAGGGAAATTACCATGTAATTTCCGGACTGCGATTTGCTAATGACAATACAAGTTATAAGCGGGGACTGGTGGCATATATTTCACATGGGAGTGTACAAAATATAGGGCTGGTGTTGGAAAAAGGTTGGACTTGCGGGTTGTGTTATACCGCTATTTATGATACCAAAATTCAGAATTGTTTTGTAGTAGGAACAAATTTTTCAGATAGTTGTTCATACGGAACGGTGACTAATTGCTTGGCTGTATCAGGAAAACTGGAAGGAAATACGTACCCGAATGATCATAGGGCTACTTTTACGAACTGTTATGAGACAGAAAAGAGTAAATATAGTTCTCTGGGTATTACTACTATAAGCGAAGAAAAACTGAAATCCGGCGAAATTGCCTATAAATTAAACGGTGAAAAATCAGATGGTACGTGGGGACAGGTGATCGGAACGGAGGATTACCCGCATTTCCGCAGGTACAGTAAGACGGTATATTATGATTCAGCTACTGGTACATATTCTAATAATAATGCGGCAAGTATCACTTCTGCAGCTGTCACGGATATTAAGACGATTTCTGACATAAAAGCGACTGCTACACTTAAGGCAACAGGAACTCCCGGAGCAGAGGTTAAGTTTTTATTAACCCCCGGCGAGGATGAGCAGACAGGGACATTAGATGATATGTTCTTGAATGGAACGTCACTTACGGAAAGTTCTTCCGGAAACTATGAGTGTACTATTGAGAATTTAACTCCAGACACAGAATATCATGTCAGACTGATGATTAAAAAGGATGGTACGTTATCTCTTGATGTAACCTATGTAAATTTCCAGACAGAAAAAATACGGCAGGAGGCACCTAATGCTGCTGATGTTTCTATCAATTACGAACAGGAGACTTTAGAGAATAAAGCTTCCTGCGATTTGGAGTATGCTGCTTCTAAGGATGCACAGTCATGGACAACGATAAGACAGGGTGCTAAGGTTCGTCTGACAGGGCTGCTGGATAACATTCGTGAAAATGGTGGGTCTGTACCATTCTATATTCGCAAGAAAGCATCCTCGTCCATGTCAGCCAGTGAAAAGGTTTTTGTGGCGAATTTGCAAACACAGGCGATTCCGGAAGAATCGAACAAGCCGAATATTGATTATGGGAAGGAAAAAATCACAATTTCCTCATCTTTACAGTATGTGATTGTAAACGGAACCAAGACCTCTCCAAACTGGACATCTGCAAAAATGGGCAGTGGATCAGGAATTTCGATTACAGACATCATTTCTTCCGATCATGAGAGTACGGTTTATTATCGGATTGCTGCAAGCAGCAAGGATAAGAAATTTGCCGGAAAACCTGAAAGTATCACGATTCCTAAAAGAAAGGAAGCACCGGCTGCAATAACTGAGGATGAGGTGGATATAACCGGTACGGCGATTACCATAAATAGAACGAATCCGGAAAATGACATTGAGTATGGATACCGTGATGTAGATTCAGACGGAGCATTTACATGGATTGACGGTACGAAAATTCAGGGATTATATCCGGCACATGGATATCAGGTAACCAGCAGAATAAAGGCGAAAGAGAATGCATTTGCTTCTGAGAGAACGGAACCGCTTAATGTGTCTACCAAGGATACACTGAGAATTGTAGGAAACGGAACACAAAAGTGGAATGCGAAGGGGACTTATGGGGTTTCACTTGCTCAGATTCCGGTTTCCCTGGCTTCTGGTTATGGTGTGTATAATGGTGCAAATCAACTGGTAGCCGGAACCTGGAGCTGGGAACCGGAAAATAGTAGTCCAGCATCTGGTATTTATCCGAAGGTAAAAGGTAACAAGGCTTATATCGTGAAATTTGCACCGACAGATTCAAGTGCTTCATACGATAGGACATTAACAGATTCCGTGGTACCGGAAATTTCTAAGTACCAACTGCAATTATCATCAGTTGCGGTAGAAGATAAGACCTATGATGGCACGACAACAGCAACTGTACAGCAACCACTCATGATAGACACTGGTGTGAATACAGGTGCCGGAAATGAAAAACTGCAGATCACAGGCTTAACAGCCGCTTTTAAGGATGCAAATGCCGGAACCGATAAAGAGGTTGTGATCGATGCTTCGAAGGCAGTGATAACAGGAGCAACAGCGAGCGGTGGCGGAGCAACAGCCGATCCTGATAACTACCAGGTCAACATTCCTTCCAGTGCAACCGCAACGATCGAAAAAGCAGCATCTTCGATCACGATCAATGATGCAGAGTGGCCGGGAACGAAAACATATGGCGATCCTGATTTTTCATTGACTGGAGTTACCACCGTTGGAGACGGAGCGGTGACCAAGACAAGCGACTCTGAGAATGTACTGACGGTTGATGCAGATGGCCGGGCAACGATCCATGGCGCAGGTACGGCAACGGTAACGATAAGTGTGGCAAGTGGCACCAATTACACGGCAGGTAATAATTCCAGACCGATCACCGTACAGAAGGGAACCATTTCCCTGAATCTGAAAGCCGGAAAGAAAACCGGTCTGATGCAGAGACTCCGGGCTGCTCTTGGAAATGTGGAAGATACTTATGTTCTGACTCTGGAAGCGAAGGGAGCTTATCAGGATGTTCTGACCGGAACGGTAATATTTTATGAAAATGGACAGCCGCTCAATCAGACGCCGATCACATTGACTAATGGAACCGCATCCATGGAATATTCGGTTCCTTCTGCTGGTACGCATGAAATTTCGGCAGATTATGTGCTTCCGGCTGACGGCGCAGAGCAGCAGAATTACAATAAGCCTGCACTGGTAAGCTGCAGCTTCGAGGTCGGAAAAGTAGATGAGGATCAGATTCAGATCAAAGAAGTGGACGGGAAACTCTACGGAGATGATCCATTCGAACTGGAACTTACCGGACAGAAGGGAACCGGAGCTGTGAAATTCTCCGTTCCTGCTGACAATGGAGTTCTGGAGTTATCCGAAGTGAACGGAAAAACAGAGGCGAAGATCATCGGAGCCGGAACGGTCCTCGTGACGGCTGAGGTTGCCGGGGATAGTGACTACAATGGAACGACGGTAACAAGAGAGATTACCATTGGAAAGGCACAGACCCCGGAGGTTTCGGTGGCAGCGCCGAAGATTGCACCGGTTCCGGCAGATGCACCGGAGGAGGTAAAAGCGATCGCTAACCTCTTAAAGAACAACGCCCCGGAGATTACCGGACTGGATACTGTCACAGCAGATCTGATCCGGGAAACGGAAAACGGGGATGTGATCGTAAAAACAGGAGAAGATCAGACGATTTCCGGAGCGGAAGCGAAGGAAAAACTTAAGAAGGAAGGAATCGTTACCACCGAAAAGAAGGTAAGACTGGTGATTGAGCCGTATATGTCGGTGGAAGTAAAGGGTGTGACCGAAAAACAGGGAGTGAATGTGATCACTTTTGAAATCACTGCATTATACAATGTAAAAGCCACAACAGCCGGAAAGAATGAGACCATGCAGGAGAAAGGCAACGGTAAGAATACAGTTCTGATCGGCTCAGCGATCCCACAGAAGGTCGGAATCCCGGTTACGATCACCCTGCCACTCCCGGCAGATTATCCGACCGAAGATCTCTTTATCCGGCATCTGTTACATAGCGGAAAAATTGCTTATTATCCGGTAACAGTAAAGAAAACGCAGGGAAGTGTGATGGCAGAGTTTGTAAACAAGGATGGCTTTAGTACCTTTGAGCTTCTCTCAGACAGCCGAAAGGGAACGGTTGCATTTGATCATGGAGTCGGAGAGCGGAGCTATAGCCTGGAGCAGATGGATGAAGCGCTTCCGACAGTCAGCAAGGATGGAGCTGTGTTCAAGGGCTGGAAGATCAACGGCACGTTGTATACAACTGTGAACGAAGCACTCCTGGATGCGCTGGATCAGGCAGAAGGACACCGTGTGACGGCGCAGGCAGTCCTGGAAAGCAGCAGTCCTGAAACTCCTGATGATTCGAAAGGTGACAGGAACACCGGTTCTGACAGTGACAGAGAGGATACCGACCGGAATGTGGCCAGAAATGCATGGAAAACAAAGAAAGTCAATGGCGTAGTTAGATGGAGCTACTATGATAGCGATGGACGTCGGGTATTCAATGTATGGAAACAGCTTTTGTACGAGGGAACCATGTTCTGGTATCACTTTGGTGCGGACGGGTACATGGATACCGGCTGGTTTAAAGATGCGGATGGAAACTGGTATTATCTGAATCAGGCATCCGACGGCACGCAGGGAACCATGAAGATCGGCTGGTTTAAGGATACGGATGGAAACTGGTATTATCTGAATCCGGTATCTGACGGTACGCGGGGAGCGATGAAGACCGGCTGGTTTAAGGATGCGGATGGAAACTGGTATTATCTGAACCCGGTATCTGACGGTACCCAGGGAGCGATGAAGACCGGCTGGTTTACAGATCCGCAGGATGGACATCTCTATTATCTGGATCCAAAGACCGGTGCAATGGTGACCGGAAACATACAGAATGATAGCGTGTGATTCTGTTTCATGGGGATCCATCAACTTTTATGGTTGATGGATCCCTGCTCTTATCTTCTCATAGGACAAATGGAAATTTTTACTTGACAGTTCTATGTTTTTTCATGTATGATAAAAATAGTGTGAAGAGACATTT
>ERZ1026901.812-NODE-812-length-21724-cov-38.449721_pt1 | contig 21724 bp, 17 predicted proteins | sample MGYA00380179_ERZ1026901 | MGnify/ENA primary metagenome ERZ1026901 (study PRJEB33269, sample SAMEA4719815) | human gut metagenome | biome: human-associated habitat; feature: organic feature; material: feces | place: Cameroon | collected 2013-10 ... | reverse complement strand
TTTCAGACTTACAAAACTATATGCTTAATCCCCCTGGTTTATCGGATGAGCCATTACGACTCTTTCATTAACGTTTTAATGTTAGCATGTATCTTCCTCTCTTTTTGGGATAAGGAGAACATTAATGAATACAGAATAAATGCATCTATTTTGATTGCAGGATTGACAAATTCCTTATGGGGCATTTGGCAATTTGCGAGCGGAAAAGAAGACGTTGTTGGCACATATGATAGCCATGTTGGTTTTTCTTTGTCTGCCGTATTTGCAGTTATTGTTGTTCTATACAGTGATTTTGGCAGTAAAAAGGCACAGGTTAAAGTCTTTAGAGGCTTTTGTCTTTCATGCCTTATATTGTCAATTTTCATCTCGAGCTCGCGTACGGGAATATTGGCAGTTGCTATATCACTTATTCCTTTGATCACAAAAAAGCGTGTATTTCTGATACCTGCTTTTTGTTTCGTTTTATGTTGCTCCTTGTTTTTTAAGACAGAATCAACCAAAGGCCGATTTTTTATATATAACACAACTTTCTCTATTCTTGATACACCAAAGGCTTTGTTGATAGGAAAAGGAGAAAATGGATTTAGAAAATACTATATGATATATCAAGCAAAGGCTCTTAAGGGCAAAGATGAAAGCATAAAACTTAGGGCAGACAACATTAAACACCCATTGAATGAAATTATGCTGTTGTTGGTAAATTATGGTGCCACCCTTACTTTATTGTGCATAGGTATGGTGGTTTATGTTCTTTTCCTATTGAGAAGAGCTTATTTACATTGCCATTTACTTATGGCAATTATTATTTTTTCTTTTTTTGCATATCCTTTTAAGTATCCTATAACCTGGATTGTGTTGGCTTGGATATTAGCATATGCAAATAAAATTTCGGACGTCAAACTAAATATAAAAAAGTGTGTTATTGCGGCAATATGTTCTATTGCAACTATAACTATAATGTACAAAGCGATAAAAGATGCTTTCGTTAATCACGAATGGACTAAAGCACAAAACTTAAGTTATATAGGATTAATCGACAAGGCAAATTCTCTTTACAGCTCCATATCAGAACAAACAAATTCGAATTATTTCCACTATAGCTATGCTTCTTTTCTTAACAAAAATGAGATGTTCGACAAAGCCGTAGTTGAAATAGACAAATGTAACATCACAGACTATGATACACAAATGTTAAGAGGTGATATAAACATGTCAACATGCCGATATTTACAGGCATTGCAATATTATTGGCAAGCATCTGATATGTGTCCGAATCGTTTTAAACCTCTTTTTTCGATATTTTGCATATACAAAGAAATTGGCAATAAAGACATGACCAAGAAAATTGGGCAAGAAATATTAAACAAGAGAATAAAAGTAAATTCTGCGGAAATAAACGAGATTAAGAGAACCGTAAAATATACATTAAAAGAAATGGAAAACAATTCACGTAGACGCTTTTGAATACAATACTTATGCTAATGATAAATTATTACAAATAATAAACACTTTATCGTTTATAAGCGATAATTATACTGAAAAATATCATTTATAAACGATAAAATGTTTATAAGAAATTTTGTGCTTCTTTGACCATATAAGTTCATCCGTTCGCTTGCATTCTTCCTCGAATTGACAGGTGAACATAATTATGTTTCTATTTGGCGCAACCCTTCTTCACCATTACTCCTCAATGTTCTTGATTACATCCTGAACTGAACCATCGCGGTTGAGAACTATGCCTACAACCTTATCGCCGAACGGCAACGGAGCCGGTGTGCCGATGATAGAGAGGGCACGGTCGCGAAGCTCTTCAAGTGTAACGAGAGGCAAGCCTGCCTGACGCATACGCTCGGCGATGTCCGGACGCAACGGATTGACAGCGATGCCGTACTCTGTAACGACTACGTCGACTGTGCGACCCGGTGTGATGAGTGTTGTAACCTCGTCGACGATGCACGGGATGCGGCCACGAAGCATCGGACAAACGATGATGCTGAGCGCTGAATCTTCTGCTGTGTCGGGATGACCGCCTACCGCTCCACGTATAATACCGTCGCTTCCGACGAGCACGTTAACGTTGAAGTGAACATCAACCTCAAGGGCAGAGAGGATAACGATGTCGAGACAGTGAGTGGCAGAGCCTTCCTCGTGCATACTTGCATACTCGTAAGAGGCAACCTCCTTGTGTGTGGGGTCGTTCTTCAATGACTCTGCTGCAACCTTGTCGAACGACTGAACGTCGATGAGGCGTTCGATGAGTCCTTCTTCGTGCATCTTAACCATGTGGGCTGTGATGCCACCGAGTGCGAACGAAGCCTTGATGCCCTGGTCAATCATGCTCTGGCGGATGTACTTGACAGCTGCCAACGAAGCGCCACCCGAACCGGTCTGGATAGAGAATCCTTCCTTGAAGTAGCCGCTATTGACAATAACCTTGGCAGCCTGTTTAGCAAGAAGGATGTCGCGCGGGTTCTTTGTATCGCGAATAGCACCTGAAGCAATCTTGGAAGAGTCGCCTACGCTGTCTACCTCAACTACGAAGTCGACGTCGTGCTCAGATATTGAGTTAGGTGTATTGGGATAAGCAACGAGGTCGTCGGTAAGAATCACAACCTTGTCAGCATAATGTGCGTCGGGCAAAGCATAGCCTAACGAACCGCAAATACTCTTGGCGTTGGGCGAACGCGAATATCCGCAGGCGTTGCCGAGAGGATCGGAAGAAGACGCACCGAGGAATGCTACGTCAATATGGAGTTCGCCTGAAGCAATAGCTTCACCACGACCGCCATGCGAACGGAACACTACGGGATGCTCCATAAGGCCATGAGAAATCTCACGAGCTAAATCGCCACGCAGGCCAGAAGTGGAAATCTCGGTGATTACACCATTCTTTATATGGTCGATGAGCGGAGCGTGAACGTCCTGCAAGCTTGAAGCAGCAAGATGAAGGTTCTTGAAGCCCATTGCAGCGAGCTTGTCGACAACCATATTGACAACCTTGTCGCCTCCACGGAAGTGGTGGTGGAACGATATAGTCATACCGTCGCGCAGTCCAGAACGGCGTATTGCCTCCTCAAGTGTTACGAGCTTGGGGCTCTTGCGCTGCAATTCCATACGCGGAGCAATCTCCTTGAGCTTCGGCTCTACTTCGTTATATACACTCTTGCCCATTGCCTGGGCCATCTGACCAATGAGGGTCTGTCTTTCTTTCAGTGTGCTCATACCAAGTCCTCCTCTTTAATTACGCCCGAAGCCATGGCGAGGTCAATCACGCGCTGAGCGCGGATAACAACCGGGCGGTCAACCATTTTACCATTAACGGCGATAACTCCTGAGCCCTTGCGTTCTGCCTCCTTGATGGCGGCGATAACAGCCAGGGCCTTGTCGATGGCCTTCTGTGTAGGTGTGAACACCTCGTTAATAATCTCAATCTGACGTGGGTTGATGATAGACTTGCCGTCGAAGCCGAGCTGATGGATAAGCTCTACCTCCTTGCGGAATGTCTCCATGTCGTTGAGGTTGCTATATACTGTATCAAGAGCGTCGATGCCGGCAGCGCGTGCAGCCACAACGATGGTCTGACGAGCCATAAGCAGCTCCATACCTTCGGGCGAACGCTGTGTCTTAAGATTAGCACAGTAGTCCTCAGCACCAAGAGCGATACCCATCATGCGCTTAGATGCGGTGGCAATGGCATAGGCGTTGACAACGCCGAGTGTGCTCTCGATGGCCGCCATAATCTGCGTACGGCCGAGACAACCAATCTCGCGCTCCACCTTTTCAATCTCGCGCTCTACCTCAACAACCTCTTCTGCGGTCTCAGTCTTAGGCATACGTATAACGTGAACACCAGCCTTGACAACGGCTTCGATGTCCTTCTTGCCATAAGGAGTATTTAGTGGATTGATGCGCACTACCATTTCGGTGGTGCCATAATCGATGGTCTTCAATGCGTTGTGCACCAAAAGGCGCGCAGCATCCTTCTCGGCCATAGTGACAGAGTCCTCAAGGTCGAGCATAATGGAGTCTGGACGGTAGATATACGCGTCCTGCATCATGCCAGGATTATTGCCAGGCACGAACATCATAGTTCTTCTTAGTCTCATAGTTATCTTTTCTTAGGTTAGTCTTTCCACACATCGCATCCCGTTGCTCTTACAGCAGCCGCAGTGGTGCGAGCGCGTATAGTGCAGTCGAGCGCGCCTTTATCGGTGGCGTGTACCTCTGCCTGAGTGATGCCAAGACCTTCGAGTGTCTCGTGTATCACGTTCTTTATCTGGTCGCCAAATTGAAAGGCAACCGAACTCTGAAGCTGGATGTCAAGTCCCGGGCGGTCGCTCGGGGCAATCTGAATCATAATGTCGCCGGACTCCATGGTTCCGGCAGTAGCCTGTTTTAATTCCATAGGTATAGCAGTTATGTTATTAAAAAGTTAAATAAAATCATTAGGTTTAACGTGGGTAAAGTTACACATTTAAAATGTAATGGCAAGCGAAAAAGCAATAATTTTATTGATAACCGCTCTATTTCTTTGCCGTTCAGCGCAAAAGCAGTAATTTTGCACACAGTTATGGACAAAATCATCAAGAACATCATCTTCGACCTGGGCGGAGTGCTCGTCGGTCTGAATCCGGAACGCTGTATCAATGCGTTCAGAGAGATAGGATGCGGGGTGCTTGCCTCGTATGTTGAGGAACATCGTACTGAGGACCTCTTCCTCGAAACCGAGCTTGGACACATTGACGAGGGCGAGTTCTGCAACGAGGTGCGACGCATTGCCCATACCGACACGCCCGACAAGGACATAGTATGGGCGTGGAACCAGTTGCTAACGGGTATTCCTCACGAGAAACTGTTGCGCCTGGCGCGTCTGAAGCAGCAGGGTTACCGACTGTTTTTGCTGTCGAACACCAACTCAATGCATTGGAACCGCTGTCGCGACAACTTCTTCACTGCATGCGGACTGCGTGCCTCTGATTATTTCGAACATATATTCCTATCGTACGAAATGCATCTTGCCAAACCCGACGTGGAGATTTTCAACGAGGCTCTGGCCATAGCAGGCATCAATGCTGCCGAAACAATATTCATCGATGACAGCGAGGCTAACTGCATCGCTGCCGAAAAGGCGGGCATAAGCACCCTGCACGAGACATCGGGCCACCGATGGCTGTACGAGATTTAAGGACACAAACATTTCAGCAACATCAATCCATTGGAACATAACGCATCTTTTGCGGCTACTATAGGTTTCTTCGACGGTGTACACAAGGGACATCAGTTCCTCATAAACCGACTCAACGAAATGGCTCACCGCGACGGACTGAAGTCGATGGTAATCACCTTCGACCGACATCCGCGCCAGGTGGTGCATGCCGACTATGTGCCGCAGCTCATCACACCGCTCAACGAGAAACTGCGCCTGCTCAACCTCACTGGAGCCGACCGCGTCGAGGTGCTGCACTTCGACAAAAACATGGCAGCGCTGTCTGCCCACGACTTCATGCTTGAGGTGCTGCACCGCCAACTGGGCGTGAGCACGCTGCTCATAGGCTACGACAACCGTTTCGGACACAACCGCGCTGAGGGCTTTGACGACTATGTGCGCTACGGCAAGGACATGGGCATCAATGTGGTGCACAACACGCCGATTGACGTGGAGGGCATGCGTGTGTCGTCGTCGCTTGTGCGCCGACTGCTTGCCGAAGGCGACGTAAGTGCGGCTGCCACATGTCTCGGACGGAGGTTTGAGATTGAAGGAACGGTTGAGCACGGATATGCCGAAGGACGCAAAATCGACTTCCCTACCGCCAATCTGCGCCCCGACTGCGACTGCCAGCTTTTGCCCGACGACGGCGTTTACGCTACGCGAATATGCGTAGACGGCGGTCCGTGGCTCAAGGCGATGACCAACATCGGCTCCAACCCTACATTCGAGCGCTCACGACAGACTATAGAGACACACATCATCGACTTCAACGCCAACATATACGGACAGCATGCACGCATAGAGTTCTGCCAAAGACTGCGCGGCGAGCAGAAGTTCGACAGCGTTGACGAGCTGAAGGCCCAGCTTCAGCGCGACCGTGAGGCGACGCTGGCATATAGGTATTAACCATTAAAATGAATTATATTATGAAGCGTACATTATTGGATTCGGCATGGTATCTCGTTGCTTTTCTGCTCATACAGTATGTCTGCATGATTGCAACAATGATAGGTTTTCAGACTCACGACACCACACCGATGGTGAACATCGTGTCGACTATCGCAGCGAGTGTCATCACTATAGCACTGTACGGTTGGCGCAAATGGGCACCGCTCAACAGCATATATCTTAACACCCGTCCATGGTTCACACTGTTCTGGGTAATATGCCTCACCATCGGTTCCTCCATTCCGCTCACGGCAGCACTTGATGCCACCGGATGGCAGATGCCCGAGATATACAAGCAGATGCTCAAGGGCATGATGCAGAACAACATGGGATTCGTAGCAGTAGCCATTCTGGTGCCGATAGCCGAAGAAATGGTGTTTCGCGGAGCCATACTGCGCCGCCTGCTCGACCTTACGGGCAACGAGAAGCGATGGATTGCCATCGTCACATCGGCTGCACTGTTCGGTCTGGTACACGGAAACATGCTGCAGGGACTCAACGCCTTTGCCATGGGACTGATGCTCGGATGGATGTACGTGCGCACACGCAGCATCGTGCCGGGCGTGGTGATGCACTTTACCAACAACAGCCTTTCGTATATCATGGAGCGTATGTATCCCGGAACAGACGACATGACACTACGCGAATTCTACGGCGGCGACATGACCAGAGTGTGGCTGAGCGTAGCATTCTCGCTGATGATATTCGGAGCAGCATTGTATCAGCTAAATATGCGGCTGAAGAAAAAATAGCATATACATTATTTATTATATACAGATTTAGATTTTTACATTGAAGACATTTGAAGAATTGGGCGTAAGCGAGGAGATTCGCCGCGCCATTGAGGAGTTAGGATTCGAGCACCCCATGCCGGTCCAGGAAGAAGTGATACCCTATCTGCTGGGCAACGGCAACGACGTCATTGCGCTGGCACAGACCGGCACGGGCAAAACGGCGGCTTTCGGAATTCCGTTGCTCGAACGTACCGACCCCACCAACCGCAGCACGCAGGCCGTAGTGATATCGCCCACGCGCGAATTGTGCCTACAGATAGCCGACGACCTGAAGTCGTTTGCCAAGTATATCAAGGGCATCAACATCGTTGCCGTATATGGCGGCACATCAATCATCGACCAGATTCACGCCCTGAAGCACGGGGCACAGATTATAGTGGCTACTCCGGGACGTCTCATCGACCTCATGCATCGTGGTGCAGCAAAGGTGCAGGACGTACGCAACGTGGTGCTCGACGAGGCTGACGAGATGCTCAACATGGGATTCTCCGACTCTATCAACGAGATTTTCGACAACGTGCCTGCCGACCGCAACACACTGTTGTTCTCGGCTACTATGAGCAAGGACATCGAACGCATAGCCCTCAACTATCTGCACGACCACAAGGAGATTGTAGTGGGTTCGCGCAACGAGGGTGCGGAGAACGTCAACCACATATATTATATGGTGAACGCCAAGGACAAGTATCTTGCCCTGAAGCGCATTGTCGACTTCTATCCGCGCATATACGGCATCATCTTCTGCCGTACCAAGGCTGAAACGCAGGAAGTAGCCGACAAGCTCATACGCGACGGATACAATGCCGAACCGCTGCACGGCGACCTCTCGCAGCAGCAGCGCGACATCACTATGCAGAAGTTCCGCCAGCACATCACGCAGCTGCTCGTGGCTACAGACGTGGCTGCGCGCGGTCTGGACGTGGACGACCTCACGCACGTCATCAACTATGGTATGCCGGGCGACACCGAGAGTTACACTCACCGCTCTGGTCGTACGGGTCGTGCGGGCAAGAAGGGCACTTCAATCTCTATCATCCACACCAAGGAGCGCGGACGTGTTCGCGAGGTGGAGCGCGTGATAGGCAAGGAGTTCGTAGACGGCACGCTGCCTACGCCGCAGGAGATTTGCTCTAAGCAGCTTTTCAAGGCCATCGACGAGATAGAGAAGGTGGATGTGGACGACGAACAGATTGCTCCGTTCATGGAGGACATCAACCGCCACTTCGAGTACTTTGACAAGGAGGATATACTGAAGAAGATAGTTTCGCTGGAGTTCGGCAAGTTCCTGAAGTACTACGCCAACGCGCCGGAGATTGTGAAGCCTTCTACCACACGCGACCGCAAGGAGCGCGGCGAGGGCCGCGACGGCAGAAAGCGCGAGAAACGTGCGCCGGAGGCAGGCTATCGCCGTCTGTTCATCAACCTGGGAAAAGACGACGGATTCTATCCTGGTGAGGTGATGCAGTTCATCAACCGCAACGTGCATGGCCGCCAGGATGTGGGACACATCGACCTGCTTGCACGCATTTCGTATATCGAAGTGCCGGAGCAGGACGCCGAGAAGGTGATGCGCGCACTGAACGGAGCTACATACCGCAACCGCACCGTGCGCTGCAACGACGCCGATGACACGGCTGCTGCTTCAAGTGGCGACGCAAAGCGTGGCTCGCGCCGCACTTCCGACCGCGATGGTGGTCGCACATCGCGCCGCAAGGACGCTGCCAACGACGCCAATCCGTACGAGAAGCGCTCTAAGCGCCGCAACGAGATGGAGGGTCGCAACCGTTCGCAGCGTGGTCAGCGCGGAGGTTCGCGCTACGAGAGCGGACGCCAGGACGACTGGCGACAGTTCATTAACAACCCCGACATTCAGCTCAAAGGCGAGGAGCCAGACTTCTCTGAAGAAGGATGGGCACGCCGCAAGCCGAGAAAGAAGAAGTAAAGAGTTTATATATACGTAGCGGAGGTCTCCGGCCTCCGCAGCACCAAGTCTATAGCTAATATTCGCTATTTACTATGTTGGATGCTGCGGAGGCCAGAGACCTCCGCTACGTTTTTTTGTTGTTACTTTCTGAATTTCGCGGTATGCTCACCAGCTTTCACCACGTACACGCCCTTAGCGAGCGCCGATATGCTCACGGTCTCGCCGCGCCATGCCTCGCGATGGAGCACGCTTCTGCCGCCTGCGTCGTAGACGTAGAGCGGGGCTGCGATGTTGCTGTCCCATCCGTTGAAGCTCATCTCTGCGCCGTCTGTAGAGACGGTGAGCGTGAGCGTGGGTTTGCTGTCGGCTGTGGCGTCGTTGAGCGCCGTCGTGTTGAGCGAAATCAGAATCTTCTGCACCTTGTCGAAGGCGTACGTCGTGCCTTTCTCGTCGGAACCGACCACCACGAGGTCGTCTTCGCCCAGTTCGATGCGCGCCAGCTTGTCCATAGAGTACGACTTCTGTCCGTTCTGCGTCACCACCGTCACCACATCGTCGGCGTGCGTGCCGAGAGCCGTGGCGAGCAGAGCGAGTATAGCAATTATTCTTGTTCTCATAATGTATCCTTTCTCTTACTGTTTGTGATGGAGTGGGGGCATCAGCGTGCCTGCAGGGTCAGACCCTTGAGGTTGATGTAGCGTGTGTCGCCGCCCGAAACGGCGCGCAGCAGCTTGTCCTCGTTGCAAGTGAGCTGAGTCTTCGCATCGTTCACGTCGAACACTATGCTTATGCGCTCGCTGCTTCTGCCGTCAGCCGTGCCTGCGAGTACGCCCGAGACGGTTATCTGCTTAGCCGTAGCGTCGTATGTGTACGACGCGGTGCTGGCTATTATCTCCTTCGTCTCGTACATATCGCTGGTCAGCGTCACCTGCACCTTCACAGAGCCTTTCGCCTCCTTGCCCGCATAGTTGTGGTTGAACTGCAGGGCGAACATGCCCATCGACATAGTGTTCGAGTCGTACGTGCCGTAGACTGGCGTTGCGAAGTTCTCGGCGCCGTCCCATTCAGCCGCAGCCGAAGTAGAGTATTTCATCGTTGTGAGGTCTACGAGGAACGTCATCTCGCTGCCCGTCGTGGGCTTCATCTTCACTACGCCGTTCTCGTATGTGTACGTGCCCTTTGCGGAGCCGTATGTGGCGTTGCCGAATCCGTCGAGCACCAGAGCGTCGCCCGTGCCGCTTTCGGGTAGGAACGTGCCTGCCTCCTTGCCCTTCAGCTGGAATGTGGGCTGCGCCGTCTCTGAAGCGCGTGTGTAGCGGAATAGCGTCTCGCCTGCAGCGTTGCTCACGAGAGCGTCGGCGGCGTCGGCTACCGATGCGCCCTTAGAGAAACTGAGGCTCACCGGCTCGATAGAGTTAGAGAGACGGTCGTAGTAGTACCAGCGTCGTGCAGCGCCTTCGAGCAGTTCCAGGAGGTAGCGCGAGCCGTACGAGTCGCTTGCGGCAGCCGTGTATGAGCAGTCGGCGGTGCTTGCGAAGTAGTAGCGGTTGTAGTCGGGCTTGTCGTTGTTAAGGTCGTTCACCACCACGAGTGCGTCGCCGACCTCAAACCACTTGCCCGAGACGCCGTACGTGCGGCGTCCCCACACGTCAGCGCTGTACGCGTCGTCGTAAGAGAATCGGTTTGTGGCGTCGTTGAACGTGTAGCATCCGCCGAAAGTCTTCTCTCCGCTCACCGTAGCGTGGAACGACGAGTTGGCTGCGAGGTTGAGGCTGAGCGTAGGCTCTGCGCTCTGCAGCACGCCGTTTGCGCCGACCGAGATGGGGAAGCCCTTATAGTCGCCCACGAAGGCGCGACCTGCGAACGTAGTCTTCTCCGTGCCCACGGTCTCTATGGTTATCGGCTCCGCCGGCATGATGCAGAGCCAGCACGAGCCGAAGTCCTCGTCGTCGGTGACGTACTCGTAGGGCACGTCTTCGCCGCTTGCCGACGTAATCTTCAGCGTGCCGTCGAATCCGTAGTCGCTATACCACACGAATTTCACAGGCTGTCCGGCAAGCTGGTCGAACTTTCGCTCCGCCGGGTCCTTCTCCCAGTCGTCGCTCGCATTGTACATCACGATGGTTGTGCCCTCGCCCTGCTTCAGCGTGATAGGCAGGTAGAACTGCTGTGTGCCGTCGAACGTGATGAAGTCGACGTCCGAAGCGGGGAATGTAGCTACAACTTTCTTGCCTTTCACAAGATACAACTGACGGGTGCTTTGTGCTTGTGCGAGTCCTACGGCAGATGCCAGCAGACCCAGTGCGATTAACCTGTGTTTCATTACGATGGTTTTTTTAATGGTTATGCCACGTTCTGTTAGTCTAACAACATGACTTGTGGCAAATGTACAAAGAATCAGTGAAACAACAAACAAATATCAACGAAATGTTGTTTTTTAACTATTACTTGTCCTGTAAGCTTTTCTCACCGTTTCCGTCCGCCGCCCGATCGGATTCCGTCCGCCGTCCGATCGGTTTCCGTCAGCCGTCCGATCGGATTCCGTCCGCCGCCTGATCGGATTCCGTCCGCCGTCCGATCGGATTCCGTTCGGGTGACGATGACTTTTCGTGAGGTTTTACTGCGAAGATATAAAAGACTATTGCTGTCTGTTTTATCGAATAGCCATAGTCTTTAACGTACAAACTGTAGTATTTGTAGTGATGAAGTGCACGGACTTGGTGCGTAGAAACGAACAACGGATTAATCGGATTAATCGGATTCTTTACTCAATGAAGAAAATCCGTTCAATCCGGTTAATCCGTTGTTTAGTATATAATATTCTAAGCTCGGTTAATCCGAAGTAAAACATTATTGTTAAAAGCGGTTCAACCAGCTTGTTCAGTACGAATTAAGCCAGCTTCTTCTCCAAGCGCTCGCGGATGGCAGCGATGAAGCCTGCAGAGTTCTTTGTCTGCGGAGTAACGCCTTCCATAAGACCAGCGAGGTCCTTCGTTACGATACCCTCGTTGAGAGTGTCGAAGCAAGCAGCCTCGAGAGCGTCAGCGTAGCGTACGAGTTCGGGCAGGTTGTCCATCTCGCCACGTTTGCGCAGAGCACCGCTCCAAGCGAAGATAGTAGCCATCGGGTTGGTAGATGTCTCTTCGCCCTTCAGATACTTGTAGTAGTGGCGTGTAACGGTGCCGTGAGCAGCCTCGTATTCGTACTTGCCGTCCGGCGAAACGAGCACAGAAGTCATCATTGCCAACGAGCCGAATGCGGTAGAAACCATGTCGGACATAACGTCGCCGTCGTAGTTCTTGCAAGCCCAGATGAAGCCGCCCTTAGAGCGGATAACGCGTGCTACAGCGTCGTCGATAAGGGTGTAGAAGAACTCCAGACCGCGCTTCTCGAACTCCTCCTTGTACTCCTCGAATACTTCGTAGAAGATAATCTTGAACTGTGCGTCGTACTTCTTAGAGATGGTGTCCTTTGTAGAGAACCAGAGGCTCTGGTTGGTGTCGAGCGCGAACTTGAAGCAAGAGTGTGCGAACGAACGAATCGACTTGTCGGTGTTGTGCATTGCCTGGAGCACGCCGGCGCCCTTGAATGTGTGAACCACAACCTCCTCGTGCTTGCCGCTCTCGCCGTCGAAGACGAGCTTAGCCACGCCCGGCTCGTCGGCACGGATCTCAACGCTCTTGTAAACGTCGCCGTAAGCGTGACGAGCGATGGTGATAGGCTTCTCCCAGTTCTTCACTGCAGGATGGATGCTCGGGATAGTGATAGGTGTGCGGAATACGGTGCCGTCGAGGATAGAGCGGATAGTGCCGTTCGGACTCTTCCACATCTGATGGAGCTTGTACTCGTCCATGCGCTGGTGGTTAGGTGTGATGGTAGCACACTTAACGGCTACGCCCAGACGCTTTGTAGCCTCGGCTGCGTCCTTTGTTATCTGGTCGCTGGTCTCGTCGCGCTTAACGAGTCCCAGGTCGTAATACTCTGTCTTGAGGTCAACGAACGGAAGGATAAGCTCATCCTTGATCATCTGCCACAAAATACGGGTCATCTCGTCGCCATCCATCTCTACGAGTGGAGTGGTCATCTGAATTTTTTCGGTCATAGTTATTTGGATTTAAGAGTTTATTTCTTGTTCTTATAATAGTTCATCAAGCAGCCGTCTGCCAGAATCTGACGCTCGTCGGCGGTGAGGTTCTGGAAGAAGAGGTGTATAGGCTTAACGCCGTTGCGAGCGATAACCTGCGCGTCGATCTCCTCCTTACCTGCGAGGATAGCCTCGCGGATGCCCGGCACGAAGAGCTTGTCGCCCGGCTCGAAGTTGAACTCAACGTCCTTGGCGATGGTGAACGGCACGATACCCCAGTTGATACAGTTAGAACGGTAGCGCTTTGTAGCGTACTCGTAGCAAACGTTAGCGTCGCCGCCGAGCACCTTCTGGCAAGAAGCAGCCTGCTCGCGAGCCGAGCCGTCGCCAGGACGGTTGGCGAATACGCATGAGCCGAACGATGTCTCCTCAGCCTTTGCGCCCACCTTTGCGAGAGCCTCTGCGATGTTTGCGCTCACCTCACCTGCACGGCGTGCGAGGTCCTGCTTCTGAATCTCCTTGCTCAGACCTACGTATTCAGGAACGCGGCGAGAGAGGGCGAACTCAGAAAGCTTCAACGGGTTAGAACGGTAAGAACTTGTCTCGCCTGAAGGGATAAGCTCGTCGGTAGTTGTAACTGGGTCGTGGATAACAGCTGCCAACTCGAGGAGCATGTTCTCCTGCATCGGATACATAGTAGGCCAGTCCTTGATGTTAGGACCGTAGCGGAGCTCTGTCTCAGGACGCGGTCTGCCGTAGCCGTTGTATACGCGGCACTTGTATATCTTGTCGTCGTAAGCGTATGGCTTGTGAGTGTTCTCGTACTCTACGTCTGTCGCAGCCGTAATCACGCCGCCGTTGGCTGCTGTAGCAGCGATAGAGCGTGCGTCCATAAGAGCCACGAGAGAGAGCTGACCCTGACCAGGCTTAGAACCCTCGCGGTTGGGGAAGTTGCGTGTGGTGTGGCGGATAGACAGACCGTTGTTAGACGGAACGTCGCCTGCGCCGAAGCACGGACCGCAGAATGCCGGCTTCATCACAACGCCCGCCTCGATGAGGTCGGCTGTGATGCCTTCGCGTGTTACAGCCATTGATACCGGTGTCGACTGCGGATAAGCCGAAGCTGTGAAGTAGTCGTTGCCGATGCTCTTGCCCTTAAGGATAGCGCCAGCCTCTGCGAGGTTGTCGTATGTACCGCCCGAGCAGCCTGCAATGATACCCTGGTCGGCGTATACCTTGCCGTCAACAACCTTGTCAACAAGATGTACGTCTACCTTGTCGCCGAAGCGCTTCTTCGCGTCTTCCTCGATGCGTGTGAGGATGCCCACCGGGTCGGCCTGAAGCTCGTGGATAGTAACTGCGTTCGACGGGTGGAACGGCAGAGCGATCATCGCCTCCTGAGAAGAGAGGTCGATGCGAATCATCATATCGTAGTAAGCAACGTCGCCCGGCTTCAGTTCCTTGAAGTCCTGCGGACGCTCGTGTATGTCGTAATGGTGCTTCACCTCTTCGTCTGTAACCCAGATAGAGCTCAAGCAAGTGGTCTCGGTAGTCATGATGTCGATACCGTTACGGAAGTCGATAGGCAACTCCTTAACGCCAGGACCTGCGAACTCGAGCACCTTGTTCTTCACAACGCCGCTCTCGAATGTAGCCTTAACGAGAGAGATAGCCACGTCGTGCGGACCTACGCCCTTCTTGGGCTTGCCCTCGAGCCATACGAGCACCACTTCCGGTGCGTTGATGTCCCATGTGTTCTTGAGCAACTGCTTCACGAGCTCGCCGCCGCCTTCGCCAACGCCCATGTTACCGAGCGAACCGTAGCGTGTGTGAGAGTCGGAACCGAGAATCATGTTGCCGCACTTCACCATCATCTCGCGAGCATACTGGTGGATGACAGCCTGGTTGGCAGGAACGTAGATGCCGCCGTACTTCTTAGCTGCTGACAGACCGAATACGTGGTCGTCCTCATTGATAGTGCCGCCTACTGCGCAGAGCGAGTTGTGGCAGTTTGTCATAGCGTAAGGCAACGGGAACTCTTGCAGACCGCTTGCACGTGCTGTCTGAATGATTCCAACGTATGTGATGTCGTGTGACATCATTGCGTCGAAGCGGATGCGCATCTTCTTTCCCTTCGAGCCGTCCACGTCGTGAGAGCGGAGGATGCCGTAGGTGATAGTGTTCTCGCGAGCTTCGTCGGGTGTCATGCCTTCGTACTTGTCGCAAACTTCGGTACCGTTGAGGAGATAGACTCCGTGATTAATAAGTTCTACCATAATGCCAAGGTTTTAAGTTATTAGTTTGTTTAATTATTAATATTCTTTTGTTGTTAGTATGTTTGTGTACTTCTATCCTTTGTCGTAGGATGTCTGTATTCTTTTATCTTCTTCTTTCGTTGTTAGTATGTCTGTATGCTTCCGATGAACACGGTGAGCGATAGCATGTCTGCTGCGCCTCCTGGCGAAATGTTCCGCTCGGTGTAGCGGCGGTCCATATCTTTGAGAGCGAGAAGTTCGGCTGATGCGCACTTCTCTTCTATGGCTGATGCGCACTTCTCTTTGTCTTGAGCGGCGTATGCCTCTTCGAAGCTGGCGAGCAAAGCTCTTGCTTCCTGCTTCACTTCTTCTGCCGTGGCGACGTTGGTGCGATAGATTACGTTGGTGTCGTCGAGGTCGCACATGATGCGCAGCAATGTTTTGTGCAGAGCGTGCGCATCGTGGCTCTTTCTGCGTTCGTTGTAGAACGGTAGCCATTCGGCGAACAGCTTTTCGTAGCCTTCGCGGGCGTTGTCGAGCGCTCCTTTTATGGTCGTTGTGCCGTTGGAGAGCTGCTTTGCCTTGCTGCCGTGCGTGCCGCTGGTATCGGGGAAGCTGGCTGCGAGAGCCTTTATTGTGAGCTGGAGTGAGGATAGAGGGGATGCTTGGCTTTCTCGGGGGGCTAGGCTTTCTATAGAGACCAGGCTATCTTCTCTTTCTTCTTTTCTTTCTTCTTTTTCTCTTTCCTTTTCTCTTTCTTCCTTTCCTCTTACTTCCTTGTTAGCTGCTGCTTTTTTCTCTTCGTAGGCTGCTGCTACTATGGCTAAGCCCATTGAGAAGAGGGCGCCTTTATGCGTGTTTACGCTGTTTGTGGCTGCGAGCATAGCCTTTTCGGCTTCTATTCCGGCGTCTCTTATGGATGTGTGAGACGGGAGAGTGTCGGCGAAACCGAGGAGTGCGAGGCGCACGAAGTAGGGGTGGAGCGTGTTGATGCTGAGTTGCATCATCGCATAGTCCATGTCGCGGTGCGCTCCGTTATTGTCTTTGTCTACAAGACCGGGCTTCGGCGTGGTGTCGAGCTCAGCCTGCAGCGCTTGTGTAGCGAGGTGTGCTATTATATAAGGTAGGGTAGTGGGCGGCACGAGCTGTCTTATTGTGTTCATGTCGCCTTCTTCCATTGCCTTGCGGACGCGCGATGCGCTTACTGCGTAGCCGTCTTTCTCCAGTCTGTCTGTCTCGCGAACGTCTTTGAGCGCTTCGTGCATCAGTTGGTTGTAGCGTCGTGTGAGCTGGTCGGTAGGCTCTGTGCCTACAAAACGCACGGTTGCGCCGAGAGCTGGCGCGATGTGACGGCGGAACAGATCGAGGTCGAGCAGCATCTGCGTGTCGGCAGCGTCGTCGAGTCGCTTCAGAAAGTAGGTAGGGAACGTCGCGCGACTGATTGCATAGTCGCTGCCGTCGATTACGTTGACGTTCTCTATGTCTGCAACGCCTTGCTCTACCATCGCTTTGCGCTCTGTGTATGCGAAGAGCGAGCAGTCTTCTCTTACTACCATTACATATAACCGTTCCACTTGCTTGGCGGCTTGCTCTATGAGGTAGCGGTGGCCGAGGGTGAAGGGGTTGCAGTTCATTACCACAACGCCTCCACGAGGCGGTGTGGTGTTGAGATGTTGAGGTGTTGTGGTGTTGAGATATGTGGTGTTGAGGTGTTGAGGTGTTGTGGTGTTGAGATATGTGGTGTTGAGATGTTGAGGTGTTGTGGTGTTGAGATTTGTTTTTTCTTCCTCTTTACATTCCTTACTATCCTCTTTACACTTCTTACTATCCTCTTTACACTTCTTACTATCCTCTTTACACTCCTTATTGTATTCTTTATACTTTTCTGATTCCTCTTTTATCTTTTTCAGAGTCTCGACCGTATTGCTGATGCCTCCGATGCCGGTCTCCATGAGTATTGCTTCGGGGGCTTCGGCGAGCAGGCGGAAGGAGAGACTCTCGAAGAGTTGACGGTTCTTGGGTTTTGTGAACAGCTTGATGCAGCCGTAGCCCTCCTGGTTGGCGTGCGATATGAGGTGCGAGACGAGCGTGTTGGCTATAGCTTCGCCTTTATGCGCATCGTCCACTGCAACGCACTTTATTACATCGTCCTTCAATCCGCCACCGGCTATCATCTCGCCGTCGTCGTCGAGCACTGCGGCGTAGTAGTTCATGTCGTCGATGCGCAGTCCGTTGCGTTTGAGGAACGCTTCTATGCGTTGGCGCTGACGGGGTGTTGAGGGGTTGAGGGTCTGTATCTCCATAGGTTTAAGTATTAAGATTTGCGAGCTTCGACGTAGTTGTCCACCATTTCGTTGATTTTCGCCCATATCTCTTCTTGTTTGTGCCAGCGCATCCTCATGCAGTAGCGTGCTTCGTGGTCGCAGACCAGACAGCGTCGTGGCTTTTCGCCGATGGCGTCTCTTGAGACGGGCACGCCGTCGGCGTTGATGATGTCGATGTCGAAGAGGCGTCCGAGTGGGTGGGTGTCTTCGATGTTGACGGCTATGCGCTTGGCTTCGAGGAGCGGTATCGGGGTGATGAGGTAGGCTTCGTAGCCGGTCTCGAGGTCGAGCTCGAGGAGCTGCTCTTGACCGAAAGCTTTGCGCATGGCTTCTACAGCGGCGTGTGCTGCCGTGAGCGACTGCTGATTACGCTTTACGCTTCCTGGCATGACGACAGTAAGGCACACCAGTGTCTTTCCCGAGTGTTCAGCCAGCAGCTTCTGCTGTGTGGCATGGCGTGCGTCGCGGCTCGCCAGAAGTTCGTTGAGCGTAATCATTCTTTGAATTTTGAATTTTGAGTTTTGAGTTTTGAATTGTGCGCTTCGTGCATTTTGAGTTTTGAATTTTTGAATTGTGAATTCAACATTGAATAATTCAACATCGGCGTAGCCGACAACTCAAAATTCAAAACTCAAAATTCAAAACTTATTCAACGATGTTCTTGATAACATCCATTACCGATCCGTCGCGGTTCATCACGACGCCTACCACCTTGTCGCCGAACGGCAGCGGTGCGGGGTTGCCGATTACGGAGAGTGCGCGGTCGCGGAGCTCCTCGAGTGTGACGAGCTTCAAGCCGGCAGCCTTCAGGCGCTCTGCTATCTCCGGGCGAGCCGGGTTGACAGCGATGCCGTATTCGGTTACGACCACGTCTACGGTGCGACCCGGAGTGATGAGCGTAGTAACCTCGTTAACGACGCACGGTATTCTGCCGCGGAGCAGCGGGCAGACGATGATAGAGAGAGCCGAGTCTTCTGCTGTGTCGGGGTGTCCGCCGATAGCGCCGCGTATGATGCCGTCGCTACCTACGAGCACGTTCACGTTGAAGTTGACGTCCACCTCAAGCGCCGAGAGTATCACGATGTCGAGATAGTGTGTGGCAGCGCCCTGCTCGTGCATGCTTGCATATTCGCAAGCCGACACCTCCTTGTGTTTCGGGTCGTTCTTGAGCGACTCTGCAGCCACCTTGTCGAACGACTGCACGTCGATGAGGCGCTCGATGAGTCCTTCCTCGTGCATCTTCACCATGTGAGCGGTGATGCCTCCGAGGGCGAACGAAGCCTTGATGCCCTGGTCTATCATGCTCTGACGTATATACTTCACGGCAGCGAGCGAAGCGCCGCCCGAACCAGTCTGTATAGAGAATCCGTTCTTGAAGTAGCCGCTGTTCACGATCACCTTCGCAGCCTGCTGAGCGAGCAGAATGTCGCGCGGGTTCTTAGTATCGCGGATGGCTCCCGAAGCAATCTTCGACGAGTCGCCTACCGACTCAACCTCGACCACGTAGTCGACGTCGTGCTCCGAGATAGAGTTCGGAGTGTTAGGATAAGGCACGAGGTCGTCGGTGAGGATCACCACCTTGTCGGCGTAGTGAGCGTCGGGCAGCGCGTAACCGAGCGAACCGCAGATGCTCTTAGCGTTCTCCGAGCGCGAGTAGCCGCAGGCGTTGCCGAGCGGGTCTGAAGAAGAAGCGCCGAGGAACGCCACGTCGATGTGCAACTCGCCCGAAGCGATAGCCTCGCCGCGTCCGCCGTGCGAGCGGAACACCACCGGCTTCTCCATCAGTCCGTGCGAAATCTCCTTAGCCAGTTCGCCGCGCAGACCCGATGTTGAAATCTCTGTGATCACGCCGTTGCGAATGTGTTCGATGAGCGGTTCGTGCACGTCCTGCAAGCTCGAAGCTGCGAGGTGCAGATCCTTGAATCCCATCTCTGCGAGCTTAGCCACAACCATGTTCACCACCTTGTCTCCACCGCGGAAGTGGTGGTGGAACGATATAGTCATGCCGTCCTTCAGTCCCGAGTGGCGAATAGCCTCCTCGAGCGTCATGAGTTTGGGGCTTTTCTGCTGCAGTTCGAGGCGCGGCGTGACGTCCTTGTGTGCCTCTACATTATTATATACGCTCTTTCCCATAGCCTGAGCCACCTGCTCGGCGAGGGTATGTCTTTCGTTCAGTGTGCTCATGCTATGTCCTCCTGTTTAATTACGCCCGAAGCCAGTGCCAAGTCGATGACGCGCTGTGCGCGTATCACCACTGGTCGGTCAACCATTTTACCGTTCACGGCGATAACGCCCGAACCCTTCTTCTCAGCCTCCTTGATGGCAGCGATAACGGCGAGCGCCTTGTCGATAGCCTTCTGAGTCGGTGTGAACACCTCGTTGATGATTTCAATCTGGCGCGGGTTGATGATCGACTTACCGTCGAAGCCCAACTGATGAATCAGCTCCACCTCCTTGCGGAATGTCTCCATATCGTTGAGGTTAGAGTAGACGGTGTCGAGCGCGTCGATGCCAGCCGCGCGAGCTGCCACCACGATGGTCTGGCGTGCCATGAGCAGCTCCATGCCCTCGGGTGAGCGTTGTGTCTTCAGGTTGGCGCAGTAGTCCTCCGCGCCGAGCGCTATGCCCATCATGCGCTTAGAAGCGGTAGCGATGGCGTAGGCGTTCACAACGCCGAGCGTGCTCTCGAGCGCAGCCATGATCTGCGTGCGACCCACGCAGCCCAGCTCCTGCTCCACCTTCTCTATCTCGCGCTCCACCTCGATCACCTCCTCGGCGGTCTCGGTCTTAGGCATACGGATGACGTCGACGCCAGCCTTAACGACAGCCTCGATATCCTTCTTGCCGTACGGAGTGTTGAGCGGGTTGATGCGCACCACCATTTCCGTCGTGCCATAGTCGATGGTCTTCAATGCGTTGTAGACGAGCAGGCGTGCCGCGTCTTTCTCTGCCATTGTAACAGAGTCCTCAAGGTCGAGCATTATTGAGTCGGGATGATATATATATGCATCCTGCATCATACCGGGGTTGTTTCCCGGGACGAACATCATAGTTCTTCTTAGTCGTTTCATAGGTCAAAAAGTTTTTTGGGGGGTTAGTCTTTCCACACGTCTTTGCCCGTAGCTCTTACGGCAGCCGCAGTGACGCGTGCGCGGATAGTGCAGTCGAGCGCGCCCTTGTCAGTGGCGTGCACCTCGGCACGGGTGATACCGAGTCCTTCGAGCGTCTCAGCTATCACCTTGCGTATCTGGTCGCCGAACTGGTAGGCAACCGAACTCTGCAAATCGATGTTCAGTCCCTCTTTCTCGCAAGGGGCAATCTGAATCATGATGTCGCCGGACTCCATTGTTCCGGCAGTAGCTTGTTTAAGTTCCATAGGTATAGTATTTAAAAAGTTTGTGGTCTTTAGATTCTTTGAGAGGTATGGGTTCGGCGTCGTGTGCTCCGATGGGCGCCAGCGTGCCTTGCGGCGTCAGCACGTGCATCGCTTTAACTTGCTTTGCGTGCTTCATGGGCGTCAGCGTGCGTGGAGAAGATGCGGTTGGGAGCGGTGTGGAGTAGAAACGTAATAAAACAAAAATCGCGTAAATACAACAACACTTCCTTCCGTCTTAACACCGAAGAGAACCGAGTTATACTTACGCTCGCGCGAGCAGTATATAAGGGTAATAATGTCTGTGTCCGCACAAAACACGTTCTGCGTGCGGATTTCTATTTCGCGGGGTAAAGATACGCATTAATTGTGAAACGAGCAAGCATTTTGCAAGGATTTTTTTGCTGGGGTACCTCTTAGGGGGTGCACTTGTCTCAAGTGCACCAATTGCTTTGTTGGTGCACCACTTGTTTTGTTGGTGCATCGCTTGCTTTATTAGTGCATCGCTTGCTTTGTTGGTGCATCGCTTGCTTTGTTGGTGCATCGCTTGTTTTGTTGGTGCACTTCTTGCTCTGGCAAGCGGCAAAGCCGAGCGGAGACAAGTGCACCCCCTTTGGGTGATTACCGCGTACTGGTAACGCTGTTACCGCGTATTGGTAATGTCGTTACCGCGTACATGTAATAGTGTTACCAGTACGCGGTAACATTCTAAAACGAAATGTTGGGTAGCGCAACTCTTAGTCTGTTGATGCGCATTTCTCAGGGGAGGGCGTGTCAAAACTCCCAATATAAATAACAAAAAACTCGTTG
>ERZ1026901.802-NODE-802-length-21933-cov-8.007222_pt1 | contig 21933 bp, 16 predicted proteins | sample MGYA00380179_ERZ1026901 | MGnify/ENA primary metagenome ERZ1026901 (study PRJEB33269, sample SAMEA4719815) | human gut metagenome | biome: human-associated habitat; feature: organic feature; material: feces | place: Cameroon | collected 2013-10 ... | reverse complement strand
CAACAGTCTTGAAAAAAGAATGAAATGTATCTATAATTAATCAGATTATTATAGATTTACAAGAGGAAAAAATGAAGTCAAGAGCAACACAGACCAAAGAACTGGATATGGTGAACGGACCACTCGCAAGGAAGATACTGATTTACTCCATACCGCTCATGTTCTCAAACCTGCTTCAGGTATTTTTCAATATGACGGATGTGGCAGTGGTGGGAAAATTTGCAGGTGCAAGAGCACTCGGCTCGGTCGGTTCCACGACAATCATCATCACACTCACAACAGGCATACTGCTTGGCATGGGAGGTGGTGTCAATGCTGTCACGGCACTGCACATGGGAGCAGAGGACTATCAGAGGGTGCATAAGACCGTCCACACATCGGTCATCCTGTGCTTTATAGCGGGACTTTTACTGTTAGTGGCAGGCCTGGCTTTTTCAAAGCCACTGCTTGAAGTAATGAATACAAAGCCGCAGCTTATAGACGGTGCTACAGCATATCTGATGATATATCTGTGCGGTTCGCCGGCACTTGCGCTTTATAATTTCGGCAACGGTGTGCTGAGCGCAGTGGGAGATACAAAGAGGCCTCTCATATACCTGAGCATCTCCGGCATTATCAATATAGTGCTTAACCTTTTCTTTGTAATAGTGTGCAGACTCGGAGTGATAGGAGTAGCCATCGCAAGCATCATAGCACAGTACATCTCAGCGGCTCTCATCATCAGGTTTCTCATGAAGACATACGGCAGCTACGGCCTGCGCATGAAGGATATAGCGATTGACAGGGATGCGGCCGCAGCAGTGCTTCGTATCGGAGTGCCGGCCGCGATACAGTATTCGCTCTTTGCCATAGCCAATATATGTATCCAGACATCCATCAATTCCTTCAGCCATGTGGTCGTGGAGGGCAATTCAGCAGCCACCAACGCGGATTCGCTCATCTATGATATGATGGCAGCATTTTACACCGCATGCACCAGCTTCATAGCGCAGAATCTGGGCGCGAGGAAAAAGGAAAGGGTGCTTAGGACATTTTTCATCACACTGGCATACTCATTTCTGATGGGACTGGTGCTTGGAGTGGCGCTGTTTATATTCCAAAGACCGTTCCTTTTGCTCTTCACAAGCGATGATGCCGTGATACACTATGGACAGATCAGAATCGGTGTGATGGCATTCGTCTACTGTGTGTCAGCCTTCATGGACAATGCCACAGCCGCCGCCAGGGGTATCGGAAAAAGCGTCATGCCAACCATCATAGTGGTCATGGGCTCTGTCGTATTCAGGATTATATGGCTCCTCACGGTGTTTGCGTATTTTAGGACACTGCAGTCATTATACCTCATATATGTCATTTCGTGGACGCTCACCGCAATCGCCGGCAATATATACTTTGCGTACCACTACAGGAGAATTTAGCGGACAGCTACAATAAAACTGAATAGTAAGTGATAAAAACAGTCAGACATATGTGAGAGATGTGTCTGGCTATTTTTACGTTTTTACACATTTTTTGCCTTTTTTTGCCTTTTTTTGCCTGATTTGCAGTCTGTTCTGCAATTCACACCCTGAAAACTACATTTGGCGCCATTTGGGCAAAGTAAGGCACAAAATGTTGTATAATTAGTACTATCAATACAAGTATATGTGATATGGAAATAGATAACGAAGCACATATACGAGGGAGGTACTGGAATATGAAGAAAAGTAGATTCGCAAAAAAGATGATGGCACTGATTCTTGCAGTAGTGACAGCAGTAACACTCATGCCGGTAAACGGATTTATGAGTAAGGTAAGTGCGGATGAGACAGAAAATGTGAACCCTAATTATTTGACTTTTACAGCGAAGGAGGCAGGGTCTACAATTACGTTTGCATGGAAAACTGGCTCTGATGTAATGTATAGTACAGATGGTGGAAATAATTGGTTTGAATATGCTAAGAGTACACAAATTAAACTTGATAAGGTTGGAAGTACTGTAAGTTTTAAAGGAAAGAATGTTACTACGGATTATTATAATCACTTTACAATGAACGGCATAATAGAAGCATCAGGCAGTGTTACCAGTTTAACAGATTGTAAAGGAAATAAAACTGATGTAAACCTTTCCGAGAAATGCTATGAATATATGTTTTGTGAATGCACAAGCTTGACAACAGCGCCGGAATTGCCAGCAACAACATTACAATCAAATTGTTATGACCATATGTTTTATGGTTGTACAAGCTTGACAACGGCACCTAAATTGCCAGCAGAACAATTAGCAAAGTTCTGTTATGAATCTATGTTTTCTGGATGTACAAGCCTGACAACAGCGCCAGAATTGCCAGCAAAACAATTAGCATCGTGTTGTTATGGATTGATGTTTAATGGATGTACAAGCCTGACAACAGCGCCAGGATTGCCGGCAGAACAATTAGCAGAGTACTGTTATCAATCTATGTTTTCTGGATGCACAAGCTTGACAACAGCACCGGAATTGCCAGCAAAACAATTAGCATCGTATTGTTATGAATATATGTTTAGTGGATGTACAAGCCTGACAACGGCACCGGAATTGCCAGCAGAACAATTAGCAAAGTTCTGTTATGAATCTATGTTTTCTGGATGTACAAGCCTGACAACAGCGCCAAGATTGCCAGCAAATCAATTAGCATTGTATTGTTATGAATCTATGTTTTCTGGATGCACAAGCTTGACAACAGCGCCAGAATTGCCAGCAAAAAAATTAGCAGAGCTCTGTTATGCCTCTATGTTTTCTGGATGCAAAAGCCTGACAACAGCACCGGAATTGCCAGCAGAACAATTAGCATCGTATTGTTATAAATCTATGTTTTCTGGATGCACAAGCTTGACAACAGCACCAAAATTGCCAGCAGAACAATTAGCATCGTATTGTTATAAATCTATGTTTTTTGAATGTACAAGCCTGAAAGAAGCGCCGGAATTGCCAGCAAAGACATTAGCACTTTATTGTTATTGTGAAATGTTTAATAAATGTACAGGACTTATAGAGGCTCCAGATCTACCGGCAACAAATTTAGCAGAGTATTGTTACGCCTATATGTTTAGTGGATGTATAAGCCTGACAACAGCGCCAAAATTGCCAGCAGAACAATTAGCATCGTATTGTTATTTATATATGTTTGGCAATTGCACAACATTAAGAATTGGTACAAAGCTGGATGAACAACATTCTAAGAAATGGAATATTTCAAGTCAGGCAAACACGAAAAATATGTTTAGCGGATGTACTAAGGTCGATTTTGGAAATGGATCACATGAGGCAAAAGAAGGAGAGACATATTATACAGGATGCAATCATGAGTATAACAGTGTAAATGAATGTATTAAATGTCACTGGAAGAATGTCACTATAATCGATTCAGTGGATGTGATAATCACTGCGCCTGTTCCTGGTGTGTCATTTCCTACATCTGTAACTTGTAAGACGACTGGGGTATCAGGATGCTCAGGCATTAAATGGACTAAAGAAGATGGAACAGAAGTGAAAGCAGATGATAAAGTACAATATGGTGCCACATATTATGCTAATGTTACATTAACAAAAAAAGAAGGATATGTTTTTAGTGATACGGTAACAATTAAATGTAATGGGAAAGAGAATCCTAATGCAGACTGGAACATCACGGGGGAATCGCTAAATATAAAGATACCATTTTGCGTAAAGGCAAATCTTATTGGCATAATAACACCGCCACAGTCAGTTCAGGCAAGCTATGGAGCTGGAAAGTCAGCAGAGGGGTTGGGCTTGCCAGAAACTGTTGAAATTAAAACAGAGAGTTCAGATATTACATCAGCTCCTGTTACATGGGATTTTAAGAATGTGAAATATGATCCAAATAAGTATGATGAACAGAAATTTGAGGTTTCTGGAGAAATAACATTACCAGATACGGTGGTAAATAAAAATAATATACCTTTAAATGTAAAAGTGAATGTCACTGTATCAGCTGCAAAAGAGATAAAATACAGTGCAACCGGATATGAAGGAAACTATGATGGACAAACTCATGGTATTTATGTAAAAGTAACCGAACCTGCAGATACAGAAATCTGGTATAGTACAAATCAGGTAACTGGAAGTAAAAAAAATAAATTATACAAAGATGCTGGAACATATACGGTTTACTATTACATCAATAAAAAAGGATATAAACCGGTTGGCGGTGTTTGCAATGTGGTTATACATCCTAAACAAATAACAGCAACAGTAAATGCAGACAGCAAAAATTATGATGGAACAACTGTCACTAATGTGTCAGCATTAGTTGATACAGGAATAGATGGGGAAAAATTAAGTATTTCCGGACTTACAGGTACATTTGATAATAAGAATGCAGGAAATGGTAAGATAGTAAATATTAATAGCAATAATGCTGTTATAACAGTTGATTCTTCATCAAATAATGGCACAAAGGCAGACAATTACATTATTTCCTATCCATCAAGTACCACTGCATCAATTAACCCTCGAAAACTTGAATTTTCATGGGAGACTAAATCAGAATTTATATTCGATGAAATGCAGCATGAGGTAAATGCAAAAATAACAAACCTGGTAGATGGCGAAAACGCAAATATCACATATAGTAATGATGGCAACAATGTCCATACAGCTACTAATCCAGGGCAATATACAGCAAAAGTAGAAAGCATTGATAATCCAAATTATACGTTAGACGGTTCAAATAATATCTACGAGTGGAGTATAAAAGAGTTTGTAACGGATGAAAGGGCTACTGTTTCTGGTAGTGTTAGAGACAATGGATGGTTTACGTCAGGCACTGTTCAATTGAAGGCACCGGTGGGGTATAAAATACGCCTAAGCGATAATAAGTCAGGTTGGCAGGATACAGCGGAGTGTACATTAACTGATGGAAAAGATAAAATGGCAACATATCAGTTGATGGAGAGTTATACAGGATATGTGACAAATCCTATAAGCATTGCTCCTGTCAAAATAGACAGTACAGCTCCAACAGGAACTATCAGCATAAAGGAAAACAAATATACATCATTGCTAAATACGATTACATTTAAGCATTTTTTCAAGAATTCTGTTGATGTTAAATTTAATGTAGAAGATGAGACAAGTGGTGTGGCTAAGATTGAGTATGCATTGATTTCGAATGCCAAAGATCTGCAATCTACTACATGGAAGGATATTACAAAGGCAAAGAAGATATCTTTAGCAGCACATACTAAGAAGGCTGTATATGCTCGACTGACAGATAATGCAGGAAATACAGCAGTCATTAATTCTGATGGTATTGTAGTTTACACTGATGCTGTAACAGAAGATACCGTATCTTCCGAAAGATTAAATGCAAAAGATACACCAACAAATATCTCAGTAAATCAAAACACTGTCGCAACAGTATTGTTTGACGGAAAAGATATTAAAGAAAATTTGAATGATGTGCTTATGATTAATAATTCAGACGGCAAAATTGTATTAAAGAAATCATTCTTAGAGACTTTGAGTGCAGGAGAACACAGGCTTACAATAGGCTATAATCCTTTTGGGGAGCAATATGTATCTGACAGTAATAATGATGCTCCGGCAGAGTCTGTTATAACAATACAAGTAAACAGATTGGCTGGAAGTGTCAGCGATATTGCAGATATTGGAAAAACATACGATGGAACAGCAGTAAGTGATCCGGAGTTTACAACAACAAATGCCAGGAGTGATAAAACTGTTACATATGAGTACAAACAAAAGGATGCAGCAGATGCTGAGTATTCAGAAGCTGTACCGGTAAATGCAGGCAGCTATACAGTAAGAATTACTGTTGCTGAGGATGATAATTATTCAAAAGCAGTGAGTACAAAAGACTTTATTATCACAAAGAAACCTGTAAATATCAAATGGTCAGATAATGAATTTACATATGATGGTAAAGCTCACAAAGCTCAGGCAGATGTTATTTCTGATGACATAGTTGGAAAAGACAAAGTAAGTGTCATAACAACTGGAGAGCAGACTAACGCAGGTAAGTACACAGCAACTGCAACAGGTGTTGATAATGCAAATTATTTGCTCAGCACAAAAGCTGATCGTATACATGATTTCAGCATTGCTAGAAAGCCAATTAAAGTAACAGCTGACAGTGTACAAAAACATGTAAATGCTGATGATCCTAAGTTTACTTACACAGTTGAGGCTAATGCACTGGTAATAGGAGATACACTTAAGGATATTACAGTTGAAAGAACAAAAGGAGAGGAATGTGGCAAGTACGATATCACTATTTCAGCAAAGGCTAATTCTAATCCTAACTACGAAATAACAACTGTTGACGGCAAATTAGCTATTGCAGACCACACATATTCCGATACAACATACACATGGAGCGCTGACAACACTGAGTGTACAGCTGTAAGAAAGTGCACATACTGCGACAAGACTGACACAGAGACAGCTAAATCAAAAGCAGAAGAGACACAGAATAGGAGCTGTACACTGCCGGAGCTCACAAAGTACACAGTAAGCTTTAAGAACGAAAACGGCACAGCTTTTAAAGCGCAGACCAAGGAAAATGTGCAGACAAAAGAAGCAACAGGCCACAAGTGGGATGGCGGAGTACAGACCAAGGCTCCAACATACACAGACGAGGGCGAGATGACATACACCTGTGAGTCATGTGGCGCTACAAAGACAGAGAGCATAGAAAAGCTTAAACTCAACGAGTACGATATCCTTGAGGGAGCAGACACCACCCACGTGCTTAAAGTGGATGAAGCTCATGCAATCCGCGTCAACTGTGAAGTAGAGTATTTCCTTGATGTTATGGTAGATGGAAAGACGGTTGATCCGAAATACTATACAGTAAAGAGCGGCTCAACAATTGTCACATTTACAAAGGAGTTCCTTGATTCGCTCAGTGTCGGAGACCATGAAGTGAAGTTCTTATTCACAAATGGAACAGCCAAGGCAACTATAACAGTAGTTGAGAAACAGGCACAGCAGACAGCAGCTCCGGCTAAAAAGCCGGCAGTAAATCAGAAGAAAGCAACCAGAACAGGCGATGACAATCCTGCAATGCTGGTACTTATACTGATGCTTCTTGGCGGAGCAGGTGCAGTTGGATACAGCTTAAAGAGAAGAAAAGCTCAGTAGAATATGCTTAACAGCATAAAAAACACGCAATTTACTAACCTGTTAGTAAAATTTATCCTCAGAGGCAGTCGCGGTTTCGCGGCTGTCTCTTTTTTATAATAGGATAATAGGAATTTGCCTGATATTTTTATTGCCCTTTTGCGGTTTTAATGCTACAATCAAGCCAAGGCATTATATTTCTGTTGAGCGACACCACAGTACACATTTTCATCGGTGCGTATCACTTTGAAGAGGGTAGAACCACTTAGTATTTTTCGACAAAGACATGGAAATTTTCAATGCTTTAAGTTACCTATCAATAGCAGGGAAAATGGATATGTCGATTGAGAAACATTATGTGAATGAAGCTGACTGGGGTTGTTGATGCTTTATATTGACAAGAAATTTTGTATCATGCGATATTCTATTCTTCTTGCTTACACAACTAAACAGGAGGAGAATAATGTCGGGAGAGACAAAAGAGGTTTTTGGCAGTAATTATGGCCAGAACGATGTAATCATCAACGGATTGATTGACAAAATGACGCTGTTTGATGACAATCTGATGAGTCTTGTATTCGGGCAGAATATCGAGACAACGGAGTTACTGCTTCGCGTAATAATGGAGCGTGATATTAAGGTTATAGACGTCCGGGGGCAGGATGAATTAAAAAATCCAGTGATTGGTGGGAGATGTATTACCTTGGATGTGCATGCAATAGATGTCGATGGCAGACATATTGATATCGAGGTGCAGATTAATGCTGAGGGATCGCATGTCAAAAGAGCCAGATATCACAGCAGTATGATGGATGCGAGGATGCTGGAGGAAGGACAGGAGTTTAAGGAGATTAAGGATTCATACGTGATTTTTATTTATGATCACGATAAGTTCAGAAAAGGACTGCCATTTTATCACATTCAAAGGCGTGTTGATGAAACGGGTGAAGCCTTTGGAGATGGTTCGCATATTATCTATGTAAATGGAAGGTATGAAGGTAATGATGATATAGGTCGGATGATGAGAGATTTTCATCAGTGCAGGCCGGAGCAGATAAAAAGTGAGACATTGTCAAAAGCGGTGGCTTATTACAAAGAAAAGGAAGGACGTGGTGCTATGAGTGAAGCTGTAAGAAAGTACGCAATGGAATATGCAAAAGAGTATGGTGAGGAACAAAGAAGAGAAGGTATGAAGGCTGGAATTAAGGCTGGAATTAAGACTGGCATTGAGACTGGAATTGAGACTGGCATTCAGACCGGACGTCGTACAGAAATATTCTTATCGGTTCAGGATGGGGACTATTCGGTGAACAGGGGAGCTGAGAAGCTTGGAATGTCAGTGGATGAGTTTGAAAAATCAATGAGTGAGGCAGGCTACAGAGTGCCGGAGTTAGTGTAACACGTATATATACAATTAAAATCGAGGCATGTTTGGATATGGAAAATTCAAATGAAAAAGAAGACATGAGAGCACTTATTATGGTATTTGTAATATGGCTTTTGTTATGGTGTGTTGATAATAGACAGTATTTTTTTGTGTATCTGCCGCATCACTCAGATTATGAGATAGTGGCAGCATATAAAGCTTTTAATGGTGATTTACATCATGATATAATCAGGGTATATGTACCGGATAGGGATAATGCTATCGGATATATAAAGGCAGACTACACAGACAAAGAAGAAAAGCCTATATATGTAGGATACAGTAAGGAAAGGTCACCGCACGTTGTACGTAAAACACCGGCGCTTTCAAAAGGAATGATTTTAGTGGGAGGAATCATTCCGGCAGCAATAGTCCAATATTTTTTTAGAAAAATGCATAAATAGTGTCCTTAGACACGCAGGAAATTTAGAGACCCTTCAGGATTGTCAGTGCCCTTCTCAAGCAGTGAGATGAGCTCAGAGATAGTCTGTTCGGTCTCTTCTTTTGTGGATGGAATCAGTGTATTGTCTAGCTTTACGACGAGCACAAGAAGCACAATCTCTGCAAGCGCATCAGGCTGTTGGCACACGATAAGTCCCTCAGCTGCTCCCTGCCTTATGATTTCACCGGTCACCGGCTTTAGCTCGGTAATCAGGTAATTGATGTATTTGTTGTGCAAAAATGCATTCTCCTGCACACCGTTTCCGGCATCGGACTGGATTTTTAAAAAGGCGGCAGAGGAGTTGCGGCATGCCTGAAATATCATCGCCATGCGCACAAACGGAGATATATCGGTGCGCTTTGCAAGCTCCTTTGCGGTGGCAAGCGGCTCCTCGTAGCTTTTTGCCATAAGTGCATCAAAGATAGCTTCCTTTGATGAAAAATAATAATATATGCTACCCTTGCCTATCCCGGCTGTCTGGGCGATTTCGCTGACAGATATCTGGGATATTTTTTTTGTTTCTAAAAGGGTTCTTAGCGCTTCAAGTATCTTCTCATATTTTTCCGAATTTGGTCTTGTGGAATGTGGCATAGTGGCTCCTCTTTTATCTGTAACGTACATTTGTAACTATTCAGTACAGAAATATGCGGTACCGCATATTTCGTAAGAAAACGTATATTATGTAGGAGCAAGCGCCCATCAGCGAAGCTGATTCTAATGCGCTTGCGGCTCGCAACGGTGAAGGTACTGAACAGTTACGAGCATTTTAATATATATTATCACAATCCATGTGATTCTTCCATGAGATTTTACCGGGGGAATAGGTTTTGGTGATAATGAGTTACTGTTCACACCTAACAGTGTGACCAGCAACGATTACAGCCCATTTAAAATGCCTCTACGAGGCAGGGGCTGTAATCACTCAATAATTAACATTTTGGCGCATAGCTTGACAGCGCGGTGTCAAGCTTGCGTGTGAACAGTAACGATAATAATACTATATGTTTGGATAGTTTATGAAAAATTAACAAATAGTTTGAAAGTGAAAATATTTATATTGACCGTAAGTCGAAAAAGTGATACTGTAATGAAGTAACGAGTTGACCGATGGTCGAAAAAGGAGAATTGATATGACTTATGCAGATATGTTTTCAAAGGTAAAGGGACTGTTTATGGAGTCTGATGTGAGCGATATAAGCGAGCATCTTGCTTTTCAGTTCAATATAACAGGAGAGGCAGAGGGAATTTTCTATGCCGAGGTAAAGGACGGTGTGCTGGCAGTGGAGCCGTATGAGTATTTTGACAGGGATGCGATTTTTATATGCAGTGCTGAGACTCTTTTCAAGCTGGCAGAAGGAAGGATTGATCCGATTCTTGCATTTACAACAGGCAAGCTCAAGGTGGAGGGAAATATTGATAAGGCACTTCGCCTGAAGCAGATTATAGACAGTAAGAAGGCGTAGGCGATGAAGATGAAGTGGGGAATAATTGCAGGTGTTTTAGGCGGTATTGCTGCAGCAGAGGCAGGCGGCAGTGCTTATTTCTACAGGAGGACCATGATGCGCTACAATGCCAGGAAGGAGCGCACGATGAAGATGTCCGGGGTTGACTGGGAGAGCTATTACAGCTTTATGAAGCCGCGCGGAGAGTGGATGAGAGCACAGACTCATGAGGATGTGTGGATTAAGTCTGATGATGGATTAAGACTGCATGCCACATATTTTCCGGGGATAGATGGAGTTAATCCGGATAAAGCCGTCATATGCTTCCACGGCTACACAAGTGAAGCTATGTCTGATTACAGCAGCATATCCAATTACTATTTAAAGAAGGGCTATAGCATGCTGCTTGTAGATGCGAGGGCGCATGGACAAAGCGAGGGTAAATTCATAGGCTTCGGCTGCAAGGACCGTTATGATGCGCTTAAATGGATTGACTGGATGATTAAGAAGGCAGGCAATGACATTAGAATAGTGCTGATGGGAAATTCCATGGGAGGTGCCACTGTGCTTATGGCTAGTGGACTTAATCTGCCAGAGCAGGTGAAGGGAATTGTGTCAGACTGTGCATTTACCTCGCCTAAGGCGGTATTTACACATGTGCTTCACAGCATGTACCATCTGCCGGCTTTTCCGATGATTCAGATTGCAGATTTTGTGAACAGAAAAATGGCAGGGTATGGGCTTGATGAATGCAATGCTGCAAAAGAGGTGCAAAAGGCGAAGAAGCCTATTTTGTTTATCCATGGTGATAAGGATACATTTGTGCCATGCAGCATGTGTGATGAGCTTTATGCAAGCTGCGCGTCACAAAAGACAAAGCTGATAGTAAAGGGTGCAGGACACTGCGAGAGCTATTACAAGAATACGAAAGCTTTCGAGGACGCACTTGATAAATTTTTGGAAGGAGTTATGAGATGATGAAGACGAGAAAGGGACACAATGTATATCCGATTACGGTTGCACAAAAATTTCATTTGTACTATGCAAAGTACTGTCCGAATATGGCTGTGCTCAATATAGGTACAAGTCTGACAATCGGCACGGAGCTTGACTGGAACGTGCTAAGGGATTCAATCAACTACGCGTATGCCAGAAACGAGGCCATGCGTATCCGTTTTACAAGGGATAAGGATGGAGAGTGCTATCAGTATATTGCGGATGTGGATGAGGATTTTAAAGAGAGAACTGTCGATTTCAGGGATTTTACTGATTTAACCATGGAGGAGGCAGAGAATGAGATGCAAGGCTGGACACAGGTGCCGTTTGAGTTTGAGGACTCTCCTATGACGAAAATCGTGATGATAAAGATGCCTGATGGCTTTAATGGAGTGTACTTCTTAGGTCATCACATGGTGGTTGATGCGCAGTCACTTATTGCATTTTTAAAGGATATTATTGAGATATACTGCAATGCCATGTATGAGGGAGTACCTTTTCCAAAGGATATGTGCTCATATATCGAGCAGCTTAAAAAGGATCTGGCATATGAAGCCGGAAGTAAGGCACAGCTTAGGGACAGAGAGTTCTTTGAGAAGCTTATCAGACAGTCGGAGCCAATCTACAACGGAATCGACGGCACAGCAAAGCTTGATGCGGCAAGAGAACTGATGCATGATAACAAGCTAAGGAGTGCATTCAATGCATCGGATGATGTCACCTCAGCGCTTGATATCTTTCATCTGGAGGCTGAGCCGACAAAGCGTCTTATGGATTTTTGCGAGAAATATCATATTTCGCTTGCTTGTCTGCTTCTCATGGGAATCAGGACGTTTTTCCAGAAGGAAAACGGCTTCGATGATGTTTCTATAAACAATGCCATCGCCAGACGTGCGACACTTAAGGAGAAGAAGTCAGGCGGCACACGTATTCATTCGTTCCCGTTTAGGACAAGCTTTTCAAAGGATGTACGCTTTATCGATGCTATGTATACCATCAGGGATAAGCAAAACGAGCTGTTCCGCCATGCAAACTACAATCCGACAGAGTACTTTGCACTGCGCTCAAAGACGTATCCGCAGCCAAAGGCGGGGCTTACATATGAGCCGATGTCGCTTACATATCAGCCTATGACCTTAAAGGAAAAGGGCTTAAACGACCTGGGAGATATAAAATACAAGACTAAGTGGTACCCGAACGGCATGACCACACAGGCTATGTATCTAACGGTAATGCACCGTCCGGAGGACAACGGACTGGATTTCAGCTTCGAGCATCAGGTCAAGGCAGTCTCAAGAAAGCAGCTTGAGTATATGTACTATTACCTGTGCAAAATCATGTTCAAGGGAGCAGAAAACCCTGAGCTTACAATAGGCGAAATCATTAAATTAGTGTAGTGGATTAGGAAACGTATTAGGTAAAAGGAGATTATTATGTTTGATAAATTAGTGGAAATTATCTGTAATTATGTTGATGTTCAGCCGGCAGATGTGCACGAAGAGTCACGTTTTATGGAGGATCTGGGCTTCACGTCATTTGACTTCATGAGCATGCTCGGGGAGATAGAGGATACCTTTGATGTGGAGATTGAGCAGACAAAGGCTGCAGAAATCCGCACAGTACAGGAAGCTATCGATTATCTTGAGACATTAAAAGACGCATAATGGGCGCAGATAGGAGAAAATATGTTATTTCACACAATTCCGGATATTCTTTCATATGCAAATGAAGCTTACGGCGCGGATGATGCGATAAGATGGAAGAAATCCAAAAATGAGATAGAGTCAAGAACCTACAGCGAGCTTAAGAATGATACAGACAGCTTTGCCAATGCCATCGAAAAGCTTGGAAAAAAAGGGCAGCATATCGCTGTAATAGGCCCTTCATCATATGAGTGGATAGTATCCTATCTGGCAATCACAGAAAGCGGAAGTGTTGCGGTTCCAATCGATGCATCGCTTCCGGCAGCGGATATATGTGAGCTTTTGGACAGAGCCGATGTGAGGATGCTTATATTTGATGAGGCACGTTCGGATGTGGCTGAGGCCGCAGCTAAAAGCTGTCATGGTATAAATGTGTATGTGTCTATGAACAGTACAGAGCATTGTCCACAGGTGCTTTCGTTTAATGGGCTTATAGATGACAACAGGGGAAGCTACGAGTCTGCCGTGGCAGAGGATGCGCTTTGCACTATCATGTTTACGTCCGGAACCACAGGAAAGAGCAAGGGAGTAATGCTGACGCAGAACAACCTGGCTGAAAATGCCACATGCCTTGACATGAAAATTGGACCTCACACGGTAATTTTGTCTGTGCTTCCGATACACCATGCATACTGTCTGAGCATGGATATTCTGAAAGGAATTTCACTGGGTTCGGTAATCTGCATCAATGATTCCATCATGCGCATGGCAAAAAATATACAGCTTTTTACTCCCGACATGATTCTTATGGTGCCTCTTATGATTGAGACATTTGCCAGAAAGCTTGAGGAGGTAAGGGCAGCAGGACTTCCTGCAGAGCCGGTCCGTAAGAAAATATTTGGAGAGAGACTTCATACAATCTGCAGTGGCGGTGCGTACCTAAATCCTGATTATGTTGATTTATTTGCAGAGTTTGGTATCACCATATTGCAGGGCTATGGCATGACGGAGTGTTCTCCGGTCATAAGCACAAATCTAAGCTGGGATATCCGCAAAAACTCGGTAGGCAAGCTGATGCCAAACTGTGAGGCAAAAACAGTTGACGGTGAGCTTTTAGTCCGCGGTACAAGTGTGATGCAGGGCTATTATAAGATGCCAAAGGAGACAGAGGAGACACTGTCGGACGGCTGGCTTTACACGGGTGACTTAGGCTATGTGGACGAGGATGGATATATTTATCTGACCGGCAGAAGAAAGAATCTGATTATCACCAAAAACGGTGAGAATGTGTCACCGGAGGAGCTTGAAAACGCTCTGAGCGTAAATCATCTCATAAAGGAAATCATAGTGCGTGAGTCTGAAGGAGTGATAGAAGCTGAGATTTTCCCGGACAGAGAGTATGCTCAAAATGCAGGTATCGTCGATATAAGGGCAGCACTGCAGGAGCTTATTGATGGGTACAATGTGAATGCACCTGCGTACAAGCGTATCTATAGCCTTAAAGTAAGGGAGAGTGAGTTTGAAAAGACGGCTTCACGTAAGATAAAGAGAAGCTGATAGAAATAATCACATAGTTGCTATAATACTAAAAAGAGGAAGCCGATGCATGTGGCTTGCATCGGCTATATATGAAAAAGATTAGTATGAGTATTGCGTAATTAATATGTTTTGTTGCTTTTGTTTTGTATCTTTCGTTTATGATGTTAGTATACAAATCAATTGTGAAAACCGTGTGTTTTGAATTTCACTTTTCTGTAAACAAAATATGAACAAACTGTGCAGTCCTAAGGTACCATAAAAAATCCTTAGACAATATCATGATTTTGTGTATAATTATAGTATCGGTATTTGTTATTGCATATAGGATAAAATTTTATGCATAATCAAACAGCGATATTATTTTTTTACAAGGGGAAAAAGATGAAATTATTAAGTTTTGCAATCCCATGTTACAATTCAAAGGATTACATGGAGCATTGTATAGAGTCTATCCTGCCGGGTGGAGATGATGTGGAGATAATTATTGTTGATGACGGTTCAAAGGATGAGACAGCAGCGATAGCTGACAGATATGCAGCCGAATATCCTGGCATAGTAAAGGCTGTACACCAGGAGAACGGTGGACATGGAGAGGCTGTAAACACAGGTCTCAAAAATGCCACAGGCAAATATTTCAAGGTCGTTGACAGCGATGACTGGGTGGATTTGGAATCATACAAGAAGATACTGGACAAGCTAAGGGAGTTTGAGCAGGAGAATACACAGATTGATATGCTTCTTGCCAACTATGTCTACGAGAAAGAGGGAGCAAAGCGTAAAAAGGTTATGCGTCAGACCGGCTTTCCACGCAATGAGATATTTACCTGGAGTGATATAAAGCATATTCACAAGGGACATTACATACTGATGCATTCGGTAATATACAGGACGGAGCTTTTGAGAAGCTGTGGACTCAAGCTGCCAAAGCATACCTTTTATGTGGATAATATCTATGTATATAAGCCGCTTCCGTATGTGCGCACGATGTACTATCTGGATGTGGACTTCTACAGATATTTTATCGGTCGCGATGACCAGTCGGTCAATGAGCAGGTGATGATACGCCGTATTGACCAGCAGATTCGTGTAAATAAGATTATGTTTGACGATGTCAAATTGCATGAGATAACAAATGAGATGTGCAGGAAGTATATGTACAGTTATCTGGAGATTATTACGACTATTTCTACTATTCTGGCAATTATCTCAGGCACCGATGAGAACATGGCTAAGAAGGATGAACTGTGGGCATACATGAAGGAGCACGATGAAGAAACCTACAAGAAGCTGCGCCATGGCGTCATGGGACAGTTAATGAACCTGCCGGGCAAGGGAGGCAGAAAGGTAGCTATCGGTGCGTATAAGCTGTCACAGAAGGTTGTTGGATTCAATTAGACGGATGTGAAATAAGGAGTATTATATGGATGAAGTATATAAGCAAATTGTTAATATAGCAAAAAAATATAATACAAAAAAAGTAGTGCTGTTTGGTTCACGCGCCAGAGGCACGAATCATCCTAAAAGTGATATTGATCTGGCTATTTATGGATGTGAGGATTTTGGTGATTTATCGGATTGTCTTAATGAGGAGTTGTGGTCTTTACTAAAGCTGGACATAATAAATATGGATGATAAGCATATTTCACCGGTACTGGTGACAGAAATAGAAAGGGATGGGAGGGTATTGTATGAAAAAGTTTGACCAGTATGTCAGCCACTTGAGGATATTGTCAAGGGCATTTGATGAAGACTTGACAAATGATTTTATTGTGAGCGGTATAATTGATAAATATTATATACAATTTGAGCTGGGCTGGAAGGTCTTAAAGGAGCTGTTACGATATGAGGGCGCTAATCAGGCTGCAACAGGTTCTCCAAGAGAAATTATAAAAACTGCATATGCGTATTATGATTTTATTGATGAGAGTGTCTGGCTTGGAATGTTAAGAGACAGGAATGATACAACTCATATATACAATGAGGAAGCTGCACGTCAGCTTGTGAATAAGGTGCTTGACAATTATATTCATGAATTTCAGGTGCTGGAAATGAAAATTAAAGAAAGATATTCAGATGAGGTATTATCATCAATTAATTAAAAAAGACCACAGGGCATCAAAACAGATGAACTGTGGTCTTTTAACTTGTAATTAAATTACTCTCCAAGTGTGAGCATGGTATCTATGCAGGCCTTGGCCTTTGTTCTTATATCGTCAGGCAGTATGATTTCTTCTCCGCCTGCTCCCTTAACACAATTGTATACATCCATCAGGGTAGTGAGCTTCATATTGTGGCATACGCAGTCTTTTGAGAGCGGATAGAAGCTCTTTTCAGGGCACTCATACTGTAAGTGCTGCAGTATGCTGTTTTCAGTTCCGATGATAAATTCCCTGTCTGTGCTGTTTTTAGCATAGTCAATGATGCCGGTGGTGCTTCCGATATAGTCTGCAGCCTTTGAAACTTCAGCAAGGCACTCCGGATGTACGAGAAGCTTTGCAGCAGGATGAGCCGCTTTTACTCTCTCAACATCTGCTATTGACATGCGCAGGTGAGTAGGACAGCCACCATGTACAAATTTGAAGGTCTTTTCCGGAACCTGTTCCTCAACCCATGCGCCCAGATTGCAGTCAGGGATGAAAAGAATCTTGTTATTGTCAATATTTTTAACAATTTTTACAGCGGATGAAGATGTGACGCACACATCGCATATGGTTTTAAGCTCTGATGTGGTGTTTATGTAGGCAACCACTGTATAGTCAGGGTTCTCGGCCTTTAACGATTGTAAGAGCTCTACATCGAGCTGCTCCGCCATAGGACAGCCTGCTGCGCTGTTTGACAAAAATACATGCTTGTCAGGAGATAAAATCTTGCAGGTCTCTGCCATGAAGCGGACACCGCACATGAGCACATTCTTCTGTGGTGCTGTGGCAGCCTGTTTGCTGAGTCCATATGAGTCGCCTGTGAAGTCGGCAACCTCAAGTATCTCGTGACTCTGATAAGCGTGAGCTAATATACAGATATCATTTTCCTTCTTTAATCGGATAATCTCATCCTGTAATTCTCTTGTTGTCATCATAATATGATATACCTCTTGAAATTCCTAGTGTGATTGAAGCACAGTTATATCAATGTAAGCCCCTTTTGGATTTTACATAAAGAACCGGCCCAAATAAATAAGTTACTTGTCATTATACTTAGCTGTAAACCAGCTGTCAACACAAAAGTTTTACAGGTGTCTTGCCAGTTGTAAATTTTAGTGTTATAATACGCCCATTACAGTAAATCGCATCCTGGGGGATGTTGCTAAAGAAGCGGCTACATCGGTGGATGCAGGTAAATAAAAGAGGTAACATATTATGAATACAGATGTACTTATTGTGGGAAGCGGCTGCTCAGGTCTTTATTGTGCGCTTAAGCTTCCAAGAGACATAAGAATTACACTGATAACAAAGTCAGATTTGGAGAGCAATGATTCATTTCTGGCGCAGGGCGGCATGTGCATGCTTAAAGAGCAGTCTGATTTCGACAGCTTTTTTGAGGATACCTTAAAGGCCGGCCACTACGAGAATGACAAGGAGTCGGTTGGGATAATGATAAACTCATCACCTGAGGTGGTGAAGGATCTTGTTTCATACGGAGCAGATTTTGCGAGAAATGATGACGGCTCACTTGCCTATACGAGAGAGGGAGCTCATTCACACAACAGAATTATTTTCCATGAAGATGTGACCGGAAAAGAGATAACAAGCACATTGCTTGCACAGGTTAAGAAGCTTTCAAATGTGACACTCATGGAGTATACGACGATGGTTGACATCATCGAAAGGGATAACAAATGCTACGGCGCCATCATCAGAAAACAGGATGGCACGCTGGAAAAGGTGACAGCGGCATACACTGTCATGGCTTGTGGCGGAGTTGGAGGACTGTACAGATTTTCAACAAATTTCAGACATCTGACAGGTGACTCGCTTGCCATTGCAAAAAAGCATGGCATAGAGCTTAAAAACCCGGACTATGTGCAGATTCATCCAACGACCTTTTACACGAAAAAGCATGAGGACAGAAGCTTTCTCATTTCAGAGTCCGTAAGAGGTGAGGGTGCTAAGCTTTTAGACAAGAATATGAACAGGTTTGTCGATGAGCTCTTACCAAGAGACGTGCTGACCGGCAAAATCCGTGAGCAGATGAAAAAGGACGGCACAGACTTTGTCTGGGAGGATTTGCGTACCATTCCAAGGGATGAGCTTGTATCACATTTTCCAAATATCATTGAACATTGCAAGGAGATGGGATATGATGTCTTCAAGGAGCCTATTCCTGTTGTTCCGGCACAGCACTATTTCATGGGCGGCGTCAAGGTGAATCACCACAGCCGCACATCCATGGAAAGTCTCTATGCAGTTGGAGAGACCGCTTGTAACGGAGTGCACGGAAGAAACCGTCTTGCAAGCAATTCACTGCTTGAGAGCCTGGTATTCGCAAAGCGTGCAGCAGGACAGATGGCTGAGCTTGGCTTTGTAAATGATGAGATAGCAGCCAAAAAGGCCGCAGATAGCATCGACCTCGCAGACTACAGCGATGAAAAAGCTGTAGAGAGAGAATACAGGAAGCTAGCCATGGAGGCTATAGAGGGACGCACCAGCGTAGAAAACGAATCTGGTGTCACCTACATTCAGGCATAGAATCTGTGTTCCAGCCTAGATGCGAGTGGACAGCCAAAGGCTGGCCATACGAGCGTCATCAAAAATATTGGTAGAATACAGTCCATGCCTAGTAGAGGCAATTTTAAGTGCAGTAATAGCTGTAGTAACCAGGTTTCGCACTCGTAAATCTGTGAAGCCGGAGAGTACACAGTGTGTTCCGAAGAAAAATATGAACTGCCACGGGGTTCCATTAACGCAGTTAATGAGAACAAGTGGCAAATTACAAAGCACTATCCAAAAAAAATCCCGTGGCTGATTTCATATTTTTCTGAGGAATATACTGCGTACTACCCCGGCACCACACAGCATAAAAAGTGCGAAACCGTAATAAATAAGAATAATTTGAACGAAAGGAATTTAAATATATGTACGATCAGGTAACACTGGGCCTCAACGTAGACCCATTCATATTAAGCGCATTAAAGGAGGACATCACAAGCGAGGACGTATCCACAAACAGCGTGATGCCACATCCGCAGGCAGGAGAGGTGGATTTAATCTGCAAACAGGACGGAATCATCTGTGGACTGCAGGTTTTTGAGAGAGTTTTCACACTGCTTGATGCAGATACAAAGGTAGAGTTTTACGTAAAGGATGGCGATAGGGTAGAAAATAAGCAGCTTATCGGCAAGGTTTACGGTGATATCAGAGTGCTTTTATGCGGTGAGAGAACTGCGCTCAATTATTTACAGCGTATGAGTGGAATTGCCACTTATACCAGTCAGGTTGCAGCGCTCTTAGAGGGCACCGGTATCAAGCTTTTGGATACCAGAAAGACAACTCCAAACAATAGAATTTTTGAAAAATACTCGGTCAGAGTCGGCGGTGGAAACAACCACAGATACAATCTCTCGGATGGAGTGCTTCTTAAGGATAACCACATCGGAGCAGCTGGCGGCGTAAAAGAGGCAATCGCCATGGCAAAGGCCTATGCTCCGTTTGTCAGAAAGATTGAGGTTGAGGTGGAGAGCTTTGATATGGTGAAGGATGCGGTTGAAGCCGGTGCCGACATTATCATGCTCGACAACATGTCAACAGAGCTTTTAAAGCAGTGCATCGACTACATTGACGGCAGAGCCGAAATCGAGGTTTCGGGAAATGTTACCAAAGAAAATATTGCAAGAATAAAGGGTCTTGGTGTAGACTATGTATCAAGTGGTGCGCTAACACATTCAGCGCCTATTATGGATTTATCACTTAAAAATCTACATGCAGTATAGATTTTAGATTGCCGGTCGCACTATGCTGTGACAGTAATGTTTTACAGAAAGGAACGAAAATGAACGGTGATGAGAGAAGAAAAAAAATAATAAATATTCTATCCTCGTCAAAGTCGCCTGTGGCGGGAGTTGCGCTTGCAAAGGAGCTTGATGTGAGTCGTCAGGTGATTGTGCAGGACATAGCACTGCTTCGAGCAAACGGAGCCGCGATTTTTTCGACAAACAGAGGATATCTGATACAGGCGGATAAGCAGTATTCGAGAGTATTAAAGGTGGTTCACGAGGATGATGAAGTAGAGGAGGAGCTTTCAACAATAGTTGATGCCGGAGGCCATGTGAAGGACGTATTTGTATACCACAAGGTCTACGGAGTGATCCGCGCCAATATGGACATCAAGTCCAGACGTGATGTCAGAAATTACTTGGAGGAAATCCGCACAGGAAAGTCCAGCCTTCTTAAAAATGTAACCTCCGGTTATCACTATCACACAATATGTGCGGAGAGTGAAGAGGTGCTTGATGCCATACAGGAGGAGCTTAAGCAGAAGGGCTTCCTTGCAAAGCTGCAGGACTATGAGCCGGTGGATTTCTGGGGAGACAACGAGGACGAGGCAAAGGCTTAATTTTATCGTAAAGTTAAAGCGTAATATAATAATTGCCCGGGTGAAAGCCCGGGCTGTTTTTTGCTTTTTATTTAATTTCCAGATTTTCACCTGTAAGCCCTATGTATGATCCATCAGGAAGTCCACCTTCAGGATGTCCGATGAGCCATTTGTTTTTAGCTGCAAGAAGAGCATCTTCTCCGCCGGTGTGTGGATGTTCCAGGGCTTCATTTGTGCCTTTTGGAAGTACAACGGCTACCAGAAATCCGCCAGCAGATGCATTACATGGTGCGTAGTGCAGTGTTGTGGCATAAAGCTCGACTGCTGTTCCGGAAGGAATCCTGAAAGCTTCCATCAAAGAGGTATCATATGTATTTTCCACGGAGATATCCTGCTGTCGGCCGAGTATCAGTATGGCATCAGTTGCGGCAATATTGACCTCAGAGCATCTGTGATATTCAACAGCATTGAGCTTATGATTGTTGCCTATGCACCAGCCTATCTGTATAGGAAGCTCCCCGTATGTTTTCTGTTGTAATTCTGTAGCGCATTTTAGCTTTTCAAGTGCAGAAATGGATGGCTCATAAACCACATCAGCAGGAATTTCTACTGTCTGCATTGTGCTGACCAGCTCTGTAAGATCTATAGAGTCGATCACCTTTCCATATTTCTTAAAACATTCTTCTGTTATTTCATGTATGATCATTATATGGTCCTCCTGATTTTTAAAATTATAGAAATTATAATGTATGACAGAGAAAATGTCAGCAGGATAAATTATTGTTTTATAC
>ERZ1026901.799-NODE-799-length-22017-cov-9.622894_pt1 | contig 22017 bp, 21 predicted proteins | sample MGYA00380179_ERZ1026901 | MGnify/ENA primary metagenome ERZ1026901 (study PRJEB33269, sample SAMEA4719815) | human gut metagenome | biome: human-associated habitat; feature: organic feature; material: feces | place: Cameroon | collected 2013-10 ... | reverse complement strand
GCAAGGTCTCGCCCGCCACCATCAGCGAGCTGAACAAGAAAGCCTACGTTCACATCGAGGACTGGCGGAACCGCCCCTTGCAGGGCGGGCGCTATCCATACGTCTACGTGGACGGCATCTACCTGCGCCGCAACTGGGGCGGAGAGTACGAAAATGTTGCTGTTTTGGTGGCGATCGCCGTGAATGAGGACGGTTTTCGTGAGGTTTTGGGAGCCGCCGAGGGGATGAAAGAGGACAAAGCCAGCTGGGTCAGCTTCTTCCAGTGGCTTCGTGGACGTGGCTTGGACGGCGTGAGTATTCCGGGCGATTCTGAACCGCCGTTCCGGCGCCACAGTACCGCTGTTCCGTTTTAGACGATACCGCGATTCTGGGAATCGGATACCGAGGTTCCGGTCAGATGGTACCGTTTCCTTTATAATGAATTCATACGCTTTGCAGCGTAAATTCATCACGAAGGAGGTCACCATTATGACCAAGTATCGTGAGATCATCCGGCTTGCCGGATTGAATCTCAGCCAAACCAACATTGCCCTTAGCTGCAATGCATCCAAGACAACTGTCAACAAGGTGCTGAAGGCAGCCAAAGAGCAAAATCTTGTCGGGCCCTGGATCCTTACCTCCAAGCTGGTAGAACAGCAATCCTACCGTAGTTGCATGGGACTTTTAAAACTGGCCGACAAGTATTCTGTCGATCGGCTGGAAGCCGCCTGCTGCAAGGCGCTCACTTTTACAGCCACTCCGAGCTATAAAAGCATCAAGAACATACTTGATACCGGAAGTGACCGAACAGAGCCAGCTGACAAAGCTGCGGTAACCGATAGCCATACGAGTTCAGAAAAAAGCAGCCACGCACTTACACGGGGGGCGGATTACTACAGGAGGTAAGGAACCATGACTACACAGAGCACTATAGATAAACTCATCGAAATGCGTCTAACATCCATGTCGGATGCATTCCTGACCCAGCTGCAGGATGCCCGAATGAGGGACATTTCCTTTGAAGACCGTTTCGGAATGCTGGTGGATATCGAATACAGCAACCGTAAGAGCAACAGCCTGAAACGGCTGATCCGTAATGCCGGATTTGACCAGCCAGATGCATACATCGGGGATATCAACTATACCTCCGGGCGGAAACTCAACCGCAGCCTGATCGAGCGTCTGGCAACCTGTGAGTACATCACAGAGCATCGAAACCTGTTCATCACAGGTGCCACAGGGAGTGGAAAGACCTACATGGCATGCGTTTTCGGTATGGAGACCTGTAAGCGTCGATACACTACGAAATACGTTCGACTTCCGGACCTGCTCCTGGAGTTAGAGATGGCACGTAACGATGGAACTTACAAAAAGGTCCAGAGCAAATATGCCAATCCGATTCTACTGATCATCGATGAATGGCTGCTGTTGAAGCCAACCGCATCAGAACAGCACGATATACTGGAACTCCTCCATAGGAGACGCAAGAAGTCGTCAATCATCTTTTGTTCTCAGTATGATTGCAATGGCTGGTTCGATCAACTGGGAGGCGATGACAGTCCGCTCGCGGAAGCGATCCTGGATCGTATCAAGCATGATGCGTACAAGATCAACATCATCCCGACGGACCCGGCGAATTACAGATCCATGCGTGAAGTATACGCCGGCATTAAGCGAGTAAACTCGCATGTAGCAAATGTGGTATCCCTGTTCCGGACTCACGGTATCATAGCGCCAGACTGCCGGTATCCGTTCCTTCGGAACAGGGGTACATTTGAACCGTAATATTCCACCGTGAGCCTGATCATAAACCGCTATGCATCAAGCGGTTTATCTCTTCAGCAGCTCCAGCAGATGTCGCCCAAAGACGTGGAAAATATCTTTTATCCACAGAAAAATTTGCAGCGTAAAGAGATTCCACAGCCGGATTTTCAGGCTTATTATGACAGGATCCATGCCACAAACAGCCGGGTAAACATTTCTTTCTGTTGGTTGGAATACAAAGAAGCACATCCGGAAGGTTATGAAAAAACGCAGTTCTATGACCTCTACAGTCGCTTTGTAAAGGAAAACTACGGCGGGAATCAGATCTCTATGGCTGTAAACCGTAAACCGGGTGAAAAAATGTACATTGACTGGGTCGGTGACCAGCCGGAACTGCTCACGGATGTAGAGACCGGAGAAATACAGAAAGTTCATGTTTTTACTACCACGCTCGGAATCAGCAGCCTGATCTATGCCGAGGCATTTCCGAATGAGAAACTTTCGTGTTTCATCGAAGGTTGTGCCCATGCGGTTTCCTTTTACGGAGCAGTTGCAAAACATTTCGTGCCGGATAATCTAAAGACAGCGGTAACCAAACATACAAAAGACGAGCTTATCTTACAGTCCACGTTCTCTGATCTGGAGGATTTTTACGGTACAGTTGTTCTTCCGCCTCCTTCCAGAAAACCCAAGGGCAAACCAACGGTAGAAAACCATGTACGGTATCTGGAAACGCATCTGATTGAAAAGTTGAAGGAAAAAATCTTTACCTCTTACGAAGAATTGAATGTCGAGATCAAAAAGATAGTAGCGGCACTCAATACCCGGCCTTTCCAGAATCGTTCTTTTTCAAGACGGGATGCTTTTGAAAAATATGACAAACCGTGCATGAAACCACTGCCAGGCGGATGCTACACGGTCTGCGATTACAGGGCTGTTCTGAAGATCCCGAATAATTATCATGTTGAGTATGATGGCCACTACTACTCCGTATTTTACTCTTACTGCGGAAAACCTGCAATCGTAAAAGCAACGCCCTCAGAGATCCGGATCTGTGATCAGTATAATAAGCTGATCTGTACGCACAAGAGGGTCTATCAGGATCTTCCGCGTTATATCACATCTGACGAGCATATGCCGCCGGAGCACCTTTATTACAAAGATATCAATTCCAAGGACGGGAACTATTACAGGCGCTGGGCATCCGTATTCGGTCCTTCGATGTCTGAAATGATAGACCGGGTCCTTAAGGCTTCAAAGCATGAAGAACAGGCTTACAACGCCTGTGCAGGCATTCTTCATCAGGCAAAAATGATTCCTTATGGAATCGCCGAAGAGGCTGCAAAAAAGTGTATTGACCTGAATTCCTGTAAATATTTCACCTTTAAACAGATCCTTAAAAAACTGAATGTGAAAGAGCTGTCGGGAGCTCCTCCTAAGGCGCTTCCTGAACACGAAAACATCCGCGGAAAGGATTACTACAAGTAGAGGTGAACGATAATGGCTTACAGAATGAAAGATTACACTTATAACGATAAACTCACGAAGGAACAAAATATTCTCATGGACCGTCTTTATAAGCTCCGGATGTCCGGGATGGCAGAGGCATTTGCAAAACAGTTGCTTGATCCGAACACGGGATTGGAGTCGTTTGAGGTACGTTTCACTTATATCATAAATCAGGAATGGAACCAGCGTGAAAACAAGAAGTTTCATAAACTTCTCAAACAGGCTACTTTAAAGTATCCCGCAGCGGATCTCGACGCTACGATCTATGAACCAGAACGCCAGTTAAATACCCATGTCATTGAACTGCTCGCAGAGTGCAAATGGATCGATGAACCGAGTAATCTCCTGATCACTGGTGGCGCGGGATCAGGAAAAACATATATTGCCTGTGCTTTATGCATTGCTGCAATGCACCAAATGCGGACCGTTAAATATATCCGTGCCAACAGTCTTATGACGGAATCGGAACATGCCCATCAGGAAAGCACTTATTATGAATACTCGAATAAGATGGCATCCTACGATCTTCTTGTGATTGATGATTTCGGTCTAATGGACCTGGATATGAATAAATGTCGTGATCTGCTCGAAATCATCGAAGCCAGGGACTGCCGCAAGTCAACGATCATCATTTCCCAGCTTCCAGTTGATAAATGGTACCCATTGTTTGGTGATCATACCTATGCGGATGCCTGCCTCAGCAGAATGACCGCTAAGGCCTACCGGCTGCACTTTCCTGGCAATGACCGACGTATAAGCAATAGCAACTAGTTGACTATCTGAGCGCTGCTCAGTTTAAAGCGGAATGGCGCTCCGTTCCTTCGGAACGGATGCGCAGATTCTGCGGAATATGCAGATTAGAATGATTGTCGCATAAATTAGCTGGAATGGAAAGACGGTGGGTTATTCAGCGCTTACTGAAAAACTATCAAGTAATGTTTGGAGTCATTATCTCAAAATTTAAGTGTTTGTGGAAGGACGGACGTTGTACCGTTTACTTCAAAGAATTACACGATTGGCTGATTGTCCCTCACGCAGAGAATGCTATTGCAATGGCTGGATTTATTCTGAAAAATACACTGTCCGATAACGGCGGCGTGACACGCGGTGTGTGCAAAGTAGCGGATGGGCATACACACATCGTGGATGTGGTGGAGACCAGTAACATTGTAAAGACTGTGAATTCTGATGGCAAGATAGGCGCGGAAGCAGATAGGGTAGTGCTTAACCCTGATTCCTACGTTTCTATGAATATGTGGGGATTTCCTGCAAAAGAGGGAGAATCACCTGCATTTCTCACAGTTTTTGAGGATGGTTGGAAGGACTTCTTCACTGATACTGTACCGGCGAATCCGTTGAAAGCAGAATATCTGCTGCCAACGCTGATCGGTGGTATGCTGCGAGAAGGCTTCTGTACGGTGAAGGTTTTGGAGACGAACGATAAGTGGTTCGGCGTTACATATGAAGAGGACAAACCGGTGGTCGTGGAGAGCTTTAAGGTAAAAGGTACAACGCACGTCCTTCCAACCACACATAAATTTTGAGATAATGACTCCAAACATTACTTGATAGTTTTTCAAGTCCCATTAAAAACTACCAAAGGAGGCATCATCATGCATCAACTTGTTGCACAGTTCCGCACTCAACAGTGGATCACTATGATCAGAGAACAGCGGGCCAGTGGACTCTCTGTTAAATCTTGGTGTGTTGAAAAACACATCAGTGAGAACTGCTTTTATTACCGTCAACGCCGGATCAGAGAAATCGTTGGCAATGAAATTCCTGAGTTTGTTGAGATCCATCAGCCAGATCTTTCGGCTGCGGAAAACCCGAAAAATATAACCACCACTGCGGTCATCCAATCAGGCAGGATACAGATCAGTCTCAGTAATTCTGCGTCTGAGGAACTGATCGCCCGGATCATGAGGAACTTAAATGCTTAACAATGCCAACGGGATCGATCATATCTACATTGCATGCGGTTACACGGATCTGCGAAGCGGGATCGACCGGCTTGTTGGTCTGGTACAGTCATCTTTTAAGCTGGATCCCTATCAAAATTCTCTTTTCCTTTTCTGTGGACGGCGTACCGACCGCATAAAGGGATTACTTTGGGAAGGTGATGGGTTTCTATTACTATACAAAAGACTGGAGACCGGCAGTTTCCAGTGGCCCCGCAGTGAACGTGACCTCAAGGAACTGACGGATCAGCAGTTCCGATGGCTGACAGAAGGACTGTGTATCGAACAGCAAAGAGCGATACCGAAGGTCTATCCAGGAACGTATTCCGGCTTCTGATTGTAAAAGTCCGGTGCATAATTATGATAGAAAAAGTCCTGCTTTCAACGCTTTTCCACAACTTTTCGCAGTTGCGTTTCTGCTCTTGAAAGATCTTTTCTTTTATGCTAAGTTGTTCTCATGAATGAAGAAAAAGTACCCTTTACCAAAGAACAACTAAAGAGTTTCAGCAAGGATCTCCTGATCGAGATGGTCCTCTCCATGGCCAGCCAGATGACCGAGATGAACAAACAGATGGCACTTCTTACAGAACGCATCAATGTCATGCTCGGAGACCAGTACGGACGCCGCACCGAGAAGTCCAGTGAGATCCCGCACCAGATGGAGTTCTGCTTCAATGAGGCAGAAGTGCTGATCACTGATGCAACAGAAAAACAGCTGGCGGAGCCGACCCTTGAAGAGATCGTATCGGATCCTGATAAAACCAGTTCACCGGAAAAACGTAAATCCCACGCAAAGGGTTCCCGTGAAGAGATGTTAAAGGACATCCCACATGAAGAACGGGAATGCAGCCTGAACGGAAAAGATCTGGAATGCGACTGCGGTGGAACTTACAAAGGATACGGCAATGGAGATGATACAACGCGTTTGGAGTTCACACCGGCATCTTTTAAATTCGTAATCTACCACATAAAGAATTACCGCTGCAGCAAATGCGGCGATATTAAACGCGCACCTGGACCGGCAGCTTTGTTTGAAGGAAGTCTTGCCACACCGTCTCTTCTGGCAGGGATCATGACCGCAAAGTATATCAACGCCATGCCGTTTTACCGGCTGGAGACCGCTTTCGCAAATAACGGGGCATTTATCCGTAGACAGACCATGGCCAGATGGATGATCATGGCTGCGGAGCGGTATTTTTCCCTGCTGTTTGAACGTATGAAAGAAGAACTCTTATCCGAAGAGATCATCCATGCAGATGAGACAACGGTCATGGTCTCAAAAGATGAAAGAAAGGCTGAAAGTAAAAGTTACATGTGGGTCTACACCACAGAGAAAAGTACACATCCAGTCGTGATCTTTGAATACCAGAAGACACGCGCGGCCTCCCATCCGAAAGAGTTTCTTGCAGGTTATCAGGGGTATCTCTGCTGTGATGGATATGAAGCTTATCACACGCTTGGCAGAAATATTACCATCTGCGGATGCTGGGTCCATGCGAGACGCCATTATTCCAATGCCGTTAAGGCATTGCAGGACAACACAGAGCGTACGGATGAACTTAACGTATCACGGGAAGCCCTCCGTAGGATCGGTGAACTGTTTGACATGGATAAAGCTTATCGCAGTCTGTCAACGGATGAACGCCTGGAAAAGCGTCAAAAAGAACTCCGAGTGAAAGCCGATGAGTACTTTGAATGGGTAAGATCCAAGGTTGGAACCGTTCCGCCAAAATCCGAGACCGGAAAAGGATTGACGTATTCCATGAACCAGAAGAACTACCTTCTGGCTTGTTTGTCGACCGCTGATGTGCCATTGGATAATTCCGAAGCCGAGCGCAAGATCCGGAATTTTGTGATATCCAGAAAGAATTTCGTCCTGATCGATACGGTCAATGGGGCAAATGCAAGCGCAATTCTGTTTTCACTTGCGGAGACTGCCAAAGCTAACAACCTGAGACCGTATGAGTATTTCAAATATCTTCTGGAGGAGATACCGGTCCATATGGACGACACGATCGATAAGTTCAATGATCACTTAGAAAAACTGCTTCCATGGTCGGAAGATCTTCCGACCGGGATACGGAAACAGTAAACCAGGCTGCCTGAGATTAAATCGGGCAGCTTATTTTTGGCAAGGACGTGCGTTGTACCGTTTACGCTTTAAGAAGCTGATAGCAGACGGCGTGTATGGTGAGCAGTTGTACGAAGACATATTGTAAATAAAACCGAGATGAGGCACAGTGCCAGCAAGAAAGTACATGGACTATATGGATGAAATCTCATCAGATGAACTGTATGAGGGCTTGCTTTCCTATGGACTTTTTGCTGACAAGCTGCCGCCTGTATTTACTGGAGAAAATTTCTTTCAGTATATTTCCACTCTGTAGCAATCGTTTTCTGCAAAGGCTGAGCATGGGTTTGTTTATTTTGAATCGATGCGTGATATAAACATTCCCAGACCACTGGGAATACCAAATCCTATGACATACCAGCTTTTGTGTAGATGCCTGCTAAATTCGGTCGAACTGATCGGGCAGCTCGACCGAATTTAGCATGTAAGAGATGTCTTTGATCACTTGTTAGTCAAAAGTTCGATTAAATTATGTGTGCATCAATTTTTGTGAATATGCAACTTATCTTTTAATACACCAGTCAGCAAGCAAAATGTTTCGTTTTTGGAAATCAGCGATATAGCCACATAAACAACCACCCCGACTATAATCTCCAGCACAAGTTCTGCGTAAATATTTGAGATAAAGCACGAAACAAGATAAACACATAAACCCATCACAATAGATGATATTAACGCATAGCTACAATCTTGAACCTGTTCCGTGAGTCTATAATTGATAAGCCTCTGACATGCAATTCCATTTATAATAAAATCGATAAACGTATTAAATGGCAATGTTAAAGCAATTGCTATAACTCCAAATCGCATTGCAATAATAATAGAAAGGATCAGAATTGGTTTTTTAATAAATTCCATCTTCAGCATAATATCGCTACGTCCAATTGCCTTAATTGCTTGTAAGGTGATCGTTCCAATTACCGAAAGGATACATTCCACGCAAACAATTTGAACATACGGTACTATTGCGATCCATTTTTCAGTATACATCACAATAGTTAAAGACTCCGCAACCACGCACATGCCAACCATCATAGGGAAAACGACATAGGATAGAACCTGTATGCTTTTGCGAGAGATATTTTTCACATGGTCAAAGTCATCATTGACATTCGACATGCCAGGGAACAGTACGCTTATAAGTGTTGTGTACAAATTGTTCCGTATAAGCAAAGGCAACTGTTTTCCACGGGAATAATATGCCAGATCCGTTGTAGTATATTGGTATCCGATCAAAAGGTTTCCCAGATTATTACATATCGTTCCGGCCAAATCCGTAAACATCACTTTCCATCCATAGCTGATGAGAGGTTTAGCCGCCGAAAAAGAAAATTGCAATTTGGGCCGCCATTCAACAATTGTAAACAGAGTAAACGTATTTACAATTGTGTTAGTAAGATACTGAGCAATTAACGCCCACACTCCAAAGCCCTGATAGGCCATTGCTATACCGACAACGGCTGACGCAATCGTGCCAATAGTTGTTGCAAAAAAGAACTTCTTGAAGTTCATTGTCCGCGATACATACGCACTCTGGATAGATTGAAACGACGAAATAGGAAGCCGTAACGCAAACACCCTCATAGCAGCGGTCAAAATAGGCGTGTCGTATGCCTCAGCTATAAAAGGCGCAGCAATAAAAAGCACAACGTAAACAATGCCGCCAAGTACCAAATTACAATAAAAAATTGTATTAAACTCCAACTCCGACGCATCTTTTTTCTGAATCAAAGCAGTATTTAACCCACTGCTCAAAAAGACGTCAGCTATGGCTATAAAAATGTTTATAACTGAAATTGCCCCATAATCTTCTGGCATCAATAGACGCGCCAAAATCAAAGAGACGACAAATGAAACTCCTTGCGCAATAATTCGCTCGCCGAATTTCCAGATAGTGCCGGAGAAAATTTTTGAATTTAATTCTTTCTCATTCATGTTTATGCATACCTTTATCTTGCGTTAGCAATCTATGCCTTCGCATCCCACTTATCCAAATTTATTTGCTCAATAATTTTTTGAGCATAATACATCATTCCATTATCTCCAGGGTGAGAAGCAACACCCTCATGTTCAATCACATATTCCTCTCCACTATTCCAATATACAATGGAGCTCATTCATCTTGCCAACAATTTCACTCATATTTCTATTTACCTCTCATAATTTGATTTTCCAATAATTTCACTATAAAAGGTTTTATCGTTCGACTTATTAGGCACATAATTCCATGCAAGCTTTTGCGGCAGCCTCAATATTTCAGCAGCAAGGTCCGCATTATATTCTTCATCCAACAAACGATATAACGCATACATATTGCCAGCATACTTTGACACTTTATTTAATACATTGTCATCCATACCATACAGCTTACAAACCATGTAGGAGGCATCAATAAAGAAATATATCGGATACTTTTTGTGTTTTAGAAAATATTCCCTAAAAATTGTATCCATCACAGTAACAAGCATTCCGTTCTTTCTCGATGCCACAAAAAAGCCTGACCAGGAGCAAACCTCGCCTTTATAGCTCAGAAAATCTGATGTTGCAGCGTAATCTACGGAATCATAAGATTTCGACTCCAGACCCTTGAATATATCAAATCGGCCATCAAAATATATTGTCGAGTCGATCCATGCGCCGCCATTATTTTTGAGAAGATTAAAGCGCAAAATATCCGAAAATGTTTGAACCGATATATCTCCTGCGCGGTAAGCCTTTAATATTTGCGGATGAATGTCTGTATAGTCCTCAAAGTTATGCTTCGTTATTTCAACTATGGTACAGCCATCAAACGCCTTGCGTACAGACTGGAGACATTTTTGCACAATATTCGGTGCATTTTCAAAGCCGTCCCACCAAAAGACAAATACATTTTTTTTGATTGGGCATTTGTCCAAATCCGTAGACTTCCCAATATATGGCTTTATAATGGGAAGCACATCACTTTCGATCTTTGGGAGTTGTTCATTCATATCAACGAACGCATTCTGCCTCAAAATTTGAAAATTTGTCAGTTTGCCTGCTTGCTTAAAACCTTTAGCACGAGCCTTATCTAAATAGAAAAGCGTATTCTTGGCCGCAGTCTTTGAGCCCCGATATGCTCGCTTCAGGCCATCTCGGGTATTCACCAATGTTTCATACAGCGGATATGTTTTTGATGTACGGCCTTTTAGCTTTAATTTATCACTCTGGCTATTTGATGCAGCTGCCAGTTCTTTAAAGGCCTTATTGTAGATTGGATCAGAGTATATCGTGCGCAGCTCTTCCTTACCTGATGAATCACCATTTCGCACTCGTCGAATTAAAGCGTCAACTAAAAAATAATACAGCGCATAAGCCTGTATCAAATCCTGGCCATCCCCTTGCAAAATTGCCACAAACGCATTAAAAGTCTCTGCACACCGAGCCAAATATCTTTCAACGTCGGCACTATGCATCATAGACCCCTGGTTCGAGATATTATAATAGTAGGAATTTGAGCAGCGGATCACTCGTATTTTTTTGCTGTATTTAAGCGCAAGATAAGTAAAAATGCTATCTTCCCCAAGCATAAGTCTGCCGCATTTAGCATAGTCCGTGCAAACAGCCCTTGCACAATCCGAACGATATAGTTTATGCCACCGCGAAATATAAACCCTATTTGAAACCTTCAAATTTTGGAAATCATAGAGGAAGCTTTTTTTCAAGCCATCAATCTCTTTGCCAGCATAAACAGCATCTCCAGCCAAAGGGCACGCCTTATAAATCCCGTTGTCATTTTGAAAAAAGCCCATTGCAATAAAATCATACTGCTCCGTCATTTCACGCATGAACGACTCGACGAAATGTGGCCCAATATTGTCATCAGGGTCAACAAAGCAAACATATTGACCCTGTGCATGCAGCACTCCCGTTACAACGGCAGCTCCAAGCCCTCCGTTTTTTTGATGGATCACTTGCACATTATCGTTTAACTTTGCATATTCATCGCACATTGTACCGCTTTTATCCGTTGATCCATCATCTACAAGAACCACTTCAACGTCGGGGTACGTTTGATTTAATATTGATGGAACAGATGTATCCAAATACTTTTCCTGATTATACACTGGCACAACAACCGAAACCAATTTTATATTGCGCATATTCTCTTTACTTTCCATATAGCTCCATGAATTTTTTGCAATCTTCAACTGTGTTGATTTGCGAATACATTTGCTCAATATTCTTTTCACAATAACTGCGGTCAACCTTTTCAAAATCGACCTTCATCAGCTCGCTTATTACTTCATTGGCAAAGCGGTATCGAATGATTTTTGCCGGTACTCCGCCCACAATTGCATAAGGGGGCACGTCCTTTGTTACGACCGCCCCTGCAGCAATAATTGCTCCTTGCCCGATATGCACACCCGACATAATGGTCGACCGGAATCCAAACCACACATCATCCCCAACAACAATATCACCCTTTGAAACACCTTCGAGCGGTTGATTGAGCAGTTTAACCTTATAAGGATACGTTGACAACTGGTCGGTAGGATGATCCGCACTTAGCATAAATGCAACATCCGGCGCAATAGAACAGTAATTTCCAATTTTGAGCTTGTGCTTATCATCAAAAGTAAGCACATATATTCCGCCGTATGTTCCTTTTCCAACACTAACAAGGTCAAAATTAAAATCGTTTTGTGGGTTGGTAAAATTGTGAGAATTTAGTCTTCTCCATTTTTTTCTTTTGATTGCCTTGTTTATCTTATTTATCGGCCACATGAATTCATCACCTTAAAATGTATTAGCATCAAATTTGAGACTTCCAATTACCATTTTTTTGTTTTTACATGGCATCTTATTCGCGCCAATCTTCAGTGGGAGCGCAAGTATAAAATACAAAAGTGCATTTTCGTAAACTTCTGTAATTGAAATAACAAAAAAGCAAAACAAAGCTATCAGAATCAATTGGAAAATTTTATCGCGTCGCTTTGTGTCACAAACATAAAGAGCTTTCACACAAAGAAACAAATAAATCAGCCCGCTAACCAATCCGCCCTCAAAAAACACTTGCAGATAATGACAGTGGCAATGTGTTGCAGTTTTTCGTATGTAGCCTGGGAATATTCCCAGCAAATTATATGCATCTGATCCCATAAGATAGCCATGACCAAATAGAAGATTTGATTTTATCTCAGAAACCGCATTTTGCCAAATCAACAATCTATTAGTCATTGTCATATCTTTTTTCAAAACGCCCTCAACAATCGGCCTTAAATATTCAAAGCTGTTATTTATCACAATTGTTACAACAAGAAATGCAACCACTATTGCAATATTTGTAGGCGTAAGGAATTTCTTGATTGCAGGGAAAAAATACAAAAGAAGGAATACTGCAACACCAACCATTGTCGTACCAGACCCCTGTATAGCAATTGATACGATTATAGCGGCAATCAAAGAAAAAAATCTGAAGTTGTTCTTTGTCTTTTCCCTGTATAAGGCAGCAATAAGTAATGCTGGCAAAAACCAGATTATAAATAAGTTTCTTGCCCCCAAAAACCATTCAGTTGACATCCCGTACGCTTCGTTTTCGCGAGATATAAAACCATTTGGCGCAATAATAAGAGTAAACAAGTTAATGTAAATGCACAATTCACAATGAAGCAGCAATACATTTAAAAAGCGCTCAAATCTGTCTGCATAAATATCAACTATACAAGCAATTGCAGTTATTGAAATCAGGTTTTTAATGGCATACGCTGTATAATTCTTATTGTATACTGTGACCAGCAAAATCCACAATTCCATAAAAAAGAACAGTCCAATCCATTTGGATGGGCGTTTCCCTTTATATATGTATGTCCCTGCAATCAGTAAAGGTAACATCCACTTTAATAAATTATAAAACTTTGATACAATTCCGATAGACAGGGCAGATGGCTGGAACATATAAAGAAGTAGAAAGAAACGCCAAGCACCTGATATTCTTATCCTTCGAGGCCAATGCACTCGTATCTTCATTCACTCATACCCTTTCTGCTCTTTTTCTTAAATCACGTATGTGAGGCATCTTTTATACATTCCAAATAACTATATTCAAACGTCTCATCTGGCTCAAGGAAAGCGCCCTCGCCCCATTCATTCCACGCATTGATGAACAAATATCTACATCCAGCTTCCTTAGCTTGAGAAAACTGCCTTGAAAAATATTTGCCAAAAATTTCAGGTGTATTGCCAACTATAAATCGGCCCTTGTCCTTTTTTCGCGGTGTATTGTCCCATCCCACAAACGCACCCGGGAATATTTCCTTTCCTGTATCATTTTGCCCCAAATCCTTTTTTGTATAAAATAAAAGCCTTTGCCATATCCATGAGTATACGTTTACAAGGTTATGGCTGTGCTTGCTCAAATTGAAAGCAACTGTAATAGCTTTATCGCGGGCACGCTCAAATTTCGTGCGGCCAAAGTTGAGCGTATAACCCGGCTCAAAGTACAAGTAAGCGTTGGAATTTTTGCAAACAGGTTTGTTTTGGAAAGAGTTTTTTTCCTCGATAATATATATTCCGTCAAAACCGTTTTGTTTGCATAGCTGATTCCAGCACGCGATCATTTCTTCACATTTTGGAATACTGGTGCACCTATACAGCACCAAAACCGGTTTGTTATCGATTTTTTCGTAATACTGATCCTTAAAAAAGCTGAGCAGATACTCGAAATGCTGCTCCCATTCCGACCTGTCTCCATACCGCTGCGGCATTAGCACGTCGGTTTCATGTCCATCCCAGGTGCGCGCCCAAGGTTCATTGGCCCAACAAAAAAAATAATTAAGTTTAACACCCTGATAATCGCGTATTGCCTCAAGAGGCTTCTGCAGCAGCAGTTTTCCATCAAACCAGTAGTGATAATAACAAAACGCATGGATGCCATATTCTCTGGCCAGATCCATCTGCGCCACCATATTTTCCACCTTGGACAGATCATAATAATTATTGTTGAGCGGCACCCTTGGTTGGTTATGACCTTTATATAAAGGTGTAGCATTTTTAACATTTACCCACTCCGTAAATCCTTTTCCCCACCACTCATCATTTTCAGGGAAAGTATGAAACTGCGGCAAATGAAATGCCACTATTTGAGGTTGGCAATCTTTGGTCTTGTCAGTCAGTCCATTTTTCATCGTTGCACCTCCGTTACATTTCCATAAATTCTTTCATATACTTTTTATACGTTCTCAACAGCATCACAACATAAAGGCCAATCGTTCTGGATTTCTGTTTGCGCTGCACACGATACTTCTTAAGTACGTTTACGCCCTTTATACCTCCAGCCTTTATGCCCGCTTCTATACACGCAATATCCGGCGTGATAACTCCAGCTTTTCTCATTTGTTCAATCGTTAAAAGCGTCTGAGCATATACCCGACCATGTGTCCTCGCCAGTTCACCGAATACACCAATGGCTTTTCTATATATTTTTTTTGCGTTCAGCTTATATTGATTTCCACTGGTCACATTGTCACCATGCCTGCGATATTGGATTGCCGGGAAATCAAGATATGCCACTTTGCCCAAAGCCAATGCAAACTTTGTATAATAATTATCATGCGACATTATCTCGATTGCACCGCTTTCCAGCGGAAAAACCGGCACTGCTTCAAACAATTTCCGATTTATCACAGCATCACATCCAGATACATAACCATGAGCAAAGAACTCGGAGTATGTACCTATTTCGGAAATTCCAACAATATCGTTGAGGCTCTGATAGATAAGGTTGCCCTTTCCATTCACAACCTGCATATCAGCGTATGCTAAAACTGGCATGTCTTTTTTCTCATCAATCGCCGAAATCATTTTTTCCAACTTGTCGGGAAGCCAAACGTCATCCTGGTCAGCAAAGAAATAATAATCATAGGTAGGCAAGTTCTTTGCGTGCTTGATCAATGTCCAAAAGTTCAAATAAGCACCATGTTGTTTTGTTTCGTTTTTAATCAGTTCTATTCGGTCATCTTTGGCCATAAAGGAATGGATAATATCTATAGTTTTATCATTTGAGCCGTCATCACGAATAAGCAGTTTCCAATCTTTTAAAGTTTGTCTGCATATACTCTCTATTTGCTCACATATATACTTTTCGCCATTAAAGCTTGTCATCAAAATCAAAGACTGCATACCACACCACCGGATTTTCGTTTAATATTCTCAATTCACTTTCGCCTATTTACCGCAGTAATACCGCTCTCTGCAGCAAATTTTTCCAGTTAAAATATAGAATTCAGTGTACCTCTATCTCCGCTTAGCATATCAAACCGCGATGACCAACCAAGGGCTTCTATCCGTTCAATTGTCAGGATAGAATTTTGCATCAAGCGTATAATTATCAACTATTTAATCTTTCTCTTTAAGGATGAATACCGTTCTTAAAATGCCTTTTTTCACATCATACTTCATTGTCCAGCCGAGCTCTTTTAGTTTGCCTCCATTAAGTCTCGCTTTAGTAGCCGTACTGTAACCTGCCTTCTCCACATCGTCTGGCAGTTCAAACACGACCTTTGTACCACTGACCTCGGCAATAGCTGCGGCCAAATCCTTCAGCATGATATCTCCCGGCTCATCTGCAATGTTGTACGCATTGCCATTTTCACCTTTCAGCAAAACAGTTAGTAGCCCAGCTACAGCATCGGCTACATATGTATAAGAATAGTACTGCGTACCTGCACTCTTAAGAATAATATTTTCTCCGGCAATACCTCTCCTAATAAATTGCGAAATTGCTTTCGTATCCGTCATCAACATAGATGGTCCATACGAGCGAGTGAAGCGAGGAATCACAACATTAAGGTTCTTTTGCTTCTTATATGCTTGGCATAATGCCTCTCCGCAACGTTTGCTTTCTGGATATCCCGCACGCATTGTGTTGGAATCAATGTAGCCGCAATAACACTCATCAAAGAACTCCACATCGCCTCGATTTTCTCCATATATTTCATTCGAAGAAGCAAACGCAAACCGTATCGCATTATGCTTGACTGCAAAATCAAGCATATTGTTTGTTCCTATGATATTTGTCGTTACTGTTCCGATTGGATCAGTCGCATAGGCTACGGGATGTGTGTTGCTCGCCATATGAAGGACATAGTCCACAGAATCCACATTTATTTCCAGTGCAGTATTGATATCATGGCTAATGAATTCAAAGAAAGGTGTCTCCCAGTATGGACTAAATCGTTTTTTTGCTTTCTCTACATTTCGTCCAAGCGCATATACCTTACAGTTAAGGCCGCTTTGATTTTTCCGCATAATCACGTCAATGAAGAAACTTGCAATAAGTCCGCTTGCACCAGAAATTAAAATAGATTTATTTTGCATCTTATGCCAAGGCAGTTCAATCTCTGCAACATAGGCTATATCCTCTTTATATAGCTCATTCTCTAAAAAGTTCATTGATTTCACCACATATCCCCATATATATTTTTCTCTTCATTTCAGCCAATTATCCTTATCGGATTTCAGATAAGATTTAAACATCTCAAGATCATCCTTTGTTGTCAGTTTTATGTTCTTATCAGATCCCGCCGCAAAGTGAAGTCTTTCACCAAGCTCAACCATCATAGTGTTAGTATAAGATGAACCATAGATGCCGATTTTCTTTTCAAACGCCTCGTGGTATTTGCTGTCAACCAGACCAAATTTATAAGCTTGTGGAGTGGACACCCTACGTAGCGTTTCACGAGGAATGTACTGCGTTGTAGTTGTTTCATCATCCTTACTCGCAACGAAAATCTGCTCGTTGTACGGCATAGATGTAACCGCATTGCCGTATTGCTGACATTTTACAATCACATCCGAAAGCACTGTCTCATCAACCAGAGGACGAATGCCATCATGGATGATAATAATATCCTCTTCAACACACTTTCCTTCTAGATTATACACGCCGTTACGGATGGACTCTTGTCCAGACGCACCACCTGAGACAATCCACTTCAACTTGGTAATGTTAAACTGCTTCGCATATGCCCAGACCACATCATGCCATCCATCGATACAGACAACCTCAATAGCATCTATTTGCGGATGTTTTTGAAATCCTTCCAGGGTGTAAATAAGTACTGGCTTATCATACACGTTGATAAATTGTTTCGGAATATCCTGTCCCATACGGTGACCGGAGCCTCCCGCGATAATAACTGCAACGTTCATATGCAAAATTTTCCCTTCATAAATTGTAATTTTTCCCTTATTTATATTTCGCGTGTTCTTTTATGCTGCTTTAAATATGCTTCTTAGTGACGCAAGCATAACCATCATGTTCAATAGAAAATAGCCCCAAGTAAACAAATCCATCATATTCAAGACAATTGCTAAGAGCATTATCACCTGAAGGAAACCTGCAACTGAAGTTATATTCAACGCAAACAATTTCAACGGGCTATAGCCAGACTTATCCTTAACACCCGAAACTTTATGCTCATCCCCAAGGGTAGTAATTGCTTTGTGCATTATGAACCTAGGGAAAATCTGAAAAACTCCAGATAGAGCACCAATAATAATGTATATATCTGCATCAATAGATATAATTGAGTCAAATACTCCACCGTTGTGAGCTGCCGCAACACCCCATGCAAAAAAAGATAGAACCATTGCTACATAGCCACTCATGGCATCATAAACACTACCTATTGGCGAGAATTGCTTCTTATATCTAGCAATATTTCCATCAACGCCGTCTAAAAGATTCCAGAGGAAAAAGCATGCCCACCCCAATATCATCATACTGGTAGAATTTGCGAAATACATCACGACAAAACCTACGACAAGAGGAATGATTGAAATTAATGATACTGCATTAGGAGTTATATTTGTGTACAGAAACGGGATGGTTAAAATATACGATAAGGGTCGTCCAACATAAAACGCGAAGTAATCATTCTTTGCTGATTTACGTTTCTCTGGACTCATCGTCTTTTCTTCTATTTCTTTTGGTGTAATCATTTCCTATCCTCTATTCCATTTAATTTTTGCGGAGCCTGTAAGGCAGACTTTTATCTCACACAGGTTCCTCTATATCGTCTATAAGCTGTTATAAAACTCAACGTACTTCTTTTTCATTGTCTCGGTGTTATACACTTCCAGTACATCCTGATACGCTCTCTCCGGAAGTTCCTTCGGAAACTTAACCATCGCTGCTTTTATCCTGTCCGCATACTCTTCTGCTTTATCGCACACATATCCGTTCACGCCATCTTTAATGACGCTCTTATTACCCATCACATCGCTAACGAGAATCAGCTTCTTGATGTACATATTCTCAATAAGGCTCATGGCTATCGCTTCGCCAAGGCTACAAAGAATGAATGCATCAGCGCCTTTAGCCATAGCAAGAGCTTCTCTCCTATGCTTCCACCCGGTTACTTCCACATTGGGAGCGGTCAGTTTGCTTTCAAGCTCACCATTTCCAATCCACAGAAATCTCGCGTCTGGGACAAGCTCCGCTATTCTGTTGAATAGTTGTGGCTGCTTTTGCACGCAGGCGCGTCCCAGCGTAAACACCGTGAACTTGTCATTATGTACCGGTTCAATGCCATCAAGCGATGCGGACAGATCAGCAAGGTTTACTCCTGTCTCAATATAAGCGGTTCTCTTGCAGAGTGTCTTTGCAACCTCATCCTCACTCTCGCAGCAAGTAAGCGTTATACAGTTCTTTTTGCCAAGGATTCGCTCCATCATCTCATACATCTTGCTCTTATTGCCGGGTCCCATAAGGATATGAGCATAACCGTGTGGGGTGTAAACAACTGTGTTGTTCTTTCCCTTGAAAGCAAGACGCCCCATGCCACCGGCAATAGAAGAATGAAGGTGAATCACATCCGGCTGAACTTCCTTCTCTATTCTTCTTAGTTCTTTGATAGCCTTAATGTCATTTGAGATGCTTGTCAGCCCTTTGATACCGAGGCTCTCCACCTGAATGAGATGAACTCGCTCATCTAAAAACTCTTTATAGTTCTTCGGAGTCTGCGGACGAAGCGAATATGTGAGGTAAACATCAAAGTCATCACACATATCGTTACAAAGCTGTGAGACGTAAGTAAACACGCCGCCGCCAAATGCTTCGCAAACCATTAGAATTTTCTGTCTTCCAACCGTATTCTTCATCACGCCACCGCCATTTCAGCGGCAGCATAAGTCTGCCCTAATCCAATGGAAGCCTGTCTATAAATAGTCTGCTGGTAATCAAATAGAAGTACAACAACTATCTCATTGCGGTACCCCCCCCCCATTTTTCACGAGGCTAAGCACTATTTCACTATCTATAGCAGTTCTCTTAACATCGAACTTCTCATGAACAGTTATCATTCCATTATTTCTCAGCTTCATTCTTAAAGCTCCATCCTCAAATATTTTTTGAACCGCATCGGCAGTGTGAGCCACATCCTCAGTCTCAACAAGCAACCCATTCTCTCCATCAACTACAATCTCCGGAATGGCATCTACTCTCGTAGCTACGATTGGCTTTCCAGCCAACATGTACTCAGGCAGAGCTAAGCCAAATCCTTCCCATCGGGAGAGGAGAAGTGCCACATCAAACAAATCAATGTAGTCGGAGGCATTCTCCACCCAGCCAGTGATATAGAGTGGTATGTTATGCTCTTTAGCATAGTTCTCAATCTTTTCACGGTCAGGACCATCACCAACAATCATAAAGAATGCTTCTGGAATTCTCTTTTTTATCTGTTTCGCCGCCTTGATGAACACATCAGGAGCTTTCTGCTCACTAATACGTCCTACCATGCCGACGACAAACGCTGTCTGAGGAATACCACAGCTTTCACGGCTCACCGTACTTAGCCCAGCAGTTTTTCTCTGCTCGTAATCCTCAATGTCAACGCCGTTGACAATCACTTGCAGTTTATCTTCCCTGCAAATCTTCTTATCAAGTGCAGACCGCTTCTCTGCTTCAGAGATACAGATAATCTTGTCACAGAATGGAGCTGCCAATTTTTCAATAGCTGTGTACATCATCTGCTTCTTTTTTCCACACCGCATATTAAAAGCCCAACCGTGTGGATTGTATATGCATCTGATTTTCCGTCCATTTTTCTTCAATCCGATATTTGCCACTCTTGCTATAGCTCCAGCTTTACTGGAATGCGCATAAACAATATCAGGTTGATATTTTCGAATAAGCCTTCTCACCGCTTTCATCGCATCAATATCAGCCTTTTCGATTGGCCTCCGCATATCTACATACTCTAATCTATCGGCAAGCCCATTATAATCTTCTCTCTTAAAGTCATGGGAGCAGACCAAAATGTTTTCAACTCTATCATGATTCATATATTTGAAAAGCATCCTTATGTATCTGTCCACACCGCCGGCAGATTGAGCAACATGAAGAATGCGTATTTTTTCTAACTTGTCACTCACGTCGTAACACCTCCTACGAGGTAATTACAGCCAAAGCCGCTCTCAAAAATTACTGCTATTGCCATTGTCACACTATCTGGGGCAAAATATACACTACCCCCTAGTCTATAAATCTTTGTAAAGCAATGCTTCATAAAGGTTTCTTCATCCACACAACAAGCAATATTCACTCTACATGCAACATGATATTTGTGTTTTTTATTATTTCGATGACACGATATAATTTTATCGCCGGACATTTTATATCTGCTGTATATGTCAAGATATTTAGCTCCCGTCAAAAACATGTCGTACTCCACCCATATAAAGACACTCGAACTTCCTTTTCAACTGTAATTGCTGACTTTCTCTATCCATTGCACAACAACAAGCCTGTGTGCGGATTCCACAGAATCTGCACGCAGGCTTGACTACCTCCTGTTCTCATTTTCTATTTCCACATATGGATAATAATTACGGAATCAACATCATTGGGTGTGTATGTTTAATTCACAAAATATAGAAACCATCAAGCCGCTAAACGCAGTAGATTTCAACGTGAGTACTCACTCGACCATATGTGAAATAGACTTTTCAAGAAGATGGTCAAGCCGTTAAAGCGCTGTATTCATGCGGTGTTTTCTGGTTTAACCATATAATATCTTTCCATCCATGAATCGTCACGATAACCCTTTTTCCAAACATCTTTGGAAGCCACGCAAAAAATGCAGACCCCTCAGCGTGGATGTGAATCACATCGTATTTTCCAAATGCACTATAAAGAGCTGCAAATGCAGAAGAAGATACAGCAGCCAAGCCTTTTCTCTCAATGGTCGGGACATACTTCTGACAAATTCCTTTATATTCTGTTTTTATGTCATATTCTGCGCCGCTCACGTGATGACCGGATCTGTTGTAACAGGTAACCTGACATCCATTTCGTGCCATTCTGGTGCATAATTCTTTTACAATAATTTCTATCCCACCCTCACGAGACAGCCGTTCTTGTCCGAACATCGCCATTTTTAAGCCTTCACCCATTTTCTTTCTCCGCCATTGCTCTCTACGTATTTTTTCTTTATTTCAATGTTGAATCAGTCCTTGTCTCAGTTCCAACAAGTTTCAACCTCTAATTTTTTGTGTCTGTTATCACTGCAACACCTATTAAATAAACATGTTGTACATCCCTTTTAGAACTCATTCCTTTATCCATCCTCAATAAGTCATAGTAAAAAAAGTCCCGCATTCAGATTTCTTCTCTCAATGCAGGCCACCCATCCCATCTTTATCATCGTT
>ERZ1026901.795-NODE-795-length-22083-cov-10.439577_pt1 | contig 22083 bp, 16 predicted proteins | sample MGYA00380179_ERZ1026901 | MGnify/ENA primary metagenome ERZ1026901 (study PRJEB33269, sample SAMEA4719815) | human gut metagenome | biome: human-associated habitat; feature: organic feature; material: feces | place: Cameroon | collected 2013-10 ... | reverse complement strand
ATTTAAAATAACTCTATACCCACTAAAATCTACCAAACTTTACCGCAATAATTTTCACTCCAACGAAAAATTAACGCCAGAGAATTTGTAGAGAATGATAATGATTAGTCCAGGATGGGCAAAATGGAGTTTTTTCAGAGGCGACAAAGAATATAAATGAGTGGAAGTCTTTACAGGTTCCACCCATTTATAACGCTTATAAATGTTTAATCAGGCAATATTTAAATATTTATGTGTTTGCATCGATAAACGCCAGTTACGCGCAATACAGGTTTCAATGCACAAACGTGTGGCATCGTCCTTCTGGCTAATTGGCTGCAGTGCAATGACTCGTGGTTTATCATCGGTCAGCGTTGCCAGTAGTTCATCCAGTGCTTCAATATCACGTACGCGTCCCACTGGATGCTTGATTTCGTTGGCTCGTTCCAGTGCCTGTGACAACACTTCATAGCCGCCGCGCATGTTCAGCTTTGGCGATACGGTAACCCAGGTATTCGGCGTGCAGCGTACTTCATGAGTACCGCTGGTTTCGATCTGGCAGCTAAAACCGTTCTTTTCGAGCAGGTCAGTCAGTGGCAGCAAATCATGAATGCAAGGCTCACCACCCGTAATCACCACATGCCGCGCGGTGTATCCCTGACGACCAATGACAGCCAGCAAATCTTCACTGCTCGCCGCCCCCCACTTATCACTCTCTTTGGTCTTCGCCAGAATGCTGAAAAGGGAGACTTCCCGATCCTCAAGCTTTTCCCAGGTGTGTTTGGTGTCGCACCAGGCACAGCCGACCGGGCATCCCTGTAAACGAATAAAAATGGCGGGGACGCCGGTAAAGTAACCCTCACCTTGCAGGGTCTGGAACATCTCGTTAATCGGGTACTGCATAGCATTCTCTGTGAAGTGGATAATTGTTAATTATTGCAGATCCTGCCACAACAATCATGTCTTATTAACATTCTGTTACAGGCAGGTTTAAGGCAAAAAGTGGATTAGATCATAAAGAATAAAATGAAGTGGCGTATTATGTTTTAAGGAATTAATTAAAAGGGATTTAACCATGCTCAGAACATTCATCGTAATTATATTTATTTTCAATTTATCAGGCTGTGGATATAACGATATTCAAACCTATGATGAGCAGGTTAACGCTTCCTGGTCTGAGGTATTAAATCAATATCAACGTCGCGCCGATCTTATTCCTAATCTTGTCGCCAGTATTAAAGGTTATTCCAGCCATGAACAAGAGGTACTGGAAGCCGTAACATTGGCACGTAGTCAGGCTAATCGCGCCAGTAGTGCTCTTCAGCAAACTCCGGGAGATGAACAAAATTTACAAACCTGGCAACAAGCTCAGGCGCAGGTGTCTCGCACTCTCGGTCAGTTAACGATAATTAGTGAACGTTACCCTGAGCTAAAGGCCCAGGAACTCTATCAAAATTTGATGGTACAGCTCGAAGGAAGTGAAAATCGAATTGCCGTTGCGCGAGGAAGATATATTAAAGCTATTGAACAATATAATGTCACTATCCGCAAATTCCCCGCAGTGTTAACCGCAAAGGTTATGGATTACACACCAAAGAAAAATTATTTGCCGGATGATGTCGCCGCTGTGAGTAAAGCCCCGACAATAGATTTTAGCCAGAATACTAATGCTCATTAAGCGAGGAAGTCCTGTGCGAAATTTTATCTTCCTTATGGCTTTCTTTTGTTCATCTGTGTTTGCCATACAAATTCCAGTACCTGAATCACCCAGGTATGTGAATGACTTAACCGGCAAATTGACGAACGATGAAGTAAATACGTTGACCAATCAGATTAAAGAGCTGACGCAAAAAAGCCACGCTCAACTGGTCGTGTTAGTGGTTGAAACAACGGGCGATGAAACCATCGAGCAGTACGCTACGCGGGTATTCGATAGCTGGAAACCGGGTGATAAAGACCGCGATGATGGCGTTCTACTGTTAGTCGCCTGGCAGGATCATACCGTGCGTATTGAAGTCGGTTACGGACTGGAAGGCGTTATTACGGATGCGCAGTCCGGGAAAATTATTCGCAACAGTATTATTCCGGCATTTAAAAATGGCGACCTGGCTGGCGGCTTGCAAAAGGGAATAAGCGATATTGATAATCGTCTGACGGGGAATAATTTAGCAACGATAACACCGACCGATCACCCTTTGCCCTTTAACGGTTGGTGGGCTTTGTTAGTCTGGGCAATAGTACTGACCTTTATTTCCGCCAGAGGATATGTCAAAACGCTGGGACTAATTTGCTTCACAGCTATTGTACTGGCCTTTGTTTTACCTATAGCAGGTTTCAGCGGAAGCTGGGGAGTACTCGCAACATTACTCTGCTTCGCCACACCGTTCCTGGCTGTCGCCATCGCTTTTACCCCCTTCGGCAAAAAGGTTCGGGATTCGATGCGCAGTGCCAACCGACCGTCACATTACGAAAGAAGTAACTCGGCCTCCAGGCGTTCTTCATCATCGTCGTCATCTTCCTCTTCATCCTCTTTTGACAATGATAATTTCAGCGGCGGCGGCGGTTCATCTGGCGGCGGTGGCGCCTCCGGGCGCTGGTAACAAAAGGAATTGAAATGCGTATTTTTCTCTTACTTCTGATGCTATGTGGTTTCCAGGCATTCGCTGAACAATTGCCTTCAGTAACTGACTTAACCGGGACATTAACGACAGAAGAACAAACTGCTTTAACTCAACAATTACAGACTCTCGAGCAGCAAAACCACTTTCAGGTTGCCGTGTTGGTAACGCCGACCACTGGGGGTAAAGACATTAAACTTGCAGCCTCGCAAAGCTACGGGTTATATCACTGGAAACCTGTTGGAGAGAAGCGGTACGGCGAAGGTATCTTAATTCTCGTCGTTTGGCCGGAAGGGCTGGCGTCAATGAAGATTGGGCATGGACTGGAAGAGATGCTGCCACCGGAACAAGCTGCGCAAATTGTTCATTACCATATGCAACCGGAATTCAAAAAAAATAATCTCTTCTCCGGGTTAACGCAGGGAATTGAAGGCATTGCACAGTTTACCTATATAAAAGCGAATCTTAGCCCTTTGGATGCTTTAGCCAATCATCTGTTTGCTAATCCGCAACGCTCTCTGCCATGTCTTGCCTGGACACTGCTGATGATCGTTGCCATCGTTGTCCTCTGGCGATTTACCACCCATCCAGGGCCTGGCATATGGATGATATCGATGATTACCCCTATGGTCTGGTTTTTCTGCTTTCAGAACGATGTCATCATTCGACGGGTATCGGTCGTTTGTTTTAGTTTATTTTTCGCAGCAATCTGCTGGCAGCGTCTCGCGGTAGTTTTTAATATATGCCGCGCATTTCCTATGATGCTGGCCCCCCAAAATAAAAACGCTAAAGTGAAAAAACAAAAGAAGGCTCCGCAGGTTCGTGAATCAGGACGAAATTCATTGTTTGTCGTGCTGCTGATAATTGTTGTGGGATGGTGCCTGGTATTTGCCAGTAATAAAGATATTGCGTTCATCTCAACAATTATTGGGCTAATTGATCATTTTATCGGCCCAATAACCATTGCTGGCATCGTTCTGCTGATCATTGTGGCCAAATTTACTGGCAATCTTAAACTGGGATCAGGACATAAAATCAACAGGAAAATGGGGAATCGTAATGCTCATTCTCGCTCTTCGTCGAAAAACTCTTTCCGCGGTGGCGGCGGTTCTTCTGGCGGTGGCGGTTCATCCGGCCGTTGGTGATCGTTATGCGTATAATCCTTTTTCTACTCACTTTATGGTGCCTTCCTGTGCTTGCCCAGCAAATTGCTGTGCCGGAGCTGCGCCAACATGTGACCGATATTACTGGTACCTTAAGCACGTCTGAACAACAATCACTGACACAACAGCTGCAGGATATTACACAAAAAACACGGGCACAGGTTGCCGTATTAATAGTGCCATCCACCGGAGACGATACCATTGAACAATATGCAACACGCGTTTTTGATAGCTGGAAACTGGGAGATAAGCAGCGAAACGATGGCATTTTACTTCTGGTTGCCTGGGAAGATCATGCTGTTCGTATAGAAGTCGGCTATGGGCTGGAAGGGGTGGTTACCGACCTGCAAGCGGCAAAGATTATCCGTGATATATTAATCCCTGCTTTCAAAAGTGATGACCTGATGGGGGGGGTAACACTGGCAAGCGAAAATATCGGCGCACTTCTGATGAATGGTGAATTACCGGAAGGCAGGGGGAATTATTACAGTATCAATCCCCCTATCCCATTTTCGCTTGCTGTACTTATATTGCTGGCAGTGCTTTCATATTTTATTGTTTTTACCGATCCGTCGAATCTACCCTGGATAACTCTCACTGCCGCAATTTACGGGATGGTATTCCTCTATGTTGCCGAGCCAGGACCATGGACGAATTTAATCGTTGCCTGCGGTATGTTAACGCCTTTTGCGATCGTAGCGCTGCTTATCTTTTGGCTTATCGTTAATAAAAAGCTACGAGCCAAATACAAGACGCTCGGTAAAGAAAGAGCTTCAAGAAAAGGTTCTTCTTCATCCTCTTCCGGTGGCGGCTCAAGTGGCGGCGGATTTAGCGGAGGTGGCGGTTCTTCTGGCGGTGGCGGCGCGTCTGGCCGCTGGTAACTCAGCCATAAAAAATGCCAGCCCGAAGGCTGGCATTTTTAAATCAGATAAAGTCAGGCTTATGCCTGGCCTTTGATCTCTTTACGACCGTTGTACGGTGCTTTTTCGCCCAGAGCTTCTTCGATACGAATCAGCTGGTTGTATTTAGCAACACGGTCAGAACGGCTCATAGAACCCGTTTTGATCTGGCCTGCAGCAGTACCAACAGCCAGGTCAGCGATGGTAGCGTCTTCAGTTTCGCCAGAACGGTGAGAGATTACTGCAGTGTAGCCAGCGTCTTTCGCCATCTTAATAGCAGCCAGAGTTTCGGTCAGAGAACCGATCTGGTTGAATTTGATCAGGATGGAGTTAGCGATGCCTTTTTCGATACCTTCTTTCAGGATCTTGGTGTTGGTTACGAACAGGTCGTCACCAACCAGCTGGATTTTGTCGCCCAGAACTTTGGTCTGGTATGCGAAACCGTCCCAGTCAGATTCGTCCAGACCGTCTTCGATAGAAACGATCGGGTACTGTTTGGTCAGTTCTTCCAGGAAGTGAGTGAATTCTTCAGAGGTGAACGCTTTGTTGCCTTCGCCAGCCAGAACGTATTTACCGTCTTTGTAGAATTCAGAAGCTGCGCAGTCCATCGCCAGAGTGATGTCTTTGCCCAGTTCATAACCAGCAGCTTTAACAGCTTCAGCGATAACAGCCAGAGCTTCAGCGTTGGAACCCAGGTTCGGCGCATAGCCACCTTCGTCACCAACAGCAGTGTTCATGCCTTTCGCTTTCAGAACTTTTGCCAGGTGATGGAAAACTTCAGAACCCATGCGGATGGCTTCTTTCACAGTTTTCGCGCCAACCGGCTGAATCATGAATTCCTGGATATCAACGTTGTTGTCAGCGTGCTCACCACCGTTGATGATGTTCATCATCGGAACCGGCATGGAGTATTTGCCCGGAGTACCGTTCAGTTCAGCGATGTGCTCGTACAGCGGCATACCTTTAGCGGCAGCAGCAGCTTTGGCGTTAGCCAGAGATACAGCCAGGATTGCGTTCGCGCCGAATTTGGATTTGTTTTCGGTGCCGTCCAGGTCGATCATGATCTTGTCAATGCCAGCCTGATCTTTGGCATCTTTGCCAATCAGCGCCTGAGCGATCGGGCCATTCACCGCAGCAACAGCTTTGGTTACGCCTTTACCCAGGAAACGGGATTTGTCGCCATCGCGCAGTTCCAGAGCTTCACGGGAACCAGTAGAAGCACCTGACGGAGCAGCTGCCATACCGACGAAACCACCCTCCAGATGTACTTCGGCTTCAACAGTCGGGTTACCACGGGAGTCGATGATTTCACGACCGATGATTTTTACGATTTTGGACATTAGGTTTTCCTCAAGTCACTAGTTAAACTGAAACTCCAGACAAACAACGCGTACCCAGGGTACGCGTTGCCGTTCTAACTTTTTTCTTACTTCGCCTGACGTTTCTGGAACTCGCTGGCGGCTTTCACAAAGCCTGCAAACAGCGGGTGACCATCACGTGGAGTAGAAGTAAACTCCGGATGGAACTGGCAAGCCACGAACCACGGGTGATTCGGAACTTCGATGATCTCGACCAACTGATCATCCCCGGAACGGCCCGCAACGCGCAGACCTGCATCTTCAATCTGTTTCAACAGCATGTTGTTGACTTCGTAACGGTGACGATGACGCTCAACAATTGTCGGCGCATTGTACAGCTGGCGAACCAGGCTATCGTCAACCAACTGGCACTGCTGTGCGCCGAGACGCATGGTACCGCCGAGATCGCTCTTCTCGCTACGAACTTCAACGTTGCCGTTTTCATCGCGCCACTCGGTAATCAGCGCCACAACCGGGTACTTACAGTCTGGCACAAATTCCGTAGAGTTGGCGTTCTCCATGTTGGCAACATGGCGAGCGTAATCAATTAACGCCACCTGCATACCCAGGCAAATGCCCAGATAAGGAATATTGTTCTCACGCGCAAAACGCGCGGTCGTAATCATGCCTTCTACGCCACGATAGCCGAAACCGCCAGGTACGAGGATTGCGTCAAGACCTTTAAGGATTTCAACACCGCGCGTTTCAACATCTTGTGAATCGATCAGTTTGATGTTGACGCTGACACGATTCTTCAGCCCACCGTGTTTCAGTGCTTCGATCACGGATTTGTATGCATCCGGCAGTTCAATGTACTTACCGACCATACCGATGGTAACTTCACTTACCGGATTCGCTTCTTCGAAGATAACCTGTTCCCATTCGGACAGATTTGCTTCCGGGCAGTTTAAGCTGAATCGTTTACAAATATAATCGTCCAGCCCCTGCGATTTCAACAGGCCCGGAATTTTATAGATGGAATCGACGTCTTTCAGAGAAATAACCGCTTTTTCCGGAACATTACAGAACAATGCAATCTTCGCACGTTCGTTCGCCGGAACGGCGCGATCTGAACGACAAATCAGGATATCAGGCTGGATACCGATTGAAAGCAGCTCTTTTACAGAGTGCTGAGTCGGTTTGGTTTTGACTTCACCAGACGCTGCCATGTACGGCACCAGCGTCAGGTGCATAAACAGGGTGTGCTCACGGCCAATTTCAACAGCCATCTGGCGAATCGCTTCAAGGAACGGCAGGGATTCGATATCACCTACAGTACCGCCGATTTCTACCAGTACCACGTCATGACCTTCGCCGCCTTCCAGCACGCGCTCTTTGATAGCGTTAGTGATGTGCGGAATAACCTGTACGGTTGCGCCGAGGTAGTCGCCGCGGCGTTCTTTGCGCAGAACGTCAGAGTAGATACGACCCGTGGTGAAGTTGTTGCGGCGGCTCATTTTGGTACGAATGAAACGCTCGTAGTGCCCCAGGTCCAGGTCGGTTTCAGCGCCGTCTTCAGTAACGAACACTTCCCCGTGTTGGATTGGGCTCATAGTACCTGGATCGACGTTGATGTACGGATCCAGTTTCATGATGGTCACATTGAGGCCACGGGCTTCAAGAATGGCTGCGAGGGAGGCTGCGGCAATGCCTTTACCCAGAGAGGATACGACCCCGCCGGTCACAAAAATATAGTTCGTTGTCATGCTGAACCTGAGAAGTTAGGTTGAAAAGACGATGGAATAACCAGGACGGGAAAGCAGTATACCCGAACATGACCTGTGCCACAAACTTTCATTATCCCTCCTCTTCGCCAGCGCACTATTGAAATCAGGAGTGAGAAAATAGCCCCTTTGGGGTAAATGTTTTTGACGCAAATCAAGCGCTTGTCATTTAAAAAATGACACAAATCGCGCTTGACCACGTAATTCCCTTAGAGATCAATTTCCTGCCGTTTTACCTGTTGCCAGACTTCTTCCATTGTTTCGAGGTCAACACCTGTCATTTCCAGTCCACGCGCGGCAACAATACGCTCCACTTCGCGAAAACGGCGCTCGAATTTTTCATTGGCTTTTTGTAGTGCAATCTCTGCTTTTGTCCCTAAATGGCGGGCCATGTTGACCGTGGCAAACAGCAGGTCACCCATTTCCTCCTCCAGTTTAGCCTGGTCGACAACAGCCTGCCGCGCCTCGTACATCACCTCGTCGATCTCTTCGTAGACTTTATCGACTACCGGACCAAGCGTCGTCCAATCGAAGCCAACGTTGGCGCAACGTTTCTGGATTTTTTGCGCACGCATTAAAGCCGGTAAACTACGAGGAATATCGTCTAGCGCCGAATGCTGCGCTTTCTGCGCGCGCTCTTCGGTTTTGATTTGCTCCCAACGGGCAAGCACTTCATTACTGTTTTCGGCAGAACTGCCTGCAAAAACATGTGGATGGCGACGTTCTAGCTTATCGCTAATCGCGGCGCAGATATCATTAAAATCAAAGCGCCCTTCTTCCTGAGCCATTTGCGCGTAAAACACCACCTGAAACAATAGATCGCCGAGCTCACCGCGCAGATCGTCAAAATCTTCACGGGCGATGGCGTCCAGCACTTCGTAGGTTTCTTCAAGGGTGTAAGGTGCAATGGTGGCAAATGTCTGCTCTTTATCCCACGGGCAGCCGTTTTCCGGGTCGCGCAGGCGCTGCATAATAGTGAGCAAACGGTCGATTTGATTCATTGAATTGTCCTGAAAATTGCGGGTCTGTCAGGTGGAAACCTGTGACCAGAATAGAAGTGAGTTAGTAACACTACCCAATCAGTACGTTAATTTTGGCTTTAATGAGTTGTAATTCCTCTGGGGCAACCGTTCCTTTCTTCGTTGCTCCTCTTGCCCGCCAGGCGATACTTTTTACCTGATCAGCTAACGCTACACCATCACGTTCCTGACCGGATAAAACAACTTCGAACGGATATCCTTTTGATTGCGTTGTACAAGGAACACACAGACACATACCTGTTTTGTTGTTGTACATGAACGGACTCAGGACAACAGCCGGACGATGTCCGGCTTGCTCGCTACCTTTTGTCGGGTCAAAATCAACCCAAATCAGATCGCCCGTATCGGGTACGTATCGGCTTACCATTACCAGACTTCCTTATCTTTCGGCTCCCCCCAGTCGATATTCTCGTGGAGGTTTTCCGGCGTGATGTCGTTGACCAGTTCAGCAAGCGTAAATACGGGCTCTTTACGCACTGGCTCAATAATTAATTTGCCATCCACTAGGTCAATCTTCACTTCATCATCAATATTCAGATTGAGCGCCTGCATTAACGTAGCCGGGATCCGCACCGCCGGTGAATTTCCCCAACGCTTTACGCTACTGTGGATCATAACCCTTTCCTCAAACCGCTATCATATGTAGATACAGTATATATCAATCTACATTGTAGATACGAGCTAATTTCGGCCTAACTCCCGTGCAACCGACGCGCGTCGATAACATCCGGCACCTGGTTGAGTTTACCCAGCACGCGGCCCAGCACTTGCAGGTTGTAAATCTCAATAGTCATGTCGATGGTTGCCAGTTGCTGTTTGGTGTCGCTACGGCTGGCAACGCCAAGCACGTTCACTTTCTCGTTGGCGAGAATGGTCGTGATATCACGTAACAACCCACTACGATCATTAGCCACCACGCGGACCACCAGCGAATATCCGGCGGAGTAGCTCTCACCCCATACCGCGTCAACAATGCGTTCTGGCGCATGGGAGCGCAGTTCCGCCAGTTGTTCGCAATCGGCGCGGTGTACTGAAATACCGCGCCCCTGGGTAATAAAGCCGACAATCTCATCTCCAGGAATCGGCTGGCAGCAGCGCGCGATGTGGTGCATCAGGTTGCCGACACCTTCAACCACCACCCGACCGTTATCTTTACTGCGGTTTTGTGGCGTATAGCTTTTTTGCTGAAGTTGCTTCAGCGCGGCGGCATCCTGCTCTTCGGCACTCGGTTTATTAAATTGTGATTGCAGGAAGTTCACCATCTGATTGAGACGGATATCCCCGCCACCAATCGCTGCCAACAACTCGTCGACATCATTGAAGTTGTAACGCGGCAGCAGATGTTTTTCTGCTTCTTTCAGGCTGATCCCCAGATGTTCCAGCTCGTCGTCAAGGATTTGCCGCCCTGCCAGAATGTTTTTGTCACGGTCCTGTTTACGGAACCAGGCGTGAATTTTCGAACGCCCACGGCTGGTTGTGACGTAACCGAGGTTTGGGTTTAACCAGTCACGGCTGGGGTTCGGCTGTTTCTGGGTGATAATTTCAATCTGGTCGCCCATCTGCAACTGGTAGGTGAACGGCACAATGCGCCCGCCTATTTTTGCCCCGATGCAGCGGTGTCCGACATCACTGTGGATGTGGTAAGCGAAGTCCAGCGGCGTTGATCCCGCAGGCAAATCAACGACATCACCTTTCGGCGTAAAGACATACACCCGGTCGTCAAAGACCTGGCTGCGTACTTCGTCGAGCATTTCGCCGGAATCAGCCATCTCTTCCTGCCACGCAATCAGTTTACGCAGCCAGGCAATTCGGTCTTCATGTCCCGAACGTGCGCCGCCAGCAGCCGCGCCCTCTTTATATTTCCAGTGCGCAGCAACACCCAACTCTGCATCTTCATGCATCTGTTTGGTGCGGATTTGGATCTCAACGGTTTTGCCACCCGGCCCCAGAACCACGGTATGAATAGACTGATAACCGTTTGGTTTCGGGTTAGCAACGTAATCATCAAACTCATCCGGCAGGTGGCGATAGTGAGTGTGCACTATCCCCAGTGCGGCATAACAATCCTGTAAACGCTCGGCGACAATACGTACCGCACGCACATCAAACAGCTCATCGAAGGCGAGGTTCTTTTTCTGCATTTTGCGCCAGATACTGTAGATGTGTTTCGGACGACCATACACTTCAGCTTTAACGCCTTCAGCTTTCATCTCAGCGCGCAGATGACCGACAAACTCTTCGATATAGTGTTCGCGGTCGAGACGGCGTTCATGCAGCAGTTTTGCGATGCGTTTGTATTCGGTCGGGTGGAGATAACGGAAGCAGTAATCTTCCAGCTCCCATTTCAGTTGTCCAATCCCAAGACGGTTCGCCAACGGCGCGTAGATATTGGTGCACTCTTTTGCCGCCAGTACGCGTTCATCTTCCGGCGCGTCTTTTACTTCGCGCAGATGAGCAATACGCTCTGCCAGTTTGATGACCACGCAGCGGAAATCATCGACCATCGCCAATAACATCCGGCGAACGTTATCGACCTGTTCGGAGGAAACAGAATCGGTATGCGTCGCTTTCAGCTGGCGGATCGCCGCCATATCACGCACGCCGTGAATAAGGTTAACGACCGACTTACCGACGCTCTCACGCAGCACATCTTCGCTAACTACGTTGGCATCCGCCAGAGGGAACAGCAGCGCCGCCCGCAGCGTGTCAATGTCCATACTTAATGTCGAGAGGATCTCCACCATCTCAACACCACGCCACAATAACAGACTGGCATCCGGATGCCCCTGCGTCTGTTGCAGACAATACGCCCAGGTTTCGGCTAAGCACTCACACGACTTCTGGCTGGTAATACCCAGACTTGCGATCCATTTTTCCGGATCAAATTCACCAGCCTTATTGATATGTGCACTTCTTACCGCAACCATCGTCCTCTCCTTTAGGGACCAGACCTGCCGAAATCGGCAAATCGTAACTATTTAACGCGCGAGAAAAGTACCATCGATTCCAGATGTCCCGTGTGTGGGAACATATCCAGCATCGCCAGTCGCGCAATGGTATATCCTGCTTTTAATAACGCTTCGCTATCCCGAGCCAGCGTTGCAGGATTACAGGATACATAAACTATACGAATAGGTTCCAGTTTTATAATTTGCTGCATAACACCTGCGGCACCTGCTCGCGCCGGGTCCAGCAACACTTTATCGAAGCCGTTTTTCGCCCACGGCTGCTTTGTGACATCTTCTTCAAGATTTTCGTGATAAAACGTCACATTGTGTAAGCCATTAAGACGCGCATTCTGCTGGCCTTTTTCAACCAGCGCCGGAACGCCTTCTACACCCACCACACTGGCAGCTTGTGTCGCCAATGGCAGTGTAAAGTTGCCCATACCGCAGAACAGATCCAGTACGCGATCTTCAGGTTGTACATCCAGCCATTCCAACGCACGCGCTACCATTTTTTGGTTCACACCCGCATTGACCTGAATAAAATCGCGCGGGCTAAAAGTTAAGCGCAACCCGTTTGAGTCATACCAGGGCATCTCACCAGAGACGGTTTCGAGTATCTCACTATCGGGGGCGAGATACAGATCCAGGCCTTCAGAATGCGAAAAGCGTTCCAGTTTTTCGCGATCTGCCGAACTTAGCGGTGCGGTATGGCGCAAAATCATCAGCTTGCCGCTGGTTGCCTGTACCAGTTCAACATGACCAAGATGGCGCATAGCTTGTAAGCTGCCCAGGCATGCCCTGACTTTGGGCAGCAATGCTTCAAGTTGGGGCACTAAAATGGGGCATTGTTTAACGTCGACAATGTCACTGGAGCCCGCTTTGCGAAACCCCATCTGAAGTTGCTGTGTTTTCGGTAAGTAGTTCAAACTTAAACGCGCGCGACGGCGATAGCCCCAGGGAACATCGGCGATCACTTCAGAGACTTCGTGTTTCATTAATCGGGCAAGTGCCGCACTTTTGCTTCGCTGCTGTAAATCCTCGCTGGCGTGTTGTTGCTGACAGCCACCGCATACGCCAAAATGAGGGCAGCGTGGCGTTTCGCGTTCCGGGCTATCGCTTAACCGGCGCACGACTTTAGCGCGGGCGTACTGTTTTTTATCTTCAGTAACAGTAACTTCCGCGTTTTCCTGTGGCAATAATCCAGGAATAAATAACGCTTTGCCGTTATGTCGTGCCACGCCCTGACCAAAAGAGTCGAGGTCGTTGACTGAAACAGTTATGATCTGACGCGTCGTCGTGCGTCGTTTTGCAGAGTAGAATTGCGCCATTGGCGAGACTTTCTCAATTTAACAGTGTGACCTTAATTGTCCCATAACGGAACTCCATGACCAACTACAGCCTGCGCGCACGCATGATGATTCTGATCCTGGCACCGACCGTCCTTATTGGTTTATTGCTGAGTATCTTTTTCGTTGTGCATCGCTATAACGACTTGCAGCGTCAACTGGAAGATGCCGGAGCCAGCATTATTGAGCCGCTTGCAGTTTCTACTGAATATGGCATGAGCCTGCAAAATCGCGAATCTATCGGTCAGTTAATAAGCGTACTGCATCGTCGCCATTCCGATATTGTTCGCGCGATTTCGGTTTATGATGAAAATAACCGACTCTTTGTCACCTCCAATTTTCATCTTGATCCCTCATCAATGCAGCTCGGCAGCAATGTGCCGTTTCCTCGCCAGCTCACTGTCACACGTGACGGTGATATTATGATCTTACGCACACCAATTATTTCCGAGAGTTATTCCCCCGACGAATCGCCCAGTAGTGATGCCAAAAATAGTCAAAATATGCTGGGATATATCGCGCTTGAACTGGATCTAAAATCGGTTCGCTTGCAGCAATATAAAGAGATCTTTATTTCCAGCGTGATGATGCTGTTTTGTATCGGTATTGCGCTTATTTTTGGCTGGCGACTCATGCGTGATGTAACCGGTCCAATTCGCAACATGGTGAATACCGTCGACCGTATCCGTCGCGGACAACTCGACAGCCGAGTGGAAGGATTTATGCTCGGCGAGCTGGATATGCTGAAAAATGGCATCAACTCGATGGCAATGTCGCTGGCAGCTTATCACGAAGAGATGCAGCACAATATCGACCAGGCGACGTCCGATCTACGTGAAACGCTGGAGCAGATGGAAATTCAGAACGTTGAGTTGGATCTGGCGAAAAAACGTGCCCAGGAAGCGGCGCGGATTAAGTCTGAGTTTCTGGCAAATATGTCCCACGAGCTGCGAACTCCGCTCAATGGCGTTATTGGCTTTACCCGTCTGACGCTGAAAACAGAATTAACACCAACGCAGCGCGATCACCTGAATACGATTGAACGTTCGGCAAATAATTTGCTGGCAATTATTAATGATGTTCTCGACTTCTCGAAACTGGAAGCAGGTAAGCTGATTCTGGAAAGTATTCCATTCCCACTACGCAGCACGCTGGATGAAGTCGTTACCCTGCTGGCACATTCTTCTCACGATAAAGGGCTGGAACTGACGCTCAATATTAAGAGCGACGTGCCCGATAATGTAATTGGCGACCCACTGCGATTACAGCAAATCATCACTAACCTGGTAGGGAATGCAATTAAATTCACCGAGAATGGCAACATTGATATTCTGGTAGAAAAACGTGCGCTGAGTAATACCAAAGTGCAGATTGAAGTGCAGATTCGGGATACCGGCATTGGTATTCCGGAACGCGATCAATCGCGCTTATTCCAGGCCTTCCGACAGGCTGATGCCAGTATTTCCCGCCGTCATGGTGGCACCGGGCTGGGGCTGGTGATCACACAGAAACTGGTTAATGAAATGGGCGGCGATATTTCGTTCCATAGCCAGCCGAATCGCGGTTCAACTTTCTGGTTCCACATTAATCTCGATCTGAATCCGAACATTATTATCGAAGGGCCATCCACCCAGTGCCTCGCCGGCAAGCGCCTGGCCTATGTCGAACCAAACTCCGCAGCAGCGCAATGCACGCTGGATATTTTAAGTGAAACGCCGCTGGAAGTGGTTTATAGCCCAACGTTCTCCGCGCTGCCTCCCGCGCATTACGACATGATGTTATTAGGCATTGCGGTGACCTTCCGCGAGCCGCTAACAATGCAACATGAGCGATTAGCGAAAGCGGTATCGATGACCGATTTTCTGATGCTGGCACTTCCTTGCCATGCACAAGTCAATGCTGAAAAACTTAAGCAAGATGGTATCGGCGCGTGTCTGCTGAAACCATTAACACCTACACGCCTGTTCCCTGCCCTGACGGAATTTTGTCATCACAAACAAAACACGCTTTTGCCTGTAACCGATGAAAGTAAGCTGGCAATGACAGTCATGGCGGTTGATGACAACCCCGCTAACCTGAAACTTATCGGCGCATTGCTGGAAGATATGGTGCAACATGTGGAACTTTGCGATAGCGGGCATCAGGCCGTTGAACGGGCGAAACAGATGCCGTTCGATCTGATCTTAATGGATATTCAAATGCCGGACATGGACGGAATTCGGGCCTGCGAACTCATCCACCAGCTCCCACATCAGCAACAAACGCCGGTTATCGCGGTAACGGCGCATGCAATGGCCGGGCAAAAAGAGAAGCTGCTTGGCGCAGGGATGAGCGATTATCTGGCGAAACCGATTGAAGAAGAACGATTGCATAATTTGCTGTTGCGCTACAAGCCTGGCAGCGGTATTTCCTCTCGCGTCGTGACCCCCGAAGTCAATGAAATTGTGGTGAACCCGAATGCGACCCTCGACTGGCAACTGGCACTACGCCAGGCAGCAGGAAAAACCGATTTAGCGCGCGATATGCTGCAAATGTTACTCGATTTCCTGCCTGAAGTTCGCAACAAAGTTGAGGAACAGCTGGTTGGAGAAAACCCGGAAGGCCTGGTTGATTTGATTCATAAACTGCATGGCAGTTGCGGCTATAGCGGTGTGCCGCGTATGAAGAATCTCTGCCAACTGATCGAACAACAGCTACGCAGCGGTACTAAAGAAGAAGATTTGGAGCCGGAGCTGCTGGAACTGTTGGACGAGATGGATAATGTAGCGCGCGAAGCCAGCAAAATTCTTGGGTAATAAATATGTTATCCAGTAAAAACCGGCTCCTGACAGAGCCGGTTTTGGTTTTCTGTCTTAACGCACCATGCACGGACGCTTGTTATCGAACGTCCAGCCAGGAATCAGATACTGCATTCCCATTGCATCGTCACGCGCGCCAAGCCCGTGTTTCTGATACAGCTCGTGGGCTTTCATCACCTGATCCATATCGATTTCTATGCCCAATCCTGGTTTTTGCGGCACCTGTACCAGCCCGCCTTTGATCTCAAACGGTTCTTTGGTCAGACGCTGATTGCCTTCCTGCCAGATCCAGTGCGTATCAATAGCAGTAATTTTACCCGGTGCAGCAGCGGCTACATGGGTAAACATCGCCAGGGAAATATCGAAGTGGTTGTTAGAGTGTGAACCCCAGGTCAGGCCAAATTCATGGCACATTTGCGCCACACGTACCGAACCTTGCATCGTCCAGAAATGCGGATCCGCCAGCGGGATATCAACGGATTGTAACGAGAGCGTATGGCCCATCTGCCGCCAGTCGGTGGCGATCATATTGGTTGCGGTCGGCAGGCCAGTCGCGCGACGGAACTCTGCCATCACTTCACGCCCGGAGAAACCTTGCTCCGCACCACACGGATCTTCTGCATAAGCCAGCGAACCTTTCAGGTATTTACCGATTTTAATCGCTTCGTTCAGCGACCAGGCACCGTTAGGATCGAGGGTAATACGCGCCTGCGGGAAGCGTTGCGCCAGTGCCACAATAGATTCGGCTTCTTCTTCTCCGGCCAGTACACCGCCCTTCAGTTTGAAATCGTTGAAGCCATATTTTTCATATGCCGCTTCCGCCAGGCGCACCACCGCATCCGGCGTCATCGCTTCTTCGTGACGCAGGCGATACCAGTCGCATGAGTCATCCGGCTGGCTTTGATACGGCAGCGGTGTGGCTTTGCGATTACCGACGAAGAACAGATAACCGAGCATTTCGACTTCGCTACGCTGTTGACCATCGCCCAGCAGCGATGCCACGTTAACCCCCAGATGCTGCCCCAGCAGATCCAGCATTGCCGCTTCTATCCCGGTAACCACATGAATAGTGGTCCGCAAATCAAATGTCTGCAAACCGCGCCCGCCGGCATCACGATCGGCAAATGTATTACGCACCAGCGTCAGAACGTTTTTGTATTCACCCAGCGTTTTACCCACCACCAGCGGAATTGCATCTTCCAGCGTTTTACGGATTTTCTCGCCGCCGGGAATTTCCCCTACGCCAGTGTGACCAGAATTATCTTTGATAATCACAATATTACGCGTGAAGAACGGTGCGTGTGCACCACTCAGATTCATCAGCATACTGTCATGGCCCGCCACCGGGATGACCTGCATTTCAGTAACAACAGGCGTCGTAAATTGAGAACTCATCTTTATGTCCTTTTTCAAAATCAATGACGGCCGAAAACGGGACGTTTACGGTCAAAGGTCCAGCCGGGGATCAGGTACTGCATCGGGCCTGCGTCGTTACGCGCACCGCCAGGCAGACGTTTATAGGCCTCATGCGCCTTTTGTACCTGCTCCCAGTCCAGTTCCACGCCCAGACCGGGCGCATCAGGAACGGCAATTTTTCCGTTTTTAATCTCCAGCGGATTTTTGGTCAGGCGACAATCTCCCTCCTGCCAAATCCAGTGGGTATCGATAGCGGTAGGATTACCCGGTGCCGCCGCACCCACATGGGTAAACATCGCCAGAGAGATATCGAAATGGTTGTTGGAATGGCAGCCCCAGGTCAGCCCCCAGTCGTCGCAAAGCTGCGCCACGCGGACTGCACCGGAAAGCGTCCAGAAGTGCGGATCGGCAAGTGGAATATCTACCGCATTGAGCATCACCGCATGGCCCATTTCGCGCCAATTGGTGGCGATCATATTAGTCGCGACGGGCAAGCCGGTCGCCCGCCGAAACTCCGCCATCACTTCACGTCCGGAGAAGCCCTGTTCTGCTCCGCATGGATCTTCGGCATAGGTAAGAACATCATTCAGCCCTTTGCACAGAGAAATGGCTTCATCAAGCAGCCATGCACCGTTGGGATCAACGGTAATCCGCGCATCCGGGAAGCGTTTCTTCAATGCACGAACAGTGTCGATTTCTTGCTCGCCAGGTAACACTCCGCCCTTAAGTTTGAAATCTTTAAAGCCGTAGCGATCCTGTGAGGCTTCCGCCAGACGCACAACGGCTTCGCTGTTCATCGCTTTCTGATGCCGCAATTGATACCACTCATGGTTGCCCGGCGTATTTTCCAGATAAGGAAGATCGGTTTTAGTCCGATCACCGATATAAAACAGATAACCGAGGACAGTAATAGCATCGCGTTGCTTGCCTGGCCCTAACAGTTCGCAGACCGGAACATTCAGCGCCTTACCTAGCAGGTCAAGCAAGGCGGCTTCCAGCGCCGCCACGGCATTAACGCGCAATTCAAAAGTCCAGGCACCTTTGCCGAAGGTATCAAAATCGGCTGCCTGATTACCTTTATGCACCTGCTGAACCACTTTATTCAGGCGTGCGACCTCCTGGCCCAGCACCATCGGAATAGCATCGACCAGTGTCTGATAAATCACCTCTCCGCCGGGCGCTTCACCAATACCGGTATGCCCGGCGTTATCGGTGAGTACCACAATATTGCGGGTGAAATATGCGTTATGTGCCCCACCAATATTAAGCAACATGCTGTCATGCCCGGCCACCGGAATGACTTTCATATCAGTAATAACAGGACTGGATTGTGTCGCCATCTTATTGCCCCGCAACAGGTTTCAACTCGATACGCTTGATATCGCCCACCAGCACCAGGTAGCTCAGTACCGCGATTAGGGCATGAACACCAACATAAATCAGCGCCCCATTAAAGGAGCCAGTCGTGCCAACGATATAACCAATTGCGATTGGCGTGACGATACCGGAAATGTTACCAAACATATTGAACAGGCCACCGGAAAGACCGCTGATCTCTTTTGGCGCGGTATCTGCCATTACTGCCCAACCCAGCGCCCCAATGCCCTTACCGAAGAAGGCCAGCGCCATAAAGCCGATGATCATCCACTCAACGTTGACGTAGTTACAGAACACCATCACCATTGATAGCAACATGCCCATCACGATCGGTGTTTTACGCGCAATGTTCAGCGAACCTGTGCGGCGCATCAGCCAGTCTGAAATAATCCCCCCCAACACGCCGCCGATAAAACCGCAAACCGCCGGTACGGAAGCCACAAAGCCCGCTTTCAGAATCGACATCCCGCGTGCCTGCACCAGATAAACCGGAAACCAGGTAATGAAGAAGTAAGTCAGGGCGTTGATACAGTACTGACCGATATAAACGCCGATCATCATCCGTGACCCGAGCAGCTGTTTGATCTGCCCCCACTTCACGCTGAACGACACTTTAACTTTGGTATTTTGCTGATCCATATTGATCAGCGCACCACCCGCGGCGATGTACTCCAGCTCTTTTTGATTTACGCCCGGATGTTGATTTGGCTCATGGATGACTTTCAACCAGATAAAGCTGATGACAATGCCCAGACCGCCCATGAAGAAGAAGACATGTGACCAACCCACTTCATGAGTCAGCCAGCCCATAATCGGCGCGAAGATCACCGTTGCGAAGTATTGGGCGGAGTTAAAAATCGACACCGCCGTTCCCCTTTCCTGCGCCGGAAACCAGGCCGCAACAATGCGGCTGTTGCCAGGGAAAGATGGCGCTTCAGCAAGCCCGACCAGGAAGCGCAGCGTAAACAGGGCAACGATAATGCCGAATCCACTAAAGATATCGACGAAGCCTTGCAGCAAGGTAAACATCGACCAGATAAAGATCGACCAAAAGTAGACGCGTTTTGAACCAAAACGATCCAGCAACCAGCCACCAGGGATCTGCCCGATAACATAAGCCCATGAGAAGGCAGAGAACACATAGCCCATTCCCACAGGATCAAGGCCGATATCTTTGGCCATTTCCGAACCGGCGATAGAGAGCGTAGCGCGGTCGCCGTAGTTGAAGGATGTGACGATAAACAACATCACCACTATCCAGTAACGAGCATTCGTGCGTTTTTCCACACTGCTCGCAGCCTGACTTAAAGAACTCATTGTTGCACTCCTGAAAATTCGCGTTAGCCACGCTCACTCTGGACTGCGACATCGCCAGGAAATCAGAGGTGACGTAGGGTATTTTTTGCCGTTTTTATAGGTCGTTCGCCGAATACGGCGCGTGTTTATATCTGGCAATAACAGTATAAAAAGCGCGCCATAGCGGCTCACCGTGCAACAACACAACATTAATGCGTTCAATGAGGCCCGATTTTGGCATTAGCCCTGGACGGTGGAATCCACTTCACGGAAATGAAAACAAGAACAAGAAAGGAAGGGTTAAAACGAAGAAATAAAGAAGAGTATGAAATGGATCGCTTGACTCCAGGCAAACGCCAGTAAAAATCCGCGCTATGAAGCAGTTTTTACTGGCATTTGCCTGAAAAGATTCGATTCAGTTTGCTTAAAACGGCAATTTTTCAGGACAACAGCGTGCCCCACTGTTCGACCCACGGATTTGATTCCGTTTCCGGTTCCGGGTTATCACTGGCGTCAATCAGCAGCATTTCCCCTATCCGCTGCGCACTCTGTTCCTGCAACAAGGCATCGAACTGTTTGCCGCCATTGCAGAAATTCACATAACTACTGTCGCCGAGCGCAATCACGCCATAACGCAGATTCGGCTGGAAGCCCAGGGTATCTTTAATTCCCTGAAAGAGCGGCACAATGCTATCAGGAAGGTCGCCCTGCCCGGTCGTGGACGTAACCACCAGAACATACTTATCCTGATAGGGCAGCCAGTCGCTTAATTCAGGATCTTCAAATACCGTTGCTTTGTGGCCCTGCGCGGTCAGAATTGCTTCCGCTTCTTCCGCCACTAACAGCGAATTTCCGTACATTGTGCCCACAAAAATACCAATTTCCGCCATACCGTTTTCTCCCTGGATTAGGAACTTATCTCTCCATCCTGACCCGATGGCGCACTGAACTCAACCCTTTCATTTTCAGGAAGCAGACCCCGCCAGCCAAATTGTGATAACGCCTGCATCCAGGTGCCGTCCAGGCCCGCGTGAATAGTCAACGGCTCGCCAGTAAAAGGATGTGTCAATGACAACTGACTGGCATGCAGCATTAACCGCTGAAGGCCAAAATGTTCAGCACCGCTACGATTTTGACGTAAATCACCATGTTTGCTGTCGCCAATAATCGGATGGCGCAAGTGGGCAAGATGGCGACGGAGCTGATGCTTGCGTCCTGTTTTCGGCTCCAGTTCCACCAGACCGTAGCGCGTAGTCGGGTAACGTCCGGTCGCTACAGGCATTTCTACGGTCGCCAGACCGCGATAATGTGTCACCGCTGGCTGTGGACCTTTATCTTCGCGGACGAATTTATCAGCGATTTTGTCCAGTTCTTCCACCAGCGGATAATCCAGCACAGCCTCTTCCATCAGCCAGCCGCGCACAATCGCATGGTAACGTTTCTGGATTTGGTGCTGTTCAAACTGTTGTGCCAGCAGCCGTCCGGCCTCGCTGGATAGTCCCATCAGCAATACGCCGGACGTCGGTCGATCCAGCCGATGCGCGGTAAATACATGCTGACCAATCTGGTCACGCACGGTTTGCATAACCACCACTTTCTCGTCGCGATCCAGCCAGCTGCGGTGAACCAGCCAGCCGGAGGGTTTATTTACCGCAACCAGCCATTCATCCTGGTAGATTATTTCCAGCATCAGCTCGCATCATCCGCAAAAAGAGCATCCAGTTTTTCCAGCTCAGCCAGAATAAGCGCGCGTTGCGGATGGTCCGTCGCCAGCGCCATTTCATAATAGGGTGCAACAGCAAAAGCGCCCGGTAATGGCTGGTTATTATCTAACAAATCGTGCATTCGCGGGATCAGCACCCATTGCAACCACTCCAGTGGTTCCATGGTGTCCATAAAGAACGGTTGGGTACTGTTAAATTGATGCGGCTGAGGATCATCGTTTCGCCAGTGCTGATGTTCACGCAGTAATGCTTCAAGCGCCTGCAACTGGAGACGAACGCGGTCATGAGTGGTCATAAAGCAACCTCAATAAGAAAAACTGCCGCGAAGGATAGCAGGAATAAAAATAAATATCCTCCGGCATAGCCGGAGGTTTTTCAAATGCGCCTGTAAGGCTCT
>ERZ1026901.792-NODE-792-length-22098-cov-10.573470_pt1 | contig 22098 bp, 17 predicted proteins | sample MGYA00380179_ERZ1026901 | MGnify/ENA primary metagenome ERZ1026901 (study PRJEB33269, sample SAMEA4719815) | human gut metagenome | biome: human-associated habitat; feature: organic feature; material: feces | place: Cameroon | collected 2013-10 ... | reverse complement strand
GGAAGTTGTTCTCCTTATAGTTGAGCACGTTGTCGCTCATAGCCACTCCGGGCGTGACAAGTTCCGTAATGCCGCGCTTCACGAGCGTCTTGGTGAGCTTAGGGTCTTCCAGTTGGTCGCATATAGCCACACGCTTGCCCGCTCTGATGAGCTTGGGCAGATAGGTGTCGAGAGCGTGGTGGGGGAATCCTGCCATTTCCGTAGCCGCTCCACTTGGGTTCTTTCCGTTGGAGCGTCGTGTCAGAGTGATGCCGAGAATCTTAGCCGCTTCAACGGCATCTTCGGCATACGTCTCGTAGAAGTCGCCACAGCGGAAGAGCAGGAGTGCGTCGGGATGCTCGTTCTTGAACGTGTAGAACTGTCGCATCATTGGTGTCAGTCCGTCGTCATTCTTTTTCTGAGCCATATATTATAGTAGTGGTTCTTTTGTAAGCCTTTATTGTCTTTAATCTTTCTTTCTGATAAGCGTCAGTCCGTCGCGCAACGGCACTATCACCTGCTCAACACGGTTGTCGGCAGCAACGTGGTCGTTGAATCGTCTGATGCCTTGTGTCTGATGGTCGTGGTCGTAAGCCGGGTCGGTGACATGACCGTCCCACAGCGTGTTGTCGGCAATGATATATCCGCCTGGGCGCAACAATCGTAGCACCATCTCGTAAGTCTCGACATACGTACGCTTGTCGCCGTCGACAAAAGCCAGATCGAACGTAATGCCCAGCTTGGGTGCTTCTACGTTGGCGTCGCCTATGCGGAAGTCGATTTTGTCAGCCACGGGCGAGTTTTCAATCCACGGGCGTGTGAAGTCTTCCATCTCGTCGTTTATCTCAAACGTCCACACCTTGCCGCCCTCGTCCAGACCCTCAGCCATGCAGATGGCGCTATAGCCCGAGAAGGTGCCCACCTCAAGAATGTTCTTGGGGCGTATCATCCGCACGAGCATCTTCAGCATGCGTCCTTGCAGATGTCCCGATGCCATGCGTCCGTGTATGGTGTGTATGTTCGTAGCGCGGTAGAGGCGGTACAGATAGTCGCCCTCGGGTTCGGAGTGGGCGAGTACATACTTTTCTATATCTTCAGTCATAGTGCTTTGATTGCTTCAAGTGCCAGACGGTACGAGTCCATTCCGAATCCGCATATCACGCCCAGACAGGCGCAAGAAATCATCGACTTGTGTCGGAACTCCTCACGTTTGTGCACATTGCTTATGTGTACTTCTATTACCGGACTTTTCAGCGAGCGTATGCAGTCCTGCAGTGCTATGCTGGTGTGGGTGTATGCACCGGCGTTGAGTATTATGCCGTCGGCTGTGAAGCCTACCTCCTGCATCTTATCGATGAGGCATCCCTCTATATTGCTTTGATAATAGTCTATCTCTACGTCAGGATATTGCTTGCGCAATGTGTCGAGATAAGCCTCGAAAGTACTGCTGCCGTATATTCCGGGTTCGCGTGTGCCCAACAGATTGAGGTTGGGACCATTTATGATTTGTATTTTCATTGATCGAATTTTGAGTTTTGAATTTTGAGTTTTGAATTGTTGCCGATGGCAATTTTGAGTTTCGAATTTTGAGTTTTGAATTCCTAATTCATCAATTCCTAATCGGCGCAGCCGACAATTCAAAATTCAAAACTCAAAATTCCTAACTCTCTTACCATCCCGATGTTGCTCCGCCGCCACCCGTTGAGCCTCCGCCGAAGTTGCCACCGAAGCTGCCGCCACCGAATCCGCTGCCTCTGTTGCCACCGCCCAACATCGAGCCGAGCATGGCACCGGTAGCCATAGCGCTGCCGTGATTGTTCTCGTCGGTGTCCTTGGTTACGGTGTTGCCGCAGTACTTGCATACGTATGTGGTGCGCAGAATGCGTCGTATGATGCGTCCGTTCTTGTTCTTCACCACCAGATGCTGCTCCTTCACCTTGCGCAGGGCACTGCGTTTCTTGCATTTGGGACAGCGTTGCAGCGAGCCCATAATATAAATGAATATCAGCATTGTTACTACTATGGCCACGAGAGTAATCATGATAGCCGAAAAGTCGTCCTCGCCGCTGTCCTCTTCTGCCTGCATCGAGCCGTCGAGAGTCTTCGCTACGGCACGAACGCCGCTTACCATACCGCCGTTCCAGTCGCCTACTCTGAAGCGTGGTATCATTAATGTGGTCTGGATGCGCTTCGACATGGCGTCGGTCATAGTGCCTTCGATGCCATAACCGGTAGTAAACCGCACCTTCTTCTGGTCCATAACGAAGAGGATGAGCAGTCCGTTGTCGCTCTTCTTCTTGCCTATTCCCCATTTGCGGAACAGTTCGTGGCCGAAGTCAAAGATGTCTTCTTCGCCTATGCTTGGCAGCATCACTACGGCAGTCTCAATGCCCGTGCTCTTCTCCAAGCGTCCGAGTATGGCGTTGATAGAGTCGCGTGCTGTAGCAGAGAGAATGGCTGAAGGGTCGGTCACATACTGGCGCACGTCGCTGAGGCGCACGTTGGGCACGTCGTCGATGGTGTATTGCTTGGTCTCTGCGGCAGCAGTTGCCGTAAAGACAAAGAGCAGGGCTGCGATAAGAAGCCCCGCTCCCTTGCCCCATCCTTTAATGGACGGGGATAGAAAGTTAACGATGTTCATTGTTTAGAACTCTACTTTAGGAGCTTTATCAGCTCCAGCCTCTGCCTCGAAGTAGTTCTTCTTGTCAAAACCGCAGATGCCTGCAATCAGACTCTTCGGGAATCGGCGTATTGCCACGTTATATTCCTTGGCTGCATCGTTGAAGTCCTTACGGGCTACGGTGATGCGGTTCTCGGTGCCTTCCAGCTGCGACTGCAGTTCCAGGAAGTTTTGGTTGGCCTTGAGGTCGGGATAGTTCTCGGTTATGGCGAGCAACTTGCCCAGTGCATTGGTAACGTCGCCCTGCGCCTTCTGATACTGTGCCAGCTGCTGTGGAGTACAGTTGGACGGGTCAATCTTCACCTGAGTAGCCTGCGAGCGTGCAGCCATTACAGCCTCAAGTGTCTGGCTCTCGTGCTTGGCATAGCCTTTCACGGTGTTCACGAGGTTAGGAATGAGGTCGGAGCGACGCTGATACTGTGTCTCAACGTTTGCCCACTTGCCGTTCACTTCCTCGTCCATCGATACCAGTCCGTTGTATCCGCTTATGCCCCAAAGAGCTATCACCAGAATCACCACACCAGCGATGATCCATCCTAAATGTTTTGGTCGTTTGTTCATTTTTTCGTTGTTAATTTAATTAATTTATAATTAGAAGGAGGGTGTGTCAAAAGTCAATTTATACCCTCCTGCGCAATTTACCCACTTGTGGGTATTGCGTAAGTCGCTAACTCAGAGTAACTTTGCTGACGTGAAAATTCATAATGTTATTGTATAAAAATCAAAGGGGAGTGGCTGTGAAGTCAGTCCCTTTTTTCTTTTTCCCACGTCAACACGTCACCATCCCAACCTCAATTAAAGCAGCGCTTTAATCTCAGCGTCAATATCCTTAATCTGTGCGTCGCGCTTCACCACGTTGCAGTTGCGGTCGAGCAGGAAGAAGGTTGGTACCTGCTGCACGTTGTACAGCTGCAGAACGCGTGAGTCGTCGTCAACGCGTGTGCTTATCCAGGGCAGGGCAGCGGTCTGAGTCTTCCAGAAGTGCTCGTCGCCGTCCACGCTCACTTGATAAATTTCCAGTCCGGCAGCGTGATACTTGTTATACAGTTCGCGCAGCATCATGATGCGCTGCATTGACTTCTCGTTGGCGAAGAGGTGGAAGTCGAGCAACACCACCTTGCCATTGAGCGACGACAGGCGGCGTTCGTTGCCCTTGTTGTCGGTCAGAGTGAAGTCGATAACGCCAGAAGTGTTCACCTTCTGTGCGTCAAGTATGCCTTGCGCCTGCTTGCTCTTGAGTATGCGTATGTCCTTCATGCCCTCGATGGCTATGTTGTGCAGGTTCTCGCCGCGCTCCTCGTTAGGATAGAATGTGTCCCAACTTGTAGCCACAGCAGCAAACACCTTTACGTCCTGCTCCGACGAGCGTGGATTGAATATCAGTACGGGCTGTCCGCCGGCGTTCAGAGTCTGGAACAATGCGAAGTAAGACGAGGCCTTCATCGGCTCCTTGAAGATGTATTCGGTCTTTACGCGAGTCTTGTAAGCCTCAATGACGCGCATCACGCTGTCGTTTACGGCAGCTGCGTTAAGCTGCGGGTTTTGGGCTATGGCGTTCAGCTGAGTCTGCAGTCCCATCTGCATCAGTGTCAGCTCCTTGATGCGCGAGCAGTCTTCCGATCCGCTCACCTCATACTGCGATGCCATGCCGGGATATTCAGCCTTGATGTTTACCGTCTCGGTAGAGTCGATGGCAATGTTTATTATTTGTCCTGCAATGCGCAGACGATAGAACTCCGGTGCTGCTGGTGCCTTCTCGTCGAATGCGAAGGTGCCGTCGGCCGACAACTTCACCGAGTCGACCACCACCGGACCGTTCAGACTCATGTTCTCAAAATACAGAGTTGAGTCGGCTGCATTGCCGATGGTGCCGTTGACGTGGAATTTCTTCTCGTTGCATGAGGCCATGCCCAACACTGCCACTGCCGCCAAAGCAATGGCGAAAAGGCTGTTTAATGATTTTATCTTCATTGTTTTTTGTTATTATGCTTTATATAAAAATGTGTATCGTTCGACTAATAGTTTGCAAACTTACACATTTTTATCCACATTTTCGCGATTTTCGGGCGAAAAACACTCTTCGCGTCCGAGGAATTTGATGAGTCCCCAGCGCACGCTGCGCAGTCCGAACTGCTCGGTGTGTATGTCGTCGGGACCAACCCACATACACTCTGCGGCATCGTCGTTGGCTGTGAGTACGCTCTCGTCCTCTACCTTGCACTCGAAGAACATATCGAGAGTGTGTATGTCGATGCGGCTGTAACGGTAGATGTTGGGCAGCGAGAACAGATACTTTGCTTCGGTCACCTTCAGTCCTGTCTCCTCCATCACCTCGCGTGCAACGCCCTGTTCGGCTGTCTCGCCCAGTTCGGCAAAACCTCCGGGCAGGTCGAGTGTGCCCTTGGCTGGTTCGTTGCGGCGGCGTTCTACGAGTATTTCGCCCTTGCTGTTTGTTATGATTGCTACGTTGGCTGAGCTGGGATTCATAAACAATTCGAATCCGCAATTCTCACATTTTTTACTTGCTTTGCTGTTTTCTACAAAGTGATGACTGCCACACATGGGGCAATACTCAAATTTCTCTAATGGATGCATGTGTAGTAAATTTTAAAATCCTCTGCAATATTACTAAAAAATGGTTACCTTTGCAAGATAAAAGACAATTATTAGTAAGATAAATCTAAAAACTTATATCAGAAATGAGAAAATTGAGATCATTCGCATTACTTGTTGTGCTCCTTGCCGTGTCTGTATCGGCTATGGCACAGCGTGCTTTCGATGTTAACCTATGGGATGCTAAAACTCCAAATAAAAACGGACTGCAGGACACTGCCTACATCAAGGTTTTCCTGCCTGATGCCAAGCGTGCCACTGGTCGCGCCGTAGTGATATGTCCGGGCGGAGGCTATGCTCGTCTGGCTATGGATCATGAGGGAACCCAGTGGGCGCCCTTCTTCAACAATATGGGCATCGCTACTATCGTGTTGCATTATCGTATGCCCAACGGCAACGCCAAGGTGCCTATTAGTGATGCCGAGGAGGCACTGCGCACAGTACGCCGCAACGCCAAGAACTGGCACATCAACGCATCTGACGTAGGCATAATGGGATTTTCGGCTGGCGGACATCTTGCTTCTACCATAGCCACACAGTCGAAAGCCGAAGCCAAACCAAACTTCCAGATTCTCTTCTATCCCGTCATAACCATGATGCAGGGCTACACCCATCAGGGCTCGCACGACAATCTCTTGGGCTACAATGCCAGTAAGAAGGACGAGCAGAAGTTCTGTTCCGACCTTCAGGTGACACGTGTCACACCGCGTGCCTGCCTCCTTCTCTCCGACGACGACCACGCCGTGTTGCCTATCAATAGTGTCAACTACTATGCCGAGCTCTATCGTCACGACGTGCCGGCATCTATCTATGTCTATCCTACCGGTGGCCACGGATGGGGCATGAACACCTCGTTTGCCTATCATACTGAGATGCTCCTCAATCTGAAGGGATGGCTTGAGAGCTTTTAATACATAAACATACGTGTTAACTCTATATATTTAAGCCTATGAAGACTGAACACATCTTGATAATGCGTTTCTTTACTCCTGACGAAGTGGCAATGCTTGTACCCGTGGTAAGATCGCTCGCACAGCAATATCCCGACCTGCGTGTCACCGTGCTTAGCCAACCTTCAGCCCGCCCGTTGTTTGAAGATATGGCACACAACGTAGGGTTTATGGCTGCCGACCTCAACGGCGAGTATCATGGCGTGAAAGGACTCAATGCCCTCTATCGCCGTCTTGTTGCCAAGAACTTTACTGCCATTGCCGACATGCACAACTTCTTGCGTTCGTCTTACCTGCGCATGCGCTTCAATCTTTCGAGCTATCGTGTCGAGCATATCGACAACCACCGCCATTCTGCCCAGCCCCTCCCGTCGCTCACCGACGACTATATCGATGTGCTCGCAAGGTTAGGGTATGCGGTTAGTGTAAACAACAAGTAGGAGAGTGTGTCAAAACAGAAGTTAGAGGAAGTTTGGGCTTTGCCCGTAGTTAATAGAAGTTAGCGGACATATGTATAAATTGCTGAAAGACAAAGCATTTGTCCGTTAACTTCCATTCATCGTAGATGGATTAACTTCTTCTTAACTTCCTCTAACTCCTATTCTGACACGCCCTCATAAGCTTCTACTTCACTTCAATCCATGCTTGCCGACGGTTGTTGCCGTCGGTGCGGTAGCTCACGTGCAGCCACCGCGTAGCTGTCTTACGCCTTTGTTCGTAGATAAGCTGGTCGAAGTCGAGGTTGCACCTGATATAATCATACATCTTCATGCCCACCTCTGCGTTAGGCACGTTGATGTCGGCTGCCTCGCCCAGAGTGTGTTGCGATGTAGCCACGCCTCCCACCTTTGCATTGACGCTTGGTGAGCGGTAGCCGCTCGTGATGCGTATTCTGCCAAACCGTCGGCGCAGCGGTTCAAGCACGTTATCGCACAGCGCCTTCAGCCGCGCCACCGTCTCTCCCGACGGTGTGTTGTCTATGCCGTGGCGTATTGCTGTGGCAGAGATTAGGAACTCGCGCAGGCTGAAGTGCTGGGTCAATTGTGTGGTTGGCAATAGGTCGTACACTGATTCTACGACCATCATTTGTTGTACGTTTGTACAAGTGGCCGCCGCCAATGCGACAGCCATTTCTGTGTTCTTCATTGTGTGTGTTGGATTATTAATAGTTAAGACGTCAAGTAATTTGATGGTGCAAAAGTAACGCACTAATTGGAAGCAATACTACCATTTCCAATTGTTTTCGTTGTATTAAGTTAACCTATAGATACCGTTACTCATGTATTGTCGTTCAAAAACCAAGTCATTAATTTGTTGTTCAAGATTATATTATACAAAATAGCCCGTTGGCGAGGATTTTCCTGCCAACGGGCTTTGCATGTATTATTGTCTATGAATCGAAACAGATTATTTCACAACAATCTTGAAAGTTTCTGTTTGGTCCTCCTTGGTTGTAGCCTTGACGATGTATACGCCTGGCTGCTGGACGTTGAGCTGGCAACGCTCGCCAATAGAGCTGTGGTTGCTTGTTACGAGCGAACCGGCTATGTCGTAAACCACTACTCGCTTCACCTCACCATTCAGAGCTGCCACGATGATGGTGCTTGGCGACGGTGAGAAGCAGTGGACGGCACTGATGCCTGTCGGTACAACCCAGTTGTTTTTGGTGATGTAGTAGCGACCGTGGTCGTTTGCCATCATCTGCACCTTCATGCCATCGGCAATCTCGGTGAACTTCTTCGTTGTAGCGTCGTATATGAAGAGCTTGCCGCCCTCATTGTTCATCTGGCTCAGCATCTTGCTGTTGAGGCTGATGCTTACGTCGGTGGCCTTGCTCTTGGCTGCTACCACGCCCACAGGCATCCAGTTGATGTCGTCAGAAGCGTTGAGAGCTACAGCCTGCGATCCTGCTACAGAGTAGACCTGAGCAATCTCAGCAATGTTACCCTCGCCGAGCATCTCCACGTCCTCACCCTCAACGTAGTCGCGGCTTGCCTCGTTGTTGACAATCAGTTGCGACTGGCTGCTGCGTACACCGTCCGATGTGGTCATGGTCAGGGTAGGACTTACAAGCATTATCTTCTCGCCCGGAGTCACCCATCGGTTGATGAGCATCGCTGCATTGAACGTCACGTCAGTAGGAGCCTCGCCATTCTTCACCTTTATAAAGAACGCCTGAGTAGGAGGTATGATTACGTCCTTCTTCTTGTCGTAGTCGAGGCTGGTGTCTATGGCGTGAGCCGTAAACTTGCCGTCGGTGAAAGTCCATACACTGCCCTCAAAGGCTGTGTTGGTCTTGAGGAAGTGATACATACTCAACGATGATGGGTAGGGATTGCCTACCAGATGGTAGCTGTTGCCCTTGTGTACGTTCTGGTTGAGCGGCTGTGTCAGCGTCAGCGTCTTGTCGTTGGCGTTGTCGCCCAGCTGTATGCGATAGTTGTCGGCTGTCTTCTGCACGGTAGCCGATACGTTGGTCTTGCTCTCGCTGTCGTAGTAGCTGTACTGTGTGTCCGCCTTAGGCAGACGAATCAGGGCGTAGGTATTGTTCTGTGCGCCTACGGTGTACTTGTCGCCCGCCTTTACAGCGAACGCTTTACCCTTGGCATAAGCCTCGTCGGCCTTGTTGTATACGTGTGTCCAGTATGCCGACTTCAGTGTAAGCTCATTCTCCTGGCTCTCAACAACTGTGCCGTCGTGGTTGGCCTTGTAGGTGGTAGTCTTGCTTACTTCCTCAACGTCGCCGTCCCAGCTGCGCTGGAAGATAGGATAGGCGTTGCGGTCGTTCACAGCCTCATTGAATGTCATCGGCTTGAATGCCTCCGACAGTTCCTGTCCGTTGTCCTTCGGAACATAGAGGTCGCCAGCGTAGGTCTGCTTCAGTGGCGACGACATCACGCTCCATGTGTTAGGCGTGAGCAGCTTGTCCACGTAAGCCTTGTTGTATGCCAGATAGTTGGCGTAGAGCAGCTCTGCCTCCGGCTTGAAGTATATCTGGTCGCAGAGGTTGCCAGTCCACTTCTCGCAGTTGAATGTGCCGTTGCCAGTGTCGGAGTGGTCGGCAGTATTGTATGTCCACTTGGCAATCATGTCGTAAGCTATGTTGCCGTAGTGGTTGGCAATGCCGTTGTCGCGATAGCTTATCTCGCCGAGATTAGGATATATGCGGTCGGTGAGGGTTGGTATTGTCACCTTGGTGAACTTCATCGGCAGGAATGTTCCTGCACGCTCCTCACCATAGTCGGCATAGTCTTTTTTGTATATCTCAGCCTTGTTGGAGCGCAACCAGTTGGCGTCGTGGTTCCACGTAGCGTTGGTGGCTGTAGAAGGCATCCATGTGGTGTACTCAGGTACTACAAGCAGATTGATGAACACTTCGCCCGGACATGAAGCAGTGCTACTGCTCTCATTGTTGTTGAAGCTGAAGTTGATTTCATACCAGTAGCCTTCGCGCAGACGTGATGCAGCGTCGTTGTCGAAGCGTATGCCTATCGTCTCGTCGTCCTTGCTGATTGTGGCTGTGGTGACGGTTCCGATATATTCGTCATGACCGTTTGTGAGCGTCATGTTCGGGTCGTTGGTTTCGGATATCCATACCTTTCCGTTGTTTTCAAGAGTTACGATTTCGGCATCCTCCATTCTTGTCATCGGCACAAGGAGCTTGCCGTCGGCTTTGGCAATGATTGCCTTTATCTGCGGAAGTCCTATGCGCAGGTTGCGGTCATTGGTAGGATAGATCACATCCTTAAAACCTGTGTAGATGCGTGGACCGTCCTTGACGATGACTAATGGGAACATCATCGGGTCGGTACAGATGTCGTACTGCTGTCCGCCCACGGTTATAGTGTTGGCGATAGGTATGGCAGCCACCTCAAAACGTCCGAAATTGTTGAACTTATTGATGGTGTTGCTTGCCGAAATCAGCAGTCTGCCGTTGTCGATATACTGCTTTAACAAGGCGCGGTCGGCAGCGGTGAAGCTGTTTTTAGCGTTTTGCAGTGTTGTGACATTAGGATATACGTCGCGGAAGTGGTGCAGAGCCTCAAGCACACCATTGGTGTTGATGTCGTTGCTCTCGTCGTTCTCGCTGAAGAACCAGTCGAATTGCACGTTTGACAGTTCCACCTTGCCACCGTTTATTTTGTCGACAGTCTCCAATTTGGCGTATATGGTGAGGTTGGCAGTATCTGATCCGTCACACTTAACGCGTACGGCAGTCACCACATTGCTCGTGATGTCGGTCACGATAATGTTCTGCTTTACAATCTGGAACGGGTCGCTGTATGTAGAACATACGTCGTTTGCTTTGCCCCATGGTCCGGGTTGGTCGGCATTTTCATCACTCGGATAAGCTATAGATACGTGGTAGCTCTTGCCTGGCACGAGGTTGAAGTTGCGGTTGGCAATGACAAGGCATCGGTTGCCACTGTTGTCGTTCTCAAACATCGGTACGTTGGTCTTGCCGTCGGCTGCCGATTCTGGCAGACAAAGTGTGGCGTCGTACTTGGCAGGAATGCGGGCTGTGCCGTATTCATCGGCTTGTCCGTCGCCGTCGTAGTCGATACCGTTAACGGGATTGCCGTTCTCGTCGCAGATACGATAGAAGAGTTTCGACTCTTTCATGTCGACCATAGCCTGGAAGGTTTCGTATATGCCGCGAAGCTTGAACGTTATGTTCTCGGGAGCGGTCTCGCTTCCGCTCTCGCTTGGGCATAATGGTCGGTTCTGCAATACGTCGAGCTTGGATGTCTGGGTGTATAGACAGAGGTCGTCGATACAGTAGTCGGCACCTCCGGTACTCTTACACATATTGTCGAGCACAATGCGGAAGGTGGTGTAGTTGCTCACTCCGGTTGATTTCTGAAGCACCTGCTTGCTGAATATCTGATACCACTTGCCGTACTGGTGGGTCTTTGTGTTTGTGCTGAAGTCGCCTGATATGAACGACTGTATCAGTTTCTGGTCGGTCACGTTGCCGTCGGCATCCTTATTGATGCCGTATAGGCGGAACATTACCTGCGGAGCTGCTGCATTGGTTTGGGTGTAGTCGGCTACAGCACCGCTGAATATGAGCTGCGAACCCGTGCAGAGGTCGGCCTCGAAGTCGGCTGATGCTATCTGGCGGCTTTCGTCCGAGGCGTCAACATAAAGGAAATGTCCGAACTGTTTTCCTCCGGTCTTTGCCCAAGTGCGGTCGTATATGGTAGGCAGCGGACTTGTGTTTGTCCACCATTTGTATTTGTTGGTAGACTTGGATACGCCGTCGAGGTTGGCTGACTTATACAGTCCGTAGTCGCCATGGATAGGAGTGTTGGGCTGACGCGAAGTAGAAGTCTCCGAGTAATAGTCGGTAAGTCCCGGGTAAGTGAATCCGTATGTGCTCGACTTGAAGCCGGTTGGCTTCTTGATGGTATTGTTGGAAGCTGTCGGACGCGTAAGATTGTTCTTGTCGTCGAACGATATTTCCGCCTTCTGCTCAAATCTGTTGTCGAAATAAGTGAGCGTACGGTCGATGTCGTTGTCATCGGTAAGCTCCTGCTTTGTCTTCGGATAGCCGCTATGCAGGAGCAACTCGAAGTTGGCAATCGGACACATGTATGTGCCGTCGTAAGCATACGCCACGATGTAGGCAGTATGTCCTACGCCGATATCGGTAGGGGTGCTCGTTGAACTGTTGCCTTCAACGTTACGCCATCCGTTATTGTTTTTCTTAAGATCGTTCACCTTGAAGTCGTAGAACTGATTGCCATAAGTGGCAAGAACGCAATACTTGGTGCGGTCTTCGTTGTATGCAATCCAACGAATGTATTTGGCTTGTTTGATTGTACTCGAAAAGTCAGATGCCTTTATCTTCTGGCTCTCGGTGGTAGCATATACCGACTTGCCGTTTGTGGCGTTGTTGAGAGGATAGAACCAGTAAGATTGTCCGCCTGAATTGTTCATGTTGGTGCGCAAGGTCATCGTTGCGTTATCATTTTTCAAGCCGAATACGATACGCTTGTTGTCCTCAAGTGTCAGGTCGGCGTATTCCTTGGCACTGCCTTCGCACAATGCTTCCTTTATCTTGTTGGCAAGATATGCTGCCGAACGGATGTGGAAGATGTAGCGAATGGTAAGTGTTGGCTCCTTGGTGACGTAATATGTGCTTCCACTTTTGCTGATAGTACCGTCAATATATCGGCTTACATCGCAGGCAATGGTCTCGCCTGCCCAGTCAGCAGCATCGGCTCCGGAGGGCTTGGTGTAGTTGACGCCTACATAATTTTGATAGTTGGTCGACGGTGACGCTATCTTATAAGCGCTAAGTCCGATGGTTGTGCCGCTGCTGTTGTCCTTACTGTTCTTAAGGTAGGTGTAGTATTTATCATAGGCAGACAGCTGGTTTGATTTCTTGTCGGTGCTATAGTCGTACCAACGAATCCATCCGTAAGGCTCAAGGTCGTTGCATTGTCCCGTCCAACCTACAAAAGGCAGATTGAGCGCCATCTTGGTTGTGTTGCCGGTAGGAAGATAATAGTAGTAATGCCATTCGGCGGTTTGCTGCATGCCAAGGTGCTTGTCGAGTGGCAAACCGCTTTCGCCCTGCTTGTGGAAGCTAAGGTTCTGCGCATACACACAGTTGGGTGCTGCCGCAAGTGCCATCATCATAAAGAGTTGCGGCAGCAGTCTTCTTGACTTTGCAGGTCGGTTTATGTTGTTATTGCGAATCTTCATAGTCGTAAGGTGTTATGTTCGTACTAGTTTAATCGAAAAGTGGGTATGGCAGGAATGCCACACCCACCTATATTATGTTTTATTCCTTGATTATCTGCAAGCGATATGGAATCTCGTAGACTACGCCGTCTATCTTTACCTTGATTTGGTGGATGGCGTATCCCTTGCGCGGGCTTATATATCCCTCTATCATCTTGGTGCGCTTCTCGAAGTAAGGCTCCTCGTCGTAGATGGATGTTCCCTCGTCGCCGGCAGGATCAGCTTCAAGTATTTTTACCTCAGTTACAGTCCAGTTGCTTAGTTCTGTGTTGTTGCTGCGCTGGAAGACGTGCAGCTTCAGATGGAACTCGCCGTACGACTTGAATGTGGCTGTGATGAGATTGCCCTCGTACTTCACTTCGGGCATGACACCTATGGCTGTGAACACTTGCGGCTCAATCTCTATGCGGTAGTCGACCAGCTTGATAGGTATCACCAGGTAGTCGTTGCGTACTATCTGGTTCCACTCCGTCATGGCGATGCGCTTGGTTACTGTACCCTTGTCGGTGTCGATGCTGAGCACGAAGTATTTCGGATTTCGAGCTGTGCTCTCGTTGACGTAGAACGTAGTGGTTAGCTTAGCCTTGTCAGCCAGATTCTTGCCTACTTGCACTGTGTTTACATTGTATGTGGCATTGGGGTTGATGTTTGGCACCACTTTGTTGCTCTCAATCTTCGGCAGCAGGCTTACGTTGTTGGCTATGTTGTCGGTTATGTCGGTCAGCGTTACGTTCTTTATGTTCAGGTCGTAGCCCGTATCGTTGGTGAAGTTAAGCTCCACCTTTGCCATCATGCGTATCACCTCCAGGTCTACCGATTGCTTCTTGTCAGTTATTGTTACTGTCTGCTTGTTGCTCATCGGTATGCCTTTGCTGCCAATTGTGGCGGTGTTGCCGTTCACTTGATAGTATTTGTCGTCGAATCCGGCAGGCAGGCCGGCTGGGAATGAGTTGATGCCGGCGAGTCCGATTTCAGACGGTTGGATATTGGCAAATGAGTAGAATGTGGTAGAGCCCAAATCCACTTTAGCCTTTATCTCAGTCTTCTCGACTTCCCCCGTAAAGTCGCGCTGTACTATGCTCTGTATCTTGCCGCCCTGGACGATGACAACGAAACAATTGTGCATCATTTCCCCTTCATCGGCGGCGTTCTGATCTTGCCATGCCGCTCTGGTAACGCCGTTGGAGGTGCTATAGGAGCGTGTCAGCGAGTTGGCAGAAGCAGTGAGTCTAAGCTCCACCTGCATCTTCTCGCCCTCACCATTCCCTTGGCATTCGGCGTTTTCATCCTCAAAGCTACATCCTGTCATGGCGAGCATCGAGAACAGCGCAAGCATGTATGTGAAAATGTTCTTGGCGTGAGTCATCGCTTTCTTGTTTTTGTGTAAATTCACTATTGTTTGTTACATTATAATCTCAGAGTGACCGCGTTTGTTCCATTCCTTCACCGTCAGTGCAATCTTCACTCTGTCGTCCTTGTAGACCGTGTACTCGTAGTAGTGGTTGCGCTGGATGTTGTAGAGTGTGGTGGGGTCGGGTGCACCGTTGGTGTAGTTGCAGAACTGCAGTGTGTATGTTCCGTCATCTTTGCCCTCGCACATCAGCTTTAATGTTATCGTAGCCTTCTTGCCGGCAGCGGCATTGATGTTGTCGTACTCAGGAATGTATAGCATGATGCTCTCTTCGTCGCTCTCGCTGTTGGTCATCGCTATCGGCGCTGCAGCCAGTGAGGCTAATGGACGTAGCGAGTTGTTGAAGAATATCTGCTTTGTGTCAGATGCCGTGTTGTATGTGGCTGGCAGTGTGTAGCCTCTGGTGTTGTAGTTGTTGAACGTTATTTCGCCCAGCGAATAGTCGCTGGCTTTCATGCCGTCTTTCATCTTCACCTTCACCTTGGCGAGAGAGCGCAGCAGGTAGATGGTGCCGAGATCGTTGCTCTTGCCAATTTGAAGTGTTTGTCCTAACGTTGTCACGCCCCACATCGGTATGTACTGCCTTGTGTCGTCTTTGTTGAAGGCGAGCGATGCGATGTTGCCTTGTGTCACGTTGACTGAGCCGCAGTTGGCAAACACCATAATCTTCTTGGCTTGTGTCAGCTTGTCGGCGGCATCCTCCCAAGTTCCGGTGATGGTATAGTTGCCGTCGGTTTCGCCTTTGATTGCGATGACGTTTTCTACGTCAGCAATTATGTTTCCGCTCTCGTCGCAAACCTTTATCTGCAGCTGGTCGGGGTTGATGGCATTCTCGTAGGCAACGCCGGGATCAGTAGGGTTGTAGTCGCCCCAGCCTTCGTTGACAGCTCGTGTGTTGCTGTCGGCAAACGACATCTTGAAAGCCACCCTCACCACGTCGTCGCAGTTGTCCTCATAGCCGTCGTCGAAGCCGCACGACATGGTGGACAGCAGACAGAACAGGAGCGAAACTGTCAGCGTTGATTTATAGCGGTTTATTCTAAGCATAGTCAGTTTCTTTAGGTGTTAGTTAAAACTCGGTGTTGTTAAGCACCACTCTCCATGAATTGATGTAGACCTGTGCTGCGAGCCAGTTGTGGTTGTCGTCGATGAAGAACACGAAGTTGTATTCGTCCTGACGGTCAAGATACTCCTGGTCGGTCATGCCCTTGTTGTAGTTGCCCTTAACGAGGAGCACATAGTCGATGAGAGGAATCTGCAGAATCTTCTCGCCCGTAGCGTGCTTGAATATGCAGAGCTGCGGATTCTTGTCAGCAAAGAGTCGGTTTACGGTCATCTCTGCCACCACAGCCGATGTGGGCGTTACGCTTTCGTCGGAGTTGACGGTAGGCTCGTGGTTGGGGTTGAGTATGCCGTCATACTTCGACCATGCCACATACGTTATAGAGTCCTCGGGCATAGCGGCGTTGTCGTAGCCGAGGAAGCTGTTGTCGTCTTTGATGTAGAAGTCGAAGTCGGCAGCATTGAGCTTCTTGCCCGACGCGTTCTGCATCACTACGCGTACTACGTTGGTGTTCTTGGTCAGCTCTACTGTAGCCGTCTTCACTCCGTATCCGTCGAGGTTGAGGTCGGCATCTTTCAGCAGTCCGTGATAGAGGGCTGTGATGTCGTGGTCGATGGCGCGTGCCGAGCGGTTGATACGGCTTGTCAGTGTGCTGATGTTCTTGTTGTCGGTATTGCCGTATACGTACGAATTGGCAAACCGTTCCTCGCCCTCAGCCCACACCTTGAGGGTGTAGTTGCCAGGCTTGAGTTCGTCGACGGACATATATCCGCCGCGGTTTTCGATGTCCTTTACACTTTCCTGCTTCTGAAGGGCGAGGTTGCCGTCCTTGTCGAAGGCATAGAGCGTGACTGTCTTCACCTCGTTGGGGAAGGCGTCGGCAAACTTCATGTTCATGTCGTACTTGAAGTTGACGCGTAGTTGCTTCGGGCAGTCCGACTGGTCGTCCTCCATCATTCCGCACGAGGTCACGGTGAACATCATAGCCATCACAGCTGCGAGGGCCTTGAGCCCACTAATTATTTGGCGCTTGTTGTGTTTCATATTGTTTAGCTTTTGTTTCGTGATGTATGTGAGAGTATATATTATTATTTTATGTGAATATTCTGCTTCAGTTGATGAGTTCCCGCTTGCGTGAGACCTCACGGTGCCGTCATCCTTCTGGTATCTGGCGGCGCGATACCTCCGTCCTTCTTGTCGGCGGCGGAGTCGCCGTGTGTTTCGATTGGTAGGGTAGGTGGGTATGGCACGTATGCCATACCCTTTCCTACGATTTTGTTAATATTATCGGTTATGAGTCTTGTCTTATTTGCCAAGTTCTACGCTCTGGCTGACAACTCTCCAAGAGAGGACGTTGAGTTTGGCAGCGAGGTAAGTCTTGACATCTTCTGGAATTACGGGGTCGAACTTATGATCGGGGTCATAAACCGGAGTTCCGAAGCCCTTGATGTTTGTAACGTCAATCTTGTAAATGTGGTTGCGAACCAATCCGTATTCAGCAATCTTTCCTGCTGCTCCAAGATGCTTGATGTTGGTGTAGTAGTAGGTCATACCGCTCTTGTAGATACGGGCTGCGTCCTTTGCAAGCGAAGTCTTGGCTTCAGCTGTAGCGTCTACCCAACCGTCAGCTGTCTTCTTGTACACCACAACGCCTTCTGCTAGTTTAGCTCTAACCTCATAGCCGTTGTCTGCGTCAACATTGAATACGATGTCGGTAGCAGCAAGATTGTTGTAGTCATTGCCGTTCTTCTTGAAGAATGTCTTGTTCTCGTTGAGGATAGCATTCTTAACATCATTCTCCGAAAGATACTCTACGCCCTTGTATGAGCAGATTTCAGCAGCCTGGCCGTCAGCGTAAACGAGCTGTGCAGCGACTACGTATTTCGGAATGAATGTAGTGTTAGGCAATGTGTAGTAAGGCTTGTCGGTAGTTGTAGAATACGCATTCCAAGACCTGTTTTCTGCTTGTGTGACTCTTGCAGAATTCTCCCAGAAGCAACGCTTGTAAGCAGGTATGTTCCAAGAACTGCCGGCTGCAAATCCGAGATTTTCGTCATTCCAATTAAGGCTGATCTGCTTTACAAGGTTTGCATTGTTGTTTTCATTAGCAATGCCCCAACCATTAATCTTTACATACACCTTCTTGCCTGTTGTAGTCTCGCCAACCTCGTAAACTTTAGTTGCGTCGCCAAGTTCTGACATGTTGCTGGTAGAAGTCTCAATCTTTACAGCGACACGCTCAACGAAGATGTCAACCGGCTTTGCTGTAGCAGCTTCGGCTGTCGTTTGAACATAGCCTGAGATGTTTGATGCCCAAACCTTCTGGCCGCCATCTACATAAACAGAGTTAGACATGACGAAATCGGTGGCATCGTTGCCATTCTGCTTGAAGTTCTGCTGAGAAATAGCATTTTCTACAGCTGATTTTGACATCGAGTTGGTGAGAACACCATCCTCAATAGTCTGTGGGTTGACAACAGCCATCATTGAGTATGGAGCCGCTTTTGTAGAACCGTCGATTACGAGCATAGCATCGGTGATGCGCTCAATGTTAGGTTCGTGTTTGCCGTTACCAGTGACGGGCGAAATCTCCTTCCAGTTTGTGCCATCGGTCATCTTGTAAGGGCCGCCGTTCTGTGTGAAGAAGTAGAAACGTACCTTGCTGATAGCGTTCTCTTTAGCATTTCCGTTTTCGTAAACATCAGCTCGTGTTCCGCTTGATCCAACATTGTTGATATTTACAGCAACATAACTTCTTGTACCTTCGCCGTTGACAGGATTGTTTTCTGCCACGTCGTCTGACGTACATGCGCTAAATGCCAGAGCAGCCAGCGCCAGTGGAAATAATTTAAACTTGTTCATAACGTTAAAGTTTAAGTGGTTATTAATTTTTGTGTTATCAATTTTGTTGTTTTAGTTCAGTTTTGTCCATGCCTACTGCAAGCCTTCAAGATTCTCTCGTGCTGTAGGGCATCCCTTGTCGGCAGCCATCTTGAAGTATTCGATAGCCTTCGACTCGTTGCCTAAATGCCAGTAGCATACGCCTCTTGCATTGTCAGCCTCGGCAGAGTCGCCCGCCTTGTCGAGCTTGCGCAGAGCCTCGCCGTATTTGTTGGCGTTGAGGTCGGCACATGCAGCGTTGAGGTTGGCTGTCGGGTCGTCGGGATACATAAGGGCAGCGATGGCAAACACCTCGTTAAACTCCCTTGAGCCAGGCTCGTAAGTCTGTGCCACCATATACATCTCGTTCTGTGAGAGCAGCTGCGGCTTGGTCTTGATCATCTCCTTAGCCTCGGCAGTAGAGAACGGGCGTACTATGCAGGTGATGACATAGTCGGAGTGGCGCAGAGCCGGATACCATGTGCTGAGCATTGTGCGGTACTCGTCGGGATATTGCGACTTGATGAGCCATTCGCGGCGGTCGGGTTCGATGTTGTTGTCCTCGGCAATCTTAAGAATGGCGTCGCGATTGTTGATGTTGCTCTGGCGGAGGTAGCGGCAGAGTCCGTCCCAATCCTCAGGTGTAGCCTTGACGGTGAATATCTTGTCGTCGAGCTTGACGAGCTGTCGTACGTAGTTCTTCAGAGTGGCGGCGCGGTTGGTGGCGAGATACTCGTTGTGCTGGTAAGGAGCCTCAGGCGAAGCGTAGCCGTGGATTTCGATGCTTGTGATTGTCATGTTGGCATCCTTCTTCACTACGTTGATGGTGTCGACAATCTTGGCAAGCTCGCGTGGGTTGTTGCGGTAGTTGGGGTGAAGCTCGGTGCGGTCGACGGGGAAGTCGATGTAGGCGCGTCCCGACATAGAGTAAGTCTTCTGTGCCACTGCCTTGGGGCTGATGAAAGCCACTTGCGGCTGGCGCATCTTCTTGATCTGCTCGGTCTCCTGATTGTCGGTGTTGCCGCATCCGCAGAGGTCTTCCTTCATCACGATGTCGGCAGAGCGCATCCAGTCGGCATAGTCGGTGCGTGTCTGGTATGAGAACGACTGGATTCTGCCGTTCTTACGTGTCACAGCCATTGCACCGGGATACTTCTTGTTGTCGCGGCGTTCGAACATCACTTTCTGGCGTGTGCCGTTGATGACGATAGGCTGCAGCTCAACGCTGTTGTCGCCCGACATGATGGTAGGAGTGAGTACTACGCGGCGGTTGGCGGGCATGTCAAGCTCGTCGAGGCATAAGTCCATACTGATGAAGAACTGGTTGTCGGCTCTTATCGTCTTGATGTTCTCCACCGCCACCTTTTGGTTGAGAATCTTAGCCGAACGCTTCGTCTGTGCCGTCATGCTGGCGGCACAGAGAACGAGGGCTGCGAATAATATAATGTAGTGTTTCATATTGGAGAGTCTTTGTGTTAATAATCCAAGTTAAGATTGTTGTTTAGATCAGAACATGTATATAAGCTCAATGGCAGCCTTTGTGGGGCCTACATAGTTGGTGTTGCCCTTCTCCTTCTGCTTGCCGCATGTCTTACACTCAAACTTCTTGTAGTGGATGTAGTCGTAGCCTACACCGAGCGATGTTTCAAGGTTCCAGTGCTTAGACAGAGGCCATTGGTAGCCGGCTGTCAGTCCGCCTCCTGCAAACCATCCCTCATAGCGATGGTCCTTAAACTCCTTGAGCAGTCCGAACGGCATCTTGAAGCCGCCGGCGTTGAACTGTCCGCCCATGGCATGTACGCCAACAAACCATCCGTTGAATGCCTGGCAGAACCAGTGACGGTATTCTGGCTGTACCACCCAATGGCGTATGCTCTTGTGATTGTCAAACTTCCATGGGTTGACGCCGTAGAAGGCTTGGATGGTGTGCTTGCGACCGGTTTGGAGTTCCAGTCCGATGTTAGGAGTTGTGGTGCCCCAGTAGAGCAGGTTGGTCTTGAGTCCCAATTGCTGGGCATTAGCCGATACAGCCACGAGCAGTGCTACGATGAGCAGTCTCAATCTGTATGTTACGTGTTTAGCCATATTGATTCTTTTTTAAATGTTCTAGTTAGTTGTGATGTTTTACCAACGGCAAATTTAGTTGTAATTTTGCCAGATGCTTTGTCAATATGGTGTACAAATTAAACAAATCGTAATTTTACGGCCTTTTTATTACGATTTGAAGCGTCAAATGCAAATATTTGTATATTTCATAATGTGATTTGACATTGTTCGTCAGACTCCCGTCCGACGTTTCTTGGTTAGTGAGTCTGGCGATATACCGAAGGAGGCATTCCTTCTATCGACTTGAATATCTTTGACATTGATGCGAGGTCGGTGAATCCCATTTTGAAAGCAATCTCGCTGAGCGACACAGAGCGGTCGGCGAGGAGCATAAGTTTCGTCTCCTCTACCTTCAGGTAGTTGATCCATGCGTTGAAGTTGCGTCCCTTCACGCTGTTGAGGTAGTTGGATAGCAGGCGGGTGTTGAGTCCCATCTGTTCGGCTACCTGCATGATGGTGATGCTCTCCTTGAGATATGGCTTGTCTTCGCGTCGGGCCCACTCTGTCACGATGGCGTCGATTGACGAAGTGTCGGTAGCCGGCTGTGGTTTGCTCGTATTGTTGTCGGGTGAAGCAGTAGCTGCCGGTGTATCTGTTTTCAATTGGGCGGCAGCGTCTGTGATATGATTTTCTGTCTGATTGTATGTCTCTACGAAAGCGGGCTTCACTGTCCAGTAGATTTCGCGACACATGATAAAGGCGACGCTGTTGATGATAATAATGATGGTTCGGAGCCAAAGGAGTAGAGGGTCGTATGAGATGTCGGTGATGAACATATCGACTATACATACTATATAGTATATTACAATAGACGCAACTACGGCTACGAGCCAGCGGCTACGGCTCTGGTTGACGCCCGAGTAGTAGTTGTCGATATGCTGCTTGAAGATGCTTACGTGTTTGTTGACGGCAATGAGGATGATGGTGCACTCGATGAAGAACACCGCATAGAGCGAACGGCACGTGATGAGCGACGGCATTGTGGTGAGATAATGGCTGTATGGCTGGGCTGCGAAGTTCAGTCCGTAATCGCCTATATATATAATAAGGTGTAGAAACCATAAGAACGCTACTGGTGAGACGAAAAATATGATGGTGCGTGCCTTGGCGTGTTTGCCGTGCAGTAGATTGACAATGGCTGCAAGGTCGATACATATCGCCACATATAGGAATAGGGGTTTGGTGAAGTGGTCGAGCTGAATGTATGGTTCGGCTTTGACAATGCAGTTGATGTACAATAGGCAGGCTAACGCCTCGATGAATGCCGAGGCAGCCAGACATAGTTTTGCCTTGCTGTAGGAATCTATTTTGCCTTGCGCTTGCTTTTTGATAGGTGAAAGCAAAAAGATGATTGCTATTGTTGTGCAAACGGCGCAGTTGAACACGTATGCCATTAATGTGGTTAAGTCCATGATTTATCGGTTTTATACAAAAAAGTCCTTTGATTTTACAAAGATAGTGTTTTTATGTCATATTTTGCAACCGTTCGCACGATTATTTTGCTTTTTTTTACCATGTTTTGACAAATTATCTTTTTTATACTTCTTGCTGTAAAACAATCAGTTGCTACGGAGGCTAATTTGCTTCCGTAGCAACTAATCATAATTCTGGGCTCACCCGTAAAACCCTGTGTCTACCCAAAGATCATAGACAATCTATAGAG
>ERZ1026901.786-NODE-786-length-22296-cov-4.767996_pt1 | contig 22296 bp, 11 predicted proteins | sample MGYA00380179_ERZ1026901 | MGnify/ENA primary metagenome ERZ1026901 (study PRJEB33269, sample SAMEA4719815) | human gut metagenome | biome: human-associated habitat; feature: organic feature; material: feces | place: Cameroon | collected 2013-10 ... | reverse complement strand
CAACGGCGCACAGACCGACCACAGCGTGAGCGTGCAGCTCGATGGCGAGAACGACGAGTTGGTATCCGAGTTCAATCGCAACTGGAGCGGCAAGAACCTTACAGTAGAGATGTGGACCCTTGCCGACAAGTCGCAGGATGCAGTGCTCTTCAGTCAGGGCGACGCCAACACGTCTATCGAGCTTGGCACCACCAACGACAACCATCTGCGCGTAAAGGTTGGCGACAACACTGTTGTCAGCGAGAAGCCGTTCGACTACGAGCAAGGCACATGGGCACACGTGGCTCTTGTATATAGCAATGAGGGCAAGGTATCTGCCTACTACAACTACAAGCAGCTCATCAGCGACGCTGTCGTTGGCGAGTATAACGGCGAGGGCAACTACGTGTTTGGCGCAAGCGTTGACGGCACAGGCCACTACGCAGGCAAGATGCACGGAGCACGCATCTGGGACAAGGTTATGACACCTGGACGTCTACAGACCAACTCGCTCACCATGCTGTCTGGAGCCGAAAGCAACCTGATAGCCTACTACCCAATGTCAGAGGCAAAGGGCGACGTGCTTACCGACAAGGCACACGGAGCCAACCTCGAGATGAAGGGCGGCAAATGGGCTAACCCAGAGGGACGCTCTGCTACATTCAACGGCAAGGATCAGTATCTCAAGCTGTCTACAGGCAGCTCGTGTGTTGTCGACAACACTATGGACTACACCATAGAGACATGGTTCAAGGCTGCCGAGGGACAGACCTCTGCCACCATAGCATCCAACGGACGCGGTGACGGCGAGGATATGGGAGCATCTAAGAATCTGTTTGCTATCAATCTTGAAGAGGGCAACCTCGTGTTCCACAACAATGGTGTTAAGGCTGTATGCGAGGGCAACTTCGCCGACAACAACTGGCACCACGTGGCTGTAGCCGTAAACCGTACTACCGGTAGAGGCCAGATATACACCGACGGTAAGCTCAACACCTACTTCGAGGCACAGGATTTGGGTGGCATAGCTGCCGCTTACATCAGCCTCGGCGCCCGTGTTTGGACACCAACCGACAATGGCATGCAGGAGACTGTTGACAACTACTTCAAGGGCGAGATTGACGAATTCCGCGTATGGAACCTCTATAAGAGCGAGTCGATTGTGGAGAACGGCAACAGCAACCGCCTCGACGGTAGCGAGAAGGGACTCTTGGCTTACTATCCATTCGAGACCTACATCGAATGGCAGGGCACAAAGGAGATGCAATTCTCTCTCAAGGACCAGAAGGTACAGAGCGACCCAACACAGACCGTGGCAGATGCCATCGCTGTTGGAGGCAATCTGGAGACAAAGGCCACTGCCCCTGTAAAGGCTAAGGGTCCGGAGAGCAAGCTGCTCTACGACTTTGTAGTGAACAACGACGCTCTCATCATCACCCTCAAGGAACCGTATGAGCGCATCGAGAAGACTATCGTGAACTTCACCGTAGACGGTGTGCGCGACAAGAATGGCAACGAGATACTCTCGCCGATAACATGGAGCGCATACATCGACCGCAACCAGCTTAAGTGGAGCGATAGCTCACTCAAGATTGTCAAGAAGCTGAACGAGGAGAAGACCATCACCTTGAAGGCTCTCAACAAGGGTGGTTCTATCGAGCACTTCACGGTAGAGAATCTGCCGTCGTGGATTGATGCCGAGCCGGCAAGCGGCACCATCGACCCAATGACATCTGCCGACATTGTGCTTACCATCGATCCAAGCTTGAACATCGGTACATACGACGAGACCTTGTATCTGCGTGGCGACAACAACGTGGTAGAGGCTCTGCAACTCACCGTTAAGGTAGAGGGCGAGAAGCCAGAGTGGGCGGTTAATCCTGCCGACTTCAAATACAACATGTCTGTGTTCGGCAAGCTGAGCATCAACAAGGTTTATTCTACTGACGAAGAGGATATGCTCGCTGCATTCAGTGGCGGCAAGTGTGTCGGAGTATGCAACAACCGCTACAACAAGCAGAACGATATGTACTATGCTATGCTGACGGTCTACTCTAACTCGGTAAGCACATCCGACCTCGAGTTCCGCATCTGGGATGCAAGCACCGGACGAACCTACATCGCACAGAGCGAGGAGCCTATCAGCTTCGAGAACAACTCTGTAGTGGGCAGCCCGTTGAAGCCTGTAGTATTCACGGCTAAGGACTATCGCGTGCAGAACATCAGCCTGAATGAGGGATGGACGTGGATTTCCACAAACATCGAATCAGACAAGCTCGGCGATCTCAACAAGTTGCTTGCCAACGGCAAGTGGACTGCCGACGACCAGGTTAAGAACGAGGAGCAGGGCTTTGCCTCATGGACAAAGCGCAATGGATGGGTTGGCTCACTCAGTGGCATAAACAACGACCAGATGTATCTCGTTCACAGTTCGGAGGCACAGGCACTGCAAATCTCGGGCTCGGTTGTTGCTCCTGCAACACACAAGCTCACCATTCGTGGAGCCAAGGCCGACGGAACACCTCGCTGGAACTACATCTCATATCTGCCTTCAGACAACTTCACGCTAAAGGAGGCTCTTGCAGGCTATGACGCCAAGGAGGGCGACATCGTGAAGTCGCAGACACAGATGGCAATGTACAGCGGCAACCTTGGATGGATAGGAAGCTTGACATACATGGAGAATGGCAAGGGATATATGCTCCAGCGCCAGTCTAAGGACGATGCCGAGCTGCAGTATCCTACCAAGACATCTGTAGGACGCAAGGCAAGGGCTCTTATGCCTAAGAACGCTGCCGATGCAGGCTACTATCCATATTCTACCAATATGACAGCAGTGCTTGAGGTAGAGGGTGTAGAGCTTCAGCAGGGCGACCGTCTTGTAAGCTACGTATCAGGCGAGCGTCGCGGTTCGGCAGAGGCAATAACCCTGCCAGACGGACGAAACATCTTCATGCTCACTATGGGCGGCGAGAACCAGGAGGCTATGGATATGGCAATAGAGCGCAACGGCGAACTCATCGCCAAGGCAACGAGCGCCATAGGCTATGTTGCCAACAGCAATGTGGGAACTATCAACGAGCCTATGCTCATCAGCTTCCTTGGCAATGCCGGCGGACTCTACATCTATCCGTCTCCATTCCACTCGCAGCTTAAGATTAGAGCTACAATGGACAGCAAGGCATATGCAGACGTATTCATTAGCGATATGAACGGTATGCGTGTTGCCGCATGGAACGACTGCAACAACAATGGCACCGTGGACATCACATGGAACGCCGGTGGCATGGTTCCTGCAGGTGTGTACATTGTAAGCATCTCTATCGATGGCAAGGTATACTCGATGAAAGCTGTTAAGAAGTAATAACCATTCTCTCATCTTTTGACAAAGCATCAAGGCGCCGATATTTGGCTTAGCCAGACAGTAGGCCCTTGATGCAATGTCAAGAAACACTAAAACAGAAACCTAATATGAAATATATAAAGTATTCGTTGATTGCTGCAACGTGCTTCCTAATGGCACAGTGCACCGAGGAGGGCGACAAGACTTATCCCACACAGCCCGCACCGCAGTGGAGCGCAGTGGCAGAAGACTTCGTAAGCGAGGCTCCTACATGGCAAGTGGCAGATGCGACTCCAACCTCGGCACCTTTATGGAAAGCCGACTTCAGCGGCAACGCACAGATTCCGCAGTGGGTAGACCCCGACAAGAGCATTTATCCAACGAGCATGACGGCTGTTGTGCGTCTATCGCCAATACTCGAAACCCTTGCCGCCGACGGCGACATGATGGCTGCGTTTATTGGCGGCGAATGTCGCGGTGTGGCTCAGAAGGTGCTTAACGATGGTGTGCGCCTCTTCTTTATCCACGTCAAGGCTCCGTCTAACGAGAATGGCATTGTGGAGTTTCGCTATTATAGCGCTGCCGCAAATAGAGTGTATACCTCGGCTGCAACAGACCTGAAGTATGAGGTAGACAAGATTTATGGCACAGCCGAGGCACCGAAGCTTCCCGATTTTGAGAAGTCGGGTCCTTTCCCGGTTGCCACAAAAGAGTGGGTAAAGGTAGACAAGCAGAAGCTGCCGTTTGCCGTTGCCCCTGGCGATGAGCTTCAGGCTTTTGTCGGCAATGAGTGTCGCGGTATAAAACACGTGGATAGCGAGGCCGACATGCTGTATTGGTTCGACATCCTCGGCAAGCAAGAGGGCGAGCAGGTGACGTATCGATACTACAGCGCCGAGAAGCAGCAAGTGTTCCTGTCGGAGCAAACATCCGCTGTGGGCAAGCGTGGGTCAGAAGCCAACAGCAAGGACAATCCGCTGATACTGACCTTCGTTCCGCAGGGAAGTATGACGGCATATCTAACGCTCGATGCTACCACAGCAGCCTATGCCGACAAGAGCGGCGACATCGTTGCGGCTTTCATAGGCAATGTGTGTGCCGGCAAGGGCGAATTGGTTGGCGAGAAAGACGGATGTCCGGTTTACAAGATGGTTGTCAACGGCGTTAGTACACAATCGGCAGCAGTCGACATCCGCTACTATAGTCATCTCAACAACTATGTGTTCACCGCTCCGGCATGTCTAACCTTTGTTGATGGCAAGGTTGAGGCTTCTATGGAGAGTCCGTTCACAGTGCCTCTCGTCACCACAGGCAAGCATCCGCTTAAGATGACAGCTTGCGTGGCATTGCCGCAGAACATTGTGCGCCAGGCAGTGGCAGACGATGTTATGGCTGCATTTGTAGGCAACGAGTGTCGCGGTGTAGCTAAGGCAGAGCCTACCGACAATGGCTCGTATGTGTTCAAGATGGAGATAAACGGCAGTATGGGAGTGGAAGAGGCAGTTACGCTGAAGTATTATTCTACCAAGAACTCGTATCTGTATCTTGCAGATAAGGCCTTCAGCTTCGTTGGCGGCAGTAGCTACGGCACAGCCGTTGAGCCTCGCATACCTACATTCGTTATTGTTGAATAAGCTTTAAAAACCTATCTGAATATGAACAAGAAAACTATATTAAGCATGGTGTTGGGCTTCGCGTCGTTGTTGCCCGCATCGGCACAAGACGAATGGTTCATTGAGGCAGGCGGAGGTATACAGACTACATTCTCGCGAGATGCAAGCAAGCTTGACTTTGGCAAGCGTCTCACTCCTTTATATACTATTGGTGTGGGCAAGTGGTTCAATTCCTTGTATGCCGTGCGTCTGCAGGTAGGCGGATATTCGCTTAACGGCATGTCCACCTCAGAGGGCCTGTATCTTAGAGACCCCAAGACCGACGGTATGATTTATGGTACCTACGATCCCGTAATCAATCATGTAACGGTGAATCCTGACGGAACCTATCGCCACTATCTGCGCTATGTCAATGCTCATGCCGACGTAATGTTTAGCCTTGCTCATCTGCTTTTCCACAAGGATGGCAAGTTTGATGTTCTGCCGGCTGTCGGTATGGGATATGCCCGCGCGTTTGCCTATCGTGGCTCAGCAAGCACCAATTCTCTTACTGCCAATTTCTCGGTAGCGGCAAAGTATCGCGTGTTGAAGTCTCTGGATGTGAACTTTGAGGTGTCTTCGGCTCTTATGCCCGACCACTTCGACGGACGCATAACAGGCAAGACATACGAACCTACGCTGGGCGTGTCGCTCGGACTGAGCTACCGCTTCGGCTCAAAGAAGGCTGCAAAGCCAGCCAATTCTTCCCGATGTTTGAAGAGATGCAGCAAGCGCAGCCGTAAGGCAGTGGTCGATACCGTATATATGGTAGAGAAGATTATAGAGCGTCCTGTCTATCAAGACCGCATTGTGGAGAAGCAGGTAACTAAGAAGCAGGAGCCTTACCGTCTTGGTTCGCTCAGCTTTGCTTATGCTTCGGCAAATCCACGCAGCGATCAGAAGACAGTCTTCGCCAACATAGCCGACTATCTTAAGAACAATCCCAAAGCACGGATTCGTCTCGATGGTTATGCCGACAAGGCTACAGGCAGCGAGCGCACCAACCTGATGCTCTCTATCCGACGCACCGATAAGGTGCGCAACATCTTGATAGAGCAGTATGGCATAGCCCCATCACGCATTGAGGCACAGGCCGTAGGTTGCACAGCTCAACCGTATGACGACAACGAGCTAAATAGGGTGGTGATAGTTTATGCTTTACCATAGAGGCTTTTAGCGGCTTTTAATCTTTAATAAAGAGGTATGTACACAAAGTGATTTGTGGCATACCTCTTTTTTTTTATGTTTCTTTTAAGTAATTATAAACAAAGGGAAAATGTGAACAACTTGTGATATTATATGAATATAGCTAAGCGGCTATAAATACGTAACTTTGCAGCCGTAATAGTAATAAAGGTATGAAAAGAGTATTGTTCACATTTTCCTTGACACTTCTTGCCTCATTCTCTATGGGGCAAGAAACGTTGTCATTGAGTCAATGCCTGCAGATGGGTATTGAACGAAATCTTAACTTGAAGACTTACGATGGTAATGTGCTTAAGGGTAAGCACAATATCAGCGAAAACCGTTCGCGCTTGCTGCCACAGATCAATATAGGTGCTGCGTTGAACGACAATTTCACTCCTCCTGTGTCGGTTACTGACGGTTCGGCTTATGGCAAGCCCTACAACGTTACGAAGACGTTGCAGTATAACTCGTCGGCAAGTATACAACTGCAGATGCCGCTGTACAGCCAGACGGCTCTTACAGCCTTGGACATCTCCAAGACGCTCGATCAGCTAAACACTCTATCGTATGCAAAGGCGAAGGAGGATTTGATAGTGCAGATTAGTAAGATGTATTATCTTGCGCAGAACACGGAGGAGCAAATAGGCATTATCAAGGACAATATCAAGCGCCTTGAGGAGTTGCGCGACATTACACAGGCTTTCCACGACAACGACATGGCTCTTAGCGTGGATGTTAAGCGTGTGAATGTGAACCTTGAGAACCTTAGCGTGCAGTACGACAATGCTAAGGCTATGCTTACACAGCAGTATAATATGCTGAAGTATGTTATCGACTATCCTGCCGACCAGGCTATTGCAGTGGAGAAAGCCGATATCGACAAGACGGATATGGCGGCGCTTACCGGACTGAACGAGAATCTGTATGAGCTTCAGCTTCTGCGCACGCAGCAGACCTTGGCGGAGAAGCAGAAGAAGCTTGCCAAGGATGGTTATCTGCCTACGCTTGCATTGACTGGCCATTGGACATACGCTGCGTATACAGACCAGTTTAAGAATTGGTTTCATTCGGGCGAGTCGAACCATTGGTATAAGTCGAACGGTATAGGCATATCTTTGCGTATTCCGGTATTCGACGGATTTGAGAAGCGCTCGAAGATAAGAAAGGCGCAGATTGATATAGACAATGCCAAGCTGTCGTACGAAAATGCGTTGAAGGGTATGCAGACACAATATGCCAACGCTGTGAACGACCTTGCCAACAACCAACGCAACTTCAGTAAGCAGCGCGACAACTACCTGCTTGCAGAGGATGTGTATAAGGTGACGAGCGATAGATACCGCGAGGGCATCGCCTCGATGACTGAGGTGTTGCAGGACGAAATGAGTATGAGTGATGCGCAGAACAATTATCTTACGGCTCATTTCAATTATCAGGTGTCTAACTTGACACTGCTGAAACTGACAGGAGAGTTGGAAAAACTCACGAATTGAGTTTTTCTGAATTAGGAGTTTTGAATTAGGAATTAGGAGTTGTTCTCGGCTTCGCCTGCGATTGGGAATTCTTATAATACAAGCAAGGTTAAATAACAATAAAGGCATATATAAAATGGAAACAAATAACACAAATAATACAAGCAATACAAGTGCTAATAACAATACAAGCAATAACGAGGTAAATAATAACGAGAATGGCAGTAAGTCGACACACGAGCTTACAGCCAAGCAGCTTAAGCGCCAGCGTATACGCCAGTTGGTTGTGAGCCTTATAGGTGTGGCTATACTCGTTTGGGGAATTGTGAAGATAGCCTGTATGTTTATGGACTATAAGAGCAACGAGAAGAGCGACGACGCGCAGGTGGAGCAGTATATCTCGCCAGTGAATATGCGTGCCTCGGGATATATCAAGAAGATATACTTCAAGGAGCATCAAGACGTGAAGAAGGGCGACACACTGCTGGTTCTTGACGACCGCGAGTATCGTATACGTGTGATGGAGGCTGAGGCTGCATTGAAGGATGCTATGGCTGGAGCCAACGTTGTGGACGCTTCGCTGCAGACCACACAGACATCGGCTACTGTATACGAGGCTTCGATTGCCGAGATAGAGATTCGTCTTGCTAAGCTCGACAAGGACCGTCAGCGCTACCAGAACCTTGTGGCACGCAACGCTGCAACGCCTATACAGCTCGAACAGATAGAGACCGAATACAACGCAACAAAGAAGAAGCTCGACGCCGTGCGCCGCCAGCAGAAGGCTGCCTACTCTGGTGTGAACGAGGTGCAGACACGCAAGAAGAACACTGCAGCCGCCATCGAGCGTGCACAGGCTGCGTTGGAGATGGCTAAGCTTAACCTCTCTTATTGCGTGGTTACGGCTCCTTGCGACGGCAAGCTTGGTAGACGTGCCTTGGAGGAGGGACAGCTGGTTAATGCCGCACAGACCATTACCTACATCATGCCCGACACACAGAAGTGGGTTATAGCCAACTATAAGGAAACACAGGTGGAGCATCTGCATGTAGGACAGAAGGTGATAATGACAGTAGACGCTTTTGAGGGCAAGGAGTTCCAGGGCAGAATAACCGCCATATCTGGTGCAACAGGCTCCAAATACTCTCTCGTACCCACAGACAATTCGGCAGGCAACTTTGTAAAGATACAGCAGCGTGTGCCGGTGCGCATCGAGTTTGAGGGAATATCTAAGGAAGACAACGAAAAGTTGGCTGCCGGAATGATGGTCGTAGTAAAGGCTCAACTTAAGTAATGACACAAGCAGAGATATATACGGCGGTGCCGGAGCATCTGCCTAAGAATTTTCCGTTCTATAACTGGGTGCCAAAGCCCCTTGGCATAGCCTTTCTCGTTATACTTTTCATACCTATCATGACGGTAAGCGGTGCCTACACCGTCAACAGTAGTGAGATGGTGGGCGGGCTTGGCATCCAGTCGGAACACATAGCTTTTCTTAGCTTCGTAACGTCCATAGGTATGGCGGCGTTCTCGCCGTTCTTCTACACGTTGGTTAGCGTGCGCCGCCAGAAGCTGATGAGCTTGGTTGGATTCTCGCTGCTTGCCGTGCAGAGTTATATTTGTGCCAATACCGACAGCCTCTTTATCCTTGCCCTTAACAGCTTGGTAATGGGCTTTGTAAGGCAGACGTTGTTGATGTGCAACCTCTTTACGCTTATAAAGTATGGCTTCGGCATCGAGGCAACACGCAACGTATCGCCAGGCAACGAGCCAAAGGATGAGGCTGGATGGGATGCCTTGGACACGGAGAAGAAGGCGAGTCAGCCAATAATCTACTTCTTCTTTATGCTCCTCGGACAGATTGGCACGTGGATAACGGCGTGGTTTGCATACAACTATCATTGGCAGATGGTGTACTATGCCATGCTTGGCGCCATACTCGTGGCATTGCTCATAACCTTGGTTTGCATGCCTTACAACCCGTACCCAACCAAACACTCGCCCCTGTCGTTCTCCAAGTTTGGCAATGTGGTGGTGTTCTGCATCATGTGCTGCTCGTTTGTATACGTCACGGTGTATGGCAAGGTGTACGATTGGTACGACTCTCCATTGATATGTTGGTCTACGGCTATATGCGTGGTGTCTACCTTATTGTTTATATATTTGGAGAAGACACGACGTTCGCCTTACTTTATGCTCAAGGCGTTTAAGTGGCGCAGCATACAGGGCGGTATACTGCTCTTCATCGGACTGATGATATGCAACTCGAGCTCGATGCTCGTAAACATCTTCGTAGGTGTGGGTATGAAGACCGACCAGATTCATGTGGCAGCCCTTGGCAACTGGGTGTTGCTTGGCTATTTCATCGGTTTGGTTACTATCCTTATCCTTAACAATAAGGGTGTACACTTCAAGTGGTTCTTTGCAATGGGCTTTGTATTGATAGCCGCAGCCTCGCTGTTTATGTACTTCGAGGTTCAGACAGCCGGAATGTTGGAGCGCATGAAGTGGCCTGTGATAATACGTGCAACGGGTATGATGTTGCTCTACTCGCTCATAGCCGTATATGCCAACCAGCGTATGCCGTATAAGTTGCTGTCGACGTGGGTGTGCATAATGCTAACGGTGCGTATGGTGATAGCTCCGGGCATTGGTTCGGCTCTGTATCAGACGCTGTTCCAGTATCGCCAGCAGTACTACATCACACGATATGCCCACGACTACGACCGCACAAACGTAGAGACAGCCTTGACCTATGATCAGACGGCTCGTGGTATGCAGTATCAGGGCAAGAGCGAGACGGAGGCGCAGAATATGGCGGCAATGTCTACTAAGGGCAAGGTGCAGGTTCAGGCCACGCTCTCGGCTATAAAGGAGATGTCGGGCTGGACAATATATGCGTGCCTTATACTTGCGGGCTTGATGCTTGTGGTGCCTTGGCCTAAGAGGGATATATCGAAGGATACGAGGGAAGGGTATATGGAGTATTAAGAGAAGCTATGTTATGGTAGCAAAACTTTATAACTCGGATTAACTTTTTGTTATTTCGTTTTTTTTCATTAACTTCGCCCCAAAACGGCTAAAGTAATGAAGAATAGCAATAATGATATAGATATGCTCGAACAGCAGATGGCCAATAATGAGGACATCTGCTGTTCGTGTGGTAATATAACGTCTTTTCCGAAAGCATTTTTTGACGACTTCCACGTTGCCGATGTAGGCATCATTGTGTGTACATCGGGTAGATTCACGTTTAGTTGTGAGGGCGTGGAGTATGTTGTGAACAAAGGCGAGACGGCTTTCATCTCGCATAATGTATACTTCTCTGTTGTAGATCATAGTGCCGACTGCTCTGTGGTTATCATCCTGTATCGTGTCGACTCCATACGCGACATACTTGGCAGTACTGTTGTGGGCATGCGATTTGTGGAGATGCTTAATCCAAGGGCATGCTGGGTGATGCACACGGGGCACGAGGACGAGTTGACCAAATACTCTGAGCTGTTGGCTGTTGGCAACCGCTACAACAATGCTTTTGCCGCTAACGAACGCAGGCTGCTCCTGCTGTCGCTTACGTATAGGCTTTGCAGCATCTTCCACGAAATGTCGAAAGAGGGCGATAATGCGCCAAGCCGAAAGTTGGAGACGTATATGCAGCTGATGCAGCTTATCGACCAATACTACATAAAGGAGAGGGGAGTGAGGTTTTATGCCGACAGGCTGTGTCTGTCGCCAAAGTACTTGACTTCGCTTGTCAAATCGGTGTCGGGCAATACTGTTCAGCAACTTGTGTTCAAGGCGATAACAAAAAAGGCTATCTCCTTAATCTCTACCACAGATAAGAGTATTAAGGAGATAGCCGATTATCTCAATTTTCCTAATGCCTCAGCCTTTGGCACATTCTTTAAGAAGCAAGTGGGAATGTCGCCGGTGAACTATAGGCAGAACGAGTTGTAAGGTTTTATGCCGTACAACGGCCGTTAATAGTGTTTTGCTATGTTTTTATGCAGTTTTAATGAGAAATTGCATAAACTTCATGCAATTTCTCGTTAAAACTGCATAGGATTTATGCAAATGTGCTGCCATTATGGGCGTTTGGCTTATTATATTAAGATGTGCAGTAAATATTTTAAAACTAATCGCCCTGCAATGACATGAGCGTTGATTAAGAACGCTTTTGCCATTGCAGGGCGATTGTTTTTTAGATATCAGACTCAATGATTACTTAACAATCTTGATGATCTGCTTGCCTGCCTTAACCATGTAGATGCCGGCTGCTACATTAGCGAGCGACATAGAAGAGGCGTTGTTGGCCTTCTTTACGAGCATACCGCTTGCGGTGTAAAGCTCGATGTCGGCAGCCTTAGCGAGAGTAACGGTGTTGCCGTTCCAACTGATGTTGTTGTCGTTGGCAGCAATCTGCTTAACGCCAGTTTCATCGCCATTGTTGTAGAAGCTATAGGTATAGATGCCTTCCTTGGCTTTGTCCTCGTCGGCAATCATTGTTCTGTTGTCGCTCTGGGCGATAGTGTAGATGCCGTTGTGGGCTACAGAGGTGGCGAAGATAGCGTCGGCGCCAGCATTGAGCTTCATCTCTGTAGGAACAGTCTCGGTGTCGATGTAGAAGTTGAGAGGAGTGTCTACAAAATGGTTTTTTGACTGTTCTGCCCAACCAGTGAGATGTATTTCGTCGTTATAGACAGCCATACCAGTTACAACCTCAGCCGTCATTTTGGCATCGCCATCCTTGTAGCCGCTTGTAAGTGCCCAGTTCTTAGACAGGTCGCTTGCCTTAAGGCTTGCGATGAAGGTGTCGCAACCATCTGTGTACCCCTTGGTGTTGTCAAACGGGAAGGTCTCGTTGAATGTACCAGCCAAGTAGAGGTTGCCATTGTTGAAAGCCATTTGGTCAATTGTGTTGAACTTGGCTTCGCTCATATTCTCGTCAAGCTGTGAGTGGTAAATTTGTGTAGCTACGATATTGCCATTCTCTATTGTGGCAACGATGAAGGCGTGCTCAAAGGTTGCTGCGTCACCTTCTATTTTGTTCAAGAGGTCGGTAATTTGCTTAGAACCATTAGCCGATTTCAATGTAAGGTCGTTACCGTATGCTACGAAAGCAACATAAACCTTAGAGCCATCTGTAGCGAAGTTGCAGCTTTCTGCACCGAAGCCAAAGCTGGTCTCGTTTTCTGTGGCAGACATCTGTGCCACAAGTGTGGCTTTGCTAAAGTCGTTAGACAGAGAGATAACACCCAATGTAGGAATGTCGTACATGTATCCCCAGTCTATCTTGTTGCAGTATTGGCCTTTAAGCGTTAATTCATTAATAGTGCTCTTGCCGGTATATTCTGCAGAGAGCAGGACCTTGTCGCCGCTAACTTCTATTTTGTTTGGAATGAAATAATTATCAGGAGATAAGTAGTTTTCATTTACCATGTCTACTTCAGGAATTACAACCTTTGAAGCCATATATTCGCCCTCCTTATTATATTTCACGATGAAGCCCGAAACCTGATCTTTCTGATCAGCCATACCGGTGATGTTCTCCTTTGCCTCGCCCTTGCCATTTAGGATTGCTACCTTGTCGGCGAATACACCTGCGGCATATACATTTCCCTCGGCATCATTGGTGATGGTGGTGATGGTTGCGGCACCCTTCAAGCCAGCAGCCCACTTCTTGTTGCCAGCCTTGTCGTACTTAGCAATGAAAGCGCTTGTTGCGATAGGCTCAAGATAGCTGTTTGCAAACTCAATATCCTTGGTATAAGTACCCGTAACAATGGAATTACCATCATTGTCTATAGTCATGGCTGTGCCACGCTGCAAGTCGGTAGCCTTCTCGGTGGTTGTGAGGTTGGCTGTCCATGTAGGAGCAGCATTCTCTGCATGAGCAACTATCGTTGCCAATGCCAACATAACGGAAAAAGTAAATCTTTTCATACGCGTTAAATTTAGAATAGTGAAATAAATATGAAATGCTTATTGTGTGGCGGAGGCTTGATGCCTCCGCTACTTAATTGTTCCAGTTTTCGATTTCCGGGTTAGCCTCTACAGCTTCGGTCGGGAATCGGAGAGTGTAACGAGAGTCGTTCTCGTTCAATGTATAGCTTGTGCCATCGTAGCTCTTGCTAAGTGCCGGACGAGTGGTGCGGCGCAGGTCGAACCAACGGTGTCCCTCAAAAGCAAATTCGGCTGTGCGCTCGTTGTAGATAGCCTTCAGCAAGTCGGCCTTCTGCATATTGTCAAGTTCTTCTGCATACGTATTATACTTGACAGATACGTATCTCTTAGCCATAAGTTTCTTGAGGTAGGTGCGTGCCTCTGTAAGCTTCTCATCGGTTGCAGCAGCATTGTCTTCAGCCAAGTTGGCAGCAGCCTCGGCAGCAATGAGGTAAGCCTCAGCCGAACGGAAGCTGCAACGATAGCCGTCGTTGCCATTGGCGCCAAACTTGATAACGCTATAATTGCTTGCTGTTACTGCCTTGAAGTAGAGAGCCTTGCGCTTGTCACCAGTGCGATAGCTGTCGATAAGAGCATTGTTAGGCTCGCCAATCTTAACGTATCCGGAGGTCATAACCTGCTCAAGGGCAACGATGTTCTCCACCGACTTATAGTAGTTGGGCAGCACCTTTGATGTGGTAAGGTCCTCAAGAGCACCATGTTGCTCGATAACGGTCTTGGCTGCGTCAAGAGCGTTCTGCCAGTCGCCCTTGTATAGGTAAACCCTTGCCAATAGAGCGTCTGCCGAAATCTTGTTGAAGCGATATGTATAGCCCTCTTCCCAAGTGTCCTTAGTAAGGTGCTTCTTGGCATTGAGAAGGTCGTCTACCACCTGCTGGTATACCGTCTCAAGGCTACTGCATGACAGCACCGCATTGACGTCGGCCTTAAGCGAGAGAGGTATGCCACGTGTTGTGGCGGTGTTGCAGTGGGTATAAGGCTCGGCGTAGAGGTTAGCCAAGAGGAAGTGGCAGTAGGCCCTCATCATATAAGCCTCGCCCACCATCTGGTTGATCTCATCGGTTGTAGCCTCAGTTATGCTTGCCTGATGTTCGATGATGTAGTTGGCTATGTAGATAGCGTGATAGTAGCGGCGCCAGCCAAACGATACTGTTGTGCTCTGCTGCTCGCCATCTTTCCAAGCCCAGATGTCGAGGTAGGAGTTTCTGTCCTCCTCAGATGTGGAAGTATTGCTCAGTGTCATCTCATCGCCACGCAATGTAGACAATCCACGATCCTCCGGGAAGTTCTTATATTCGTAGGTAAGCAAGGCTCTGTATTCCTTGCCCGTCTTGGCTATAACCTTTCCGGTAGGTGTAATGTCGAGGAAGTCGTCACAGCTGGTAAGTGTAAACACTGCCAACAGCATGGTTATGCCCATCAAATATATTCTTTTCATTGTCTTCTTTCTTTTAGAATTGTACATTCTTTACTTTCTAAAACTCTCGGGTCCAACTATTTAGAAGTTGACGTTCACACCAAAGATGAAGCTCTTAGGTATTGGCTGAGCGTATGGGTTGCCCATTGTCTCAGGGTCGAGATAGTTGTCGTAGTTGCTTGCTATCACGAATAGGTTGCGAGCCTCAAACGATAGTGAAGCACTCTTCAAACCTATGTGGTTGATCCACTGTGTAGGAAGCTTGTAGCCAAGACGCAAACTCTGCAGACGTGCGTAGTTGCAGTTCTTAATCCATGTGTCGAGCATGCTGTAGAGATTGTACTCGTTGTATTGTGTAAACTCGCGTGGACGTTCGGTGCTTGTCATCAGCTTGGCAAACTTGCCCTGTGTATTTTCGGCAGTCCAACGGTTGAGGATGTCGCGGTTTACGTTCAATCCACGGTCGTAGTTGGCTGGCGAGTAGCTTGGCTGCACTCTAACCTTCATGCCGAAGTTGAATGTGAAGTTGATGCCCAACTGCCAATTTTTGTAGTCGAAGGTATTGATGAAACCACCGGTCCACTTAGGGTCTGTGCTGCCCATATATGTATACAGATCGCGCTGTTCTTCAGCGGTAAGTGTGCTGGCACCATGCTTGTTGAGCTTAAGAAACTCGGTAGCTGTAACCTTCTCGCCGTCCTTGTTTACGAAGAGAGGATAGCCGTCGGCGTCAAGACCTGCTGTCTTGTAGGCAAAGAGAGCGCCAACGGGGTAGCCCTCGCGTCCTGGGTATGTAGCGTTTTGAGCCACGGTCTCCTGAATCACCTTGTTCTCGTTGTAGCCAATGTTGAAGTTGGTGTTCCAAGTAAAGTCCTTTGTCTTGATGTTGCGTGTGCCAAGGGCAATCTCCACACCCTTGTTGTTCATACTTGCCCAGTTGATGGTAGTAGACGAGAATCCACTCTCAAGAGGCAGCATCTTCAAGCCGATGAGGTCGGTACTGTGACGATAGTAATAGTCTACCGACAGCGTGATGGCATTGCTGAAGAGAGCCAAGTCGAAACCGGCATTAACGTTCTCCGTCTTCTCCCACTTGAGGTTAGGGTTAGGAGCCGTCTCGCTGTTGATGATATCCTCGGTAGTGCCCGGCAGGATAGTGCCCTTCTTCAATATACCTATTAAATAAGGTGATGTGTTCTTGTCGATGTTGCCCTGCAAACCGTATGACGCACGGAAGCAGAGGTTGTCGAGCCACTTAACCGACTTGAGCCACTTCTCTTCCTTGGCTCTCCAAAGTCCACTGACAGAGTAGAGAGGCAAGTAGCGATACTTCTTTGCAACGCCAAAGACATCCGATCCGTCGAAACGTACGCTACCGCCCAATGTGTAGCGGTTGAAGAGAGAGTAAGAACCTGTAGCATACCATGACACGTAGGCATTCTCAGTCTCACTTTCCTGATGCAAAGGATAGGCATCTGCCCATGTCTGGCTTGGGAAGATAACCGGCTGTGTGGTCAGTGTGCGCGAGTCGTAGCCGTAAGCTACGCTATAGATAGAGTTCGACTTGGCGTGGCGCACCTCGGTACCGAGCATGAAGTTGACATCGTGTATGCGGTTGAATGTCTTGACAAACTCTGCCATAGCCTTCCATGTCCACTGGCGGTTGTGATATTCTGTGGTCTTGTGCATGCCACCTTCGGGCAAGAAGCTCTTCTTCACGCCGTCGGCACCCATGTACTCGGTAAACAGCTTCTCCTTACGCATAGCGTATGTGTTCTCGTTGGCATACTTGCTAAGCGAGTAGGAATCTTCCTGCAAACCAAACTGTGTGGTAAGTTTGAGATAGTCGGTAGGACGCAGCTCGGCATTGAGAATAGCCATCATCGAGCGGTCGCGGCGCTTGCTGTTGGCATTGGCACGTTCCTCGAAGATGTTGAAGTTGAGCGACGAGTCTTCCTTGCCCTGCACGTTTGTATCGTAGTTGTAGTTGCCGTTCTCGTCGTATGGGGTAAAGTAGGGGTTAGCCAAACGCGAGTAGTATACCGGATTGGTAAATCCGTTGCTGTCAGTGAGATACGAGTTTTGCTTGCGCTCGTTGGCATAAATAGAAGCACCCACCTTGAGCATCTTGTTCACCTGATAGTTGGTCTTGAGGGTAATGTTGTATCGGGTGTTGCCTACACCCTTGACAGTGCCCTGCTCGTCGTTGTATCCTACAGATGTATAGTAGTCGCTCTTGTCGCCACCACCAGATATGCTCATATTGTACTCCTGTGTAAGAGCGTTGCGGAAGAGAATGTCGTTCCAGTCGGTGTTGGTGTTGCGCAGCTGGTTGATTTGGTTTTGAGCCGTCTCGCTCAGTGCGTTCCAACCGCCGGTCTTGTAAGCATTGGTCTCGCCGAGAGTGTTGAGTATGCTTGCAACGCCACCCTTGTTCTGACGATATGTATAGTCGGAAGCCAAGAGTCCAAGCTCCAAGTCGACCTTCTCGTTGCTGTTCAGCAGGTTAAGACGGTCGATGCTTGTCTTAGGCATGTATGTCAGCTTGCCCGAGAAGTTGATAAGCGGTTTGCCCGCACGTCCCTTCTTGGTAGTGATGACGATAACGCCGTTGGCGGCTCTTGCACCATAGATGGCGGTAGCGGCAGCATCCTTAAGTACGGTGATGTTGTCGATGTCCGAAGGATTCAAGCCAGCGATAGATGTCTGGTAGATGTTGTCGATATCCTTCAGGTCCTCCATACTTGGTATGTCGGTACCGTCCATAGGTATACCGTCGAGCACCCACAGAGGCTCCTGTGTACCGTTGAGAGAGGCGGTACCGCGGATGCGAATCTTAACCGGTGCACCAGGTGCGCCAGTAGAGGTGATAGACGAAAGACCGGCAATTTGTCCAGCCAAAGCCTGGTCGATGTTGTTCACGGCACCTATCTTCTCCTCGTTAATCTTCAGAGTGGTAACTGCCGATGTAAGCTTACGTCGGTCAAGCTCCTGGTAGCCAGTGACAACCACTTCGCCAATGAGCTTATCGTCAGTCTTAAGCACAACCTTATAGTCGTTCTTGCCTGCTACAATCTTCACGTCTTGTGTCTCAAAGCCCATGAATCTTACAGAGAACGACTTGTCCTTAGCGTCAACCTTCAGTGTAAACTTGCCTTCATAGTCGGTCACAGTTCCTTGCGAAACCTTCTTGTTGGGTCCGCTAATCACAGAGATGGTTGCACCAGGCAGCGGATCGTCGTCCATCGTACCGTCCACCACGATACCCGTGATGGTGCGCTCTTGTGCCGAGAGGATGTTCATGGTGAAGACCATGAGCAACAGCATGAATATTCTCTTTCTCATTTTTTCCTTTTTTTGTGTTATCCTTATTATATATTACTTAATCTCTTGTCCCAAAGCTGTCTGTATACGCATGATGACGTCCTCGTAGTGGAACTGTGTTGCTGTGTCGCCAGAGCGACGCTTCGACTTCAGCAAGCCGAGGATGCGTACCAGTTCGCCACGCTTAATGCTGATGGCATCGCTCACACGAGCAGTCTGTGTGCCGCCCATGTCGATGGTGCGTGGTGCAGAGCTGAGGCTGTGGCAAGGCATATTAAACTCAGGCGAGTCGATGATAGCAGGTGCATTGAAGATGCGCTTGTTGATCTTCACACCCTCCATCTGGGCTGCCGCTGTTATAAGCGCGTCCACAAAGTTCTTCTGCAACTGGCGCTCGTCAATGCTAAGAGTCTTGCCGGCAATGGTGTTGCCAAAGAAGTGCTTGTGCAGCATATTCATCATGTCTACAGCGCTGAAAGCCTCCTTGCCGTTGGTCTGCTCGTTGGCAAACATGCGCATGATGCGGCTGTTGTCGAGCATATCCCAAAGCATATAGCTCTGCTGGTTCTGCAAGGCATAGTCGGGCGACTGCTCCTGTACACCGAGCGGTGTGTTCTTGTTGATGAAGGTGTACTTGTTGAGCTCGCTTCTGAAGAGCCACTTAGGACATGTAAACACCTCGTCGATAAGGAACTGTACAGCACGCTGCTGCTTGTCCTTCTCTACAAATGTGAAGGTAGGCTTGCCGTCGTCAACAGTAGTGTTGTCGATGTACATACCACCCACATTGGCGAGTACATGATAGAGGTACAGGCTCCACTGGAAGATAACGCCCTGATACAGCTTGGATGCCTCGTCGTATGTCTGGCCCGGCTCGCCGGTGCGTGTCCATTCGATGATGTTAGGCATCACACGCTTAAGATTCTCTATGCCATAGTGTGCCGACTTCATTGCGTCGTCGCCGAGATCCTCGCTCAACGAGCGTGGGTCGATGGCTGTGCGCTGGCTCTGAGTCTCGCTATAGCGATACTCCTTGCCGGTGTGCTTCTTCAAGAACTCGTCAAGCTTGGCAGCCGCATCCTTCTCCTCTGGGAACCAACGGTAGCCCCATTCGATAGCCATCAAGTCGTAAGGACCGATTTGTGGCGAAATCATACGGATGTCGTCGCCCGGCTGTGCTATGTAGTTGAAGCGGGCATAGTCCATGATAGACGCTGCTGTGCCACCCACACGGTCGGTAAACTCTCTTGAGCGGAGCGAGTCGGTAGGGTAGGCGTTAGACGCAATCATATTGTGGCGCAATCCGAGAGAGTGGCCCACCTCGTGGCAAGCAACAAAGCGTGCGGCGTCGCCGATGAGTGTCTCAGGCAACTTATATTGGCGGGCGTCCTTGTTGTAGGCACCCGTCTGCACTATAATCCATTCGCGCAAGAGCGACTTGACGTTGTGCCACCATATTATATCAGCCTCAAGAATCTCGCCGGTGCGTGGGTCTATAACCGATGGGCCCATGGCGTTGGCTTTCTCTGAGGCGTCGTATGTCAAGACCGAATACTTCATGTCGTCACCCTCGGCAGCAATGCTGTCGGTCAGGTCGAACACCTGGACGACATTCTTGAAGCCTGCCTTCTCGAAGGCAGCGTTCCAGTCGGTCATACCTCTTTTAATATAAGGGCGCAAGAACTCGGGCACAGCCTGGTCGATGTAGAACACGATAGGCTTCTTTGGTTCTACGAGCTCGCCGCGCATATAAGCCTGTTCGTCCTTAGGCTCCAAGCGCCAGCGTGTGATATAGTTCTTGCTGGTAACCTCCTGCTGGTGGTCGCCATACTGCAGACGTGTTGTGGTGAAGTAGCCCACACGCTGATTCTCCTTACGAGCCACCATAGGCTGTTCGGGTAGGAGAACCAATGAGCTGCTCACCTCGACGGTGATATTGGTCTTGCTCTTTCCCTCGTGTACCACGGTGGTAAGTTCGGAAGTAGCAGTGACGTTGTTGCTGAACGCCTTGATGTTGATAATCTGTGAGAGGTCCGAGTCGGCGGAAGTGCCGAGGTTGATGAGGTTGAACACGTCGTTAAGGTAAGTCTTCTTGCCGTTAAAGAGGTCGTTCACCTTAAAAATAACGGTAGACGAGTCCTTAGCGACAGCCTCAACCTTAAGGCTCGCTATCAGTGGGTCGATGTAGTTGTTCTCCACCGATGCCGCCATAGCGTCATTGGCGTTCACCTCGGGAGTGATGCGCTGCTGACGCACAAATACAATTTTCTTTTTCTTGTCCCATTCAAAGCGTATGCACTGGTTCTCGTAGTTGATGCCACGGTTTACACCAGCCTCATTCAGCTCGTGAGGAACACGTTGTAGTTTGTTGGAAACCAAAAATACTCTGCCCATCAGCTTTGTGGGCATTTCGAGATAAAAATCCTGGTCCTTCTTAACAACATTCATTACACCTTTGACGTTGACTGAGTCGCTGCCAACTAACTTCTTGTATTCAGAGTCGGGTTTCTGCTCTGGCTTCTTCTTTTTCTTAAAGAATCCCATCTCGGGAGCCGTTTGTAAAGTATTTGCATCGCAGTTGATTCCGATAAGCGAGGCCGCTAAAGCCCCCAATAAGAATTGCATTCTATGCATGGGTAAAAACTTCTAAATTCCTGGAATTAATGTTATTGATTCGTTTTAACCCTGCAAAGTTACGTATAAATATCCATTTGTACAAGTCTTTGTGTTTTTTTATGACTTGTTGATGCAAATTTATGCATCCTTATGCAAATTTGTATACAAATGTTTAAAAACTATAGTAAAGTCGTGCACTTAGAACAGTAAAGTCGCCATTCTTGTTGTTTATGTACTGAAAGTAAGGCTGCAAGGCAATCGACTCGGTTATTTGTCGCTTCCATGTAAACTCCAAAGTACGCTCGATGCCTTGGTGGAACTGTGCGTATTGTGCCGACACTCCACACTCGTTCTTGCTGTCTTTGTAGGCGCCTCCAACCTCGGCAAATCGGTAGCATCCGTTGCTGCGACTCGTATTCTCCGAATACTGCAACATTGCTGCTATGCTTTTGTCGCCTGCTGTCCATAGGTTCTGCTCGCCATATATCCACCAAGCGCAAGTGGTGTTGTTTGTGGCATCGTTGGATACAGCCATTTCGCCTTCGTCGTCGATAGGGTAGTGGCGTGTGTGAAGGGTAGCACCGGCAAAGTAGTGCCCACCCTTATGTTGGTATTCTATTTGCGATATATTGAAGATGCCGTCTTTCTTGGGTTTTATAATGAATGGGTTGTCGTTATGACGCCAGCCGTTATAGCCAGCACCATTATATATACTGTTGCGGAACGTCCATCCACCTTTGGTTACATCAAAATATATTGTTAGTCCAGAGAAAGGATAGTTGGCTATTGGATAGCTTGCCGATATAGTGGGAAATATGCCGCCCGAACCATTGGCAAAGAGCGAGGTGACGTCGGATGTAAAGAAGTCCTCGTTCACGTTTCTTACTCCCACAAACAGATGTCCAGCCTTCCACTCGTGCATATAGCCAAGAACGGCAATGGTAGCAAAGAGGTTGTCTGCCTCGATATTGGAGAAACCCTGCCAGTCGTCGATAATAGTCTCGTTGGTTTTAGCCACGTGCAAGGTGGCAGCCTCAAACGAGTCGTTGCCCTTGCCTATGGGTATGCTGAGGTTCAATCTAAGGTGATTAAGCCAGTTGGTCTTGTTGTTCATATCCCATTGCCACTCTGTTGTATATCCTCCGCTAAAGTTTTGGGCTTGCAAAGCATAGGCGTTTAGGCAAGTCAACATCATAAGTATAATACGATACATCTCTCTCTGATTTATTATCCGATTCTTGATTTACTATATACTTCTCGTTTTCGACTGCAAAATTACTACATTTTTCTTTAATACCCAATAGTAGGTATTTTAGAAAATCATTAGAAGTATGTTAGAAT
>ERZ1026901.785-NODE-785-length-22316-cov-7.605229_pt1 | contig 22316 bp, 20 predicted proteins | sample MGYA00380179_ERZ1026901 | MGnify/ENA primary metagenome ERZ1026901 (study PRJEB33269, sample SAMEA4719815) | human gut metagenome | biome: human-associated habitat; feature: organic feature; material: feces | place: Cameroon | collected 2013-10 ... | reverse complement strand
CTTATGTAATAATTAAATTATTACATAAGTAAGATTTAAGAAAGTGGAAAGTTATGGGGAAAATGTTGCTGTTGTCATTTGAAAATAGTGAAGATGATGTTATTTTCTTGGCATAATCCGAGTCGGGAATTGCTAGTTGCTTGTCATGTTCAAGGATATGTAATTGTTGTTGGTATGTTAAAAATGTTAAAAATGTTTTTGCCAAATGTACCCCTTCTTCCTATTTTGTGGTATAAAAAAAGTGGAGCCCACGCATGGAACTCCACCGGCTGCGGGTATCGCAAGTTTCCTGCTACGGCAACAATATTACAAGAATGTGGGATTTCCATGTTTTGAGGCTTCTTTAGCTCTAACAGCAATCTTATAGATTACCGCAGTTAATTTCTTTTTATATCTTGCGATTTTGCCGATCATTACTCTTAATTGTCGTCTTAATTGTCGGATAGCAGGAAGCTTCTACTGTCTTGATTTTGTGCATGAAAGAGCGAGAAGTTTTATTGTCACGCAGACAGTAAAAAGTAGGACGGTACGTACCACCTTCTTTGTTCTGTATTAAGTTGGAATCCTGTACTTTCTCAAAGTATTCATCTTTAATATGGTAATCATACCCTTCTTGATATATCAGGGTATCTACGACCATGCAGGTAGATGGTTACAGCTTGGATGCCAAGAGAAAAAACTTAAAAGATATGCGAAGTGAATATGTAGCTTAAAGTTGACGAGTTTGATATCAGAGTGAATTCTGGTGCAAGCTTTTTTTATTTGTATTTTTAGTTTGGAGGAGAATATGGTTAAGGATAAAGTTGTTGTAAAAGAAAGAGATGTTTGGAGTAGTTTTGCAAATTTCATAGGAGAGATGGTTGCAAAATATGCAGAGGAGATGGATCTTGATAATTTACCTGATCCTGATATTTATCTTCGTGGAAAATGGATGAAGCAGTTGTATCGGGAGTTCTATAAAAAGAAGAATATTAAAAAATTCAGAAATGTTGAATTTTCTATTGAAAGAAAGAATATGGCGTGATACAATTTCAGAAAAGACGGAATTAAATTACGGATATTCGTAAGAAAGGATTGAAATAATGACGATCAGTGAAAGAATATATTATGTAATGGAGAAGAAGAACATTAGCCAATCTGAGTTGTCACGTAAGACAGGAATATCTACGAGCAATATAAGTGATTGGAAACGTAAGAAATTGAATCCTAAGTCTGATTGTTTACTTCAGATTTGTGAGGCATTAGATATCACGCCTAATCAGCTTCTCACTGGTAAGGGGATTGATCCTGATTATAATGGAACAGATACGGAGTATGAAGTTAGCAATACGGATATAAAAATTTTAAAGCAGATGCACAGCCTGGGCGATGAGCAATTCAAGAGATTGATGGCGTATATGAAGGCTTTGCAGAAGCTTGAGGCTATGGAAAGTATTATGGAGGAGTAATTTTTAATAAAACGGAAGTGTTCGACATGTCAGAAAAACTGACATGTTCAATTGGAGGAAGATGATTATGGCAAATGAGCTGGCATTGTTTGAATCAGAAGATGGACTTGTAAAATTAGAGACATTGATGAGGGATGACACAATTTGGATTAATCGAAAGCAAATGGCGAAGCTGTTTGACAGAGATGTAAAAACAATTGGTAAACATATCGCCAATGCATTAAAGGAAGAGTTAGATGTTGATTATCCAACTGTCGCAAAATTTGCGACAGTTCAAGATGAGGGTGGCAGAAGCGTTGAACGTGATGTGGAATTTTATAATTTGGACATGATAGTATCCGTAGGATATCGTGTGAAGTCAAAACGTGGTATTGAGTTCAGACGTTGGGCAAATTCAGTTTTAAAGGATTACATATTAAAAGGTTATGTAGTCAATAATAATCGTATGGCTCAGTTAGGAGAGGTTATACGAATTATGAAAAGAACGGAAAATTCCCTAGATGCAAAGCAAGTATTGTCTGTGATAGAACGTTATAGCGTGGCTCTGGATTTGCTCGATGACTATGATCACCAGACCATGAAACGTCCAAAAGGAAATGATGCGACATATGTACTTTCTTATGAAGAGTGCAGAGACATTATTGATCATATGAAATTTTCAGCAGATTCTGATTTGTTTGGAAATGAGAAAGATGATTCTTTCAAAGGAAGTATCGGAAATATTTATCAGAGCTTTGCCGGGCAGGATATTTATCCAACAGTTGAAGAGAAGGCTGCGAACTTATTATACTTTGTTACGAAGAATCATAGCTTCTCTGATGGAAATAAAAGAATTGCAGCGACGATGTTTCTTTATTTCTTAGACAAGAATGGAATTCTTTTTAGAGAAGGCGAGAAGACAATAGAAGATCATACACTTGTAGCACTAACAATTATGATCGCGGAATCAAGACCTGATGAAAAGGAAATGATGATTAGTGTAACTATGAATTGTATTGCTAGATGACACAGAGCATAAGAATGAAAGCTTTCTACGATTATAATGAATATGAAATCGCAGGCGAATATGAGGATGTCGGCAAATCTGGAAAGTCTATTGAAGGTCGTGTCGCATTTAACCAGAGGATGGAAGATATTAAATCCGGCACATGCGTGGATATTCACAGGTAAATATCGAGCAGATTGTTGGCATCTCGCTTCGGAGGGGTGTTTTGTATATACTCATTTTGAATATAATATAGTTTGTTCTCTTCAAACTTTAATACAATTATGGTATAATTAGTTATCTGAAATGTGTTACTAGTCACAAATGGAGAATCACTTTATAGACGAAAAGACATCAATGATGGTATGATAATCCCTATGGTGGAATTCATGATAGGAGATCAAGGCAAAATCGTAAGAAAACTTAGCATTTATGATGCGTTAAAGGAGAAATAATATGGCAGTACCTAAATATTTTGAAATGTATAGAGCGTTCCTTGAATGCTTATCAGATGGTCAAGTTCACACAATTAAAGATGCTAAGGTTGCAGTAACAGAAGCGTTCTCTTTAACTGATAATGACTTGTCACAAATGTTAGCAAGTGGGAAACAAACGGTATTTGATAATCGCATTGGCTGGTGTAGGACGTATCTTAAGAAAGCAAATTTAATAGTAAGTCCGGCTAGGGCTAAGTTTGTTATAACTGAAGAGGGGAAAAAGCTTATAGCTACGTCAGGAGATATTAACGATGATACATTGATGCAGTATCCTGATTTTGTGAAATTCAAGAAAGGTGACAGCGAGAATGGAACACAAACTACATCGGCGTTACCAATACCAATATCAAATAACGATATGACACCACAGGAGACTTTAGAGCAAGCCTATAAGGTTCTAAATGATACCTTAGCGGATGATTTGCTAAAAGAAATCCTTCAAATGGACCCTTATAAATTTGAAGCATTAGTTGTTGATCTGCTAGTAAAGATGGGATACGGCAAAATGCAGTATGACTCAGGTGCTACAAAGAAATCTGGTGATGAAGGTATCGATGGAGTTGTTACTGCGGATAAGCTTGGCTTTGATTCTATCTATATACAGGCAAAAAGATATAAAGATGGATCCGTAGGTAGACCGGAGATTCAAAGGTTTGTCGGAGCGTTAGCAGGTCAAGGAGCTCAAAAAGGTATCTTTATTACAACATCTAAATTCACAAAAGAGGCGGAGGATTTCGCAGCTAAGAATTTATCTTATAAGGTTGTTTTGGTTGATGGAAAGAAATTATCTGATCTTATGATTGAATTTGGTTTAGGTGTTTCTATAGAGAATACATATTATGTTAAACGAATTGACTCTGATTATTTTGAAGAGTAGCAGAACCTACAGTAGATCAAACTACAATAGGCAAGAAAACTTATTCAGTAGAGTAATGTTATGTGAGAATCAAATATATTTGCAGGCAGTCTGCGATACACAAAGCCTTCTGACACAGAAGATGATGGCCACAATAAACAGATTCCGGCTTGACTTAATTTAACATCTCAAATATAATAATTGCATACATCAGAAAACGTTCACTCTTCACCGGATGAGTGGTTAAAGCGTCTGGGAGCAAATCGTAGGTGCAGTAATTTACACTGTAAGATTTGTTTCCGGGCGCTTATTTATTTTGGAGGATAGATGCAATATGAATAAGAAAAAAGAATTATTGGTACAGATTATGTGGGAGCTTGCGGGAAGCATCTTTTATGCAATAGGTATATATAACTTCGCCCTGCAGGCAGAGTTTCCTATGACAGGTTTTTCGGGTATTTCGATTATTTTATACCGGCTGTTTAATATTTCCATTGGTTTATCAACGGTCCTGCTTAATATTCCGGTTGCGATACTATGCTGCAAATTATTGGGCAGGAAATTTTTTGTCAGCTCAATACGATGCATGCTTTTGTCTTCTTTTATTGTTGACTATGTTGCACCGTTATTTCCGGTGTATCAGGGCGACAGACTGCTTGCAGCATTGTGCACAGGTGTATTTTGCGGAATAGGCTATGCCATGATTTATACAAGAAATTCTTCAACAGGAGGAGCTGATTTTATCATCATGGCTGTAAAAGCATTGCGGCCTCATTTATCGATGGGAAATATCTCTTTTCTTACTGATGTCGGAATTATTCTGGTTGGAGGACTTTTGTTTCGGGATATTGACGGAATGATTTACGGCATGATAGTGAATATACTGTCTGCGGTTGTTATTGATAAAATGATATATGGCATGAATTCAGGCAAAGTAGCCTTTATTGTCACAAAAAATGGAAAGAGAATATGCGATGTAATTGATGAATGCAGTCAGCGCGGAAGCACTATTCTTAAGGCACAGGGAGGATATAAGCAGGACGATATTCAGGTGGTAATGTGTGCATGCAACAGTAAGGAAATGTACCAGGTGCGTAAATCCGTAAAAGATGCAGACCCGGACTCTTTTATTGTGGTTGTTGAGTCTCATGAGGTGCACGGAGAGGGCTTTAAAATGACAAATATTGGAGAAGCAGAGAACTGAAACATACCTGAAACAAATATAGTGTGAAGATTGTATATTAGCTTGAAAAAAGCTATACTAATATAATGATGTAGCGGTTTTATGGCTGAAATTATATATTTGGGAGGTAATTACATGTTAGAAAACTGGATTAAACCACAAATTCCGGAGGAGGAAGAGCTGGATGAGCGCCTGCATGCAGCACGCTCTAAGCTGTCTGTGCTTCAGATGCAGATTAAGGAGCATGGACTGCCTGTACTTGTGCTGTTTGAGGGCTGGGGTACTGCAGGAAAGGGCAGTGTGCTGGGTAAGGTAATCAAGAATATTGATCCGCGCTTTTTCAAGGTCGCAACCATGGACGAGCCGACAGAGGAGGAAAGACGCAAGCCTTTTTTATATAGGTATTTTGTAAAGATTCCGGCAAATGGGAAGCTTGAGTTTCTTGATTCGGGCTGGATGGATGAGGTAGTAAAGGATGTACTGCACGACAAGATAGGAGAGAAGGAGTACAAGAAGAAAATTGAAAGCGTGAAGCGCTTCGAGCGACAGCTGACTGACAATGGTTATCTTGTTATGAAATTTTTCTTCCAAATCAGCCGGAAGGAACAAAAAAAGCGTATTGAGGTATTAAAGGAGAATAAGGATACCAGATGGCGTGTCAGTGGAGATGAAGACTGGCAGAATAAGCATTATGACAAGTGTATGCATGTGTTTGACAGATATCTGAATGATACAAATTCGCCTGCAGATCCTTGGTATATAGTTGATGCAAAGAATAGAAAATGGGCTGAGCTTCAGGTGCTGGAGACGCTGGTTAGTGGAATAGAGACAGCACTTAAAAACAGTAATCTTGCTGTGCCGCTGTTACAGAATGTGTTTGCGCTTGAGAAGATTCCAAAGCTTTCTGAGATATCACTTGATAAGGAACTATCTGAGGAAGAATACAAAAAGGAGCTCAAAAATCTTCAGTCTAAGCTTAGCGAGCTGCATAACAGGCTATACAGGCGAAAGATTCCTGTTGTCATAGCATATGAGGGCTGGGATGCAGCAGGAAAGGGCGGAAATATAAAGAGAATCACAGAGGCGCTGGATCCGAGAGGCTTTGAGGTGCATCCGATTGCAAGTCCGCTGCCAAACGAGAAAGCCAGACACTATCTGTGGAGATTTTGGAATCGTCTTCCTAAGACCGGGCATATAGCTATTTTTGACAGGACATGGTATGGCAGGGTTATGGTAGAACGACTAGAGGGCTTTTGCAGCGAGAATGAATGGCAGCGTGCCTACAATGAGATTAATGAATTTGAAAAGGAGCTGTCAGACTGGGGTGCTGTCATCATAAAGTTCTGGGTGCAGATTGATAAGGATACACAGCTGGCTCGATTTGAGGAACGCCAGAATACTCCGGAAAAGCAATGGAAGATTACCGATGAGGACTGGAGAAACAGAGAAAAATGGGATCTGTATGAGACTGCTGTAAATGAGATGCTAAAGAAAACCAATACCATTTACGCACCATGGCATGTGCTTGAGTCAAACGACAAGAAATATGCGAGAATCAAGGCTCTTAAGATTGTGATTGATGCGATTGAAGCTGCTTTGGATAATAAAACAGATAAAAAGTAAAAACAGATGTATAAACAGAGATATGTAAAAAAGAAGCCGGAATAAATCCGGCTTCTTTTAAAGTGTTGGTAAATTAATTTGGGTACAAAAAATGCGCCTCCAGGGGCTCGAACCCTGCACACCCTGATTAAGAGTCAGGTGCTCTACCAAATGAGCTAGAGGCGCAAACATCTGTGTGAATATCTGTGTCACACGGACAAATGATATTATACACAGGGTTTTACAAAAATGCAAGTACTTTTTTAAAAAAATTTAAAAAATTATAAAAAAGACTTTAAAACACTGAGTACTCCGTTTTCCCAGTAAGGCGCACAGGTGTGTTTTGCGGCTGAGATAACTTCCTGGCGGGCATTTGACACGGCGTAGCTTATACCGGCATTTTGAAGCATCTCAATATCATTCAGATTGTCACCGAAACAGCATACTTCGTCCGCAAGCAGGTCGAATCTGTCTATGAGGTATGAGAGTGCAGTCCATTTGCTGACACCCTTTGCGTTGCAGTCTACCCATTCCTTGCCGGCGGCTGCCAGGTGAGCTTTTTTATTCCATGCCGGAATGAAAACCGGTGTACACAGCTCTTCGCATTTGTCGGGATGAAAGACAGTGAATTTGATGATGTCATTTCTGTCAAGCCTTGTGATGTCATCAACTTCACGCATCTCAAAACCGTATGAATCACGAAGCAGATGAAAGATTGGGCTGCCACCATCCTCTGCAAAGCAGAAATCAGGAGTAGCAGCAAAGTAATCGCATGCAGGCAGCTCATCGCGGACCATCCGGCACATGCCCTTCCATATATCCTCGTCCATAGGATAGGTTTTTAGGATTTCCTTTGGAGTGCGCACGACTGTTCCTCCGTCTGTTATATACAAAAGCTTGTGCTTTATCGGAGCAAACAGCTTAAATTCGCTTGAAAACTGTCTGCCGGAGCAGACTACAAAAATTATTCCTTTATCTATGAGTCTGTCGATGACAGACATGTACTCAGGATCTATGAGCAGCGTGCCGTCCTTTACAAGAGTTCCGTCAATATCTGTTGCTATTAGTTTTATCATTATTTATCTCCCTGCTACGCATTCCCGTAATCTGACTCCACCTCGAAATCCGCTACTTTCCTGCGTCCCTTTAACCATATCATTATAAGAAATTATAAACTCATATGCAAGCGTCTTATTGAATATTATGATTAAAGGGTCAAAAGCTATCATATTATTTTTTGTGGAAGAAAAAAATAAAAACCAGATCAAAAAACCAGATCAAAAAACCAGATCAAAAAACCAGAACATATTGAAAGTTTTCGGTTCATATTGTATCATAGTAATACTGACTTCATCTTCAATGCGTTGAAGCAATAAAAACTAAGGGGACGATATTTACTATGATAGTAGCACTTATTGAAAAAGTTTATTCTTTCTTGTGGGGAGATCTGATACACATTCCACTGCCCGGCGGTGGGAGCGTGGGAATCTCCCTGCTCATAATTCTTTTGATTCCGACAGGAATTTATTTCACTGTAAGGACAAGACTTTTACCAATCAGAATGTTTCCGGACATGATAAAGGCGCTGACGGGTAAAAAGGAAAATAAGGACAGCCTGTCCACGTTCCAGACACTCATTGTCTCTACGGCGACGAGAGTTGGCATGGGTAATCTGGTTGGTGTTGTGGCTGCCATATCAGTGGGAGGCGCAGGTGCGGTTTTCTGGATGTGGATAACAGCCATTATAGGTTCATCCACGGCTTTTGTGGAGGCTACACTGGCACAGCTTCACAAGGAGCCGGATCCATTGTACTCAGGCTATCGTGGAGGTCCGGCATATTACATACACCATTACTTTGAGGATAAATCAGGCAAAAAGAAAAAACATGTTATTATAGCTGTTTTGTTTGCTATATCCGGCCTAATCTGCTGGTGTGGCATAAGTCAGGTTATAAGCAATTCTGTCACATCATCCTTTGAAAATGCATTTGGTGTACCACCTATTTATACTACAATAATCCTGGTGGCAGTGGCTGCTGTAATAGTGCTTAGGAAAAATGCTACGGTAAAGGTGCTTGACATAGTTGTTCCTATCATGGCGGTGTGCTATTTTGTCATAACCATTTTTATCATAATTAAAAATATAGGCATGATGCCATCGGTTTTTTCAAGGATATTTGAGGAAGCCTTCGGTATCAGGCAGGTGGCTGCGGGAGGCTTTGGAGCGGTGCTCATGAATGGTGTAAAGAGAGGTCTTTTTTCAAATGAGGCAGGCTCAGGCTCAGCTCCATGCGCTGCAGCGGCGGCAGAGTGCGATACTCCTGTAAAGGCAGGACTGACGCAGGCGCTCGGTGTATTTATAGATACGATAGTGATTTGCAGCTGTACGGCAATGATCATGCTCACTGCACCGGAGAATATAGTGGCAGGGAAAGAGGGCATGGATTTATTACAGTCAGCTATGAGGTATCATCTTGGAGATTTTGGAGTTATTTTTATAGCAGTCACATTGTTTTTATTCAGCTTTTCAACCTTCCTTGGTATACTTTTTTATGCAAGGAGTAATGTTGCGTACCTGTTTGGGGATAACTGGATTTCACAGACCATGTACAAGGTGCTGGCTCTTGTTATGCTGTTTGTAGGCGGTATCGCGGCATACACATTTGTCTGGGATCTCGGAGATGTAGGAATCGGCCTTATGACTATATTCAATACAGGTATTCTCTATCTGATGGGTGGACAGGCAATAAAGGAGCTGCGAGTCTTTGAGGAGAGTAATAAAGCACAAAGCAATAGTCAATGCTCACAGCAGGGTGATAACGTAACGCAATAACAATAGGAGATATATAAATATGAAAAGAGAATCATTTAAATCACGTCTGGGATTTATACTGGTAAGTGCAGGATGCGCTATAGGCATAGGCAATGTATGGCGTTTTCCGTATGTGACAGGTCAAAACGGTGGCGGTATTTTTGTACTGTTTTACCTTATATTTCTGGTATGCATGGGACTTCCGGTGCTTACGATGGAGCTTGCTGTAGGCCGAGCCAGCAGAAAAAGTGCTGTGATGAGCTACAAGGCTCTTGAGAAAGAGGGCAGTAAATGGCATATTCACGGATGGATAGCCATGCTTGGCTGCTACATGCTCATGATGTATTACACAACAGTCTCAGGCTGGATGGTTGCGTATTTCTTTAAATTCCTAAAGGGAGATTTTACATCAGGCATGAATACTGATGACACGGCAGCTGCATTTGGAAGCCTCCTTGCAGATCCAAAGCAGATGGCTTTTTGGATGATAGTTACAGTAGTGCTTGGCTTTTTGGTGTGCAGCCGTGGGCTGCAGAATGGGCTTGAGAAAATCAGTAAATTTATGATGAGTGCTCTGCTCTTGCTTATCATTGTCCTTGCGGTGCACAGTATCACGCTTTCAGGGGCGTTGGAAGGAGTGAAATTCTATCTTGTTCCAAATCTGGATGCGGTTTCTGAAATTGGAATAAAGAATGTCATAACAGCAGCCATGAATCAGGCGTTTTTTACGCTGAGTCTGGGTGTGGCCGCAATGGAGATATTCGGCAGCTATATGGGAAAGGACTGCACTCTTGCAGGTGAGGGCGCCCAAATATGTGCTCTTGATACATTTGTGGCTATAATGTCAGGCCTTATCATTTTCCCGGCTTGCTTCAGCTATGGGGTGGAGGTAGGCGCAGGCCCAAGCCTTATCTTTATCACGTTGCCAAATGTATTTGTAAATATGCAGGGAGGCCGCATATGGGGCTGTCTTTTCTTCATGTTTATGACATTTGCCAGCTTTTCAACAGTTATAGCGGTATTTGAGAATATCATGTCGTTTGCCATTGATATGTTTGGCTGGTCCAGAAACAAGGCTGCACTTGTAAATGGCGTGATAATACTCATTGCAAGTATGCCGTGTGTACTTGGATACAATGTGTGGAGCAATCTGCACCTCATAGGAGGCAGGGATGTGCTTGACAGTGAGGATTTTATAGTTAGTAATCTGCTTCTTCCGATTGGCTCCCTTGTCTATCTGCTTTTTTGCGTGACAAAGTGGGGCTGGGGCTTTGATAAGTATATAGATGAGGCAAATACAGGAGCAGGACTTAAGATTTCAAGGAAGCTTAAGCCGTATTTTCAGTTCATACTGCCGCTTTTAATTTTGTTTATTTTTATCCAGGGATTGATATAGTTACGTATTTTTTGGAAATCAGACAGGAGAGTGTAAAATATGTTAGATCAGAATACCTTTATAGAGACAGTGCAGAGCGTGGCCGAGATTATCAGGACATCAGCGGAGCCTATTGGCAGAGATGAAATCATGTCTTATTTTAAGGATATGGAGCTTAATAAGGCGCAGGAGGATATGGTATTTGAATTTCTCATCACACCACATGAGCAGGAGAATGAGAGTGCAGGCGATTATGAGGATGAATCACATGAGGACGAATTACATGGGGACGAATCGTCTGAAAATGCTGCATTGAACAATGTAATATACTCAGAAGGAGATTCGATGGATGCCATAGCAGGTGGGAAGAATAATAAGGCCAAGCAGGATAATGAAGCTGAGCCTGATATAGACGAGGACAGTCTTATTCCGGATTCACCTATGTTTAGGATGTATCTTGAGGAGCTTGAAGAGATACCTGATTACACAAAGGCCGAGCAGGACGATATGTACAAAAAGCTGCTCGCAGGTGATGAGAGCGTGATACACACTATATCAAATTTCTGGCTCAAAAGTGTGCTTGCCATGGCAAAGAAGCTTGCCGTTACATCAGAGGGCTTTGAGGACGTAGTACAGGAGGGAAACATGGGACTTTTCATGTGCCTTACTGAGCTCTGCGGCTGTAACGATGAGATAGATGTGGAAAAAGAGCTTTTGGATGCCATAGAGGAGTCTATGAAAGAGTGTATCAGGGAGCAGACCGGTGAGGATGAGAGCGAGAATACTGTGGTAGGAAAGGTTTCATTGGTAAACCGTGCAGTGGAGAAACTAAAATCCGATAAGGGTTTTGAGCCGAGCCTTAGTGAGCTTTCAGGCTACACCGGCGTGGATGAGGAGGAGCTTGAAAAGCTTCTGGAGCTTATCAAAAAGGCTGATGTGGAGAAAAATAAACAGGACAGTAAATAATCTGTGGCATTTGTAGATTTGTGTCATATATTAAACCATACCTGAATATATGAAAGGATGGAAAATATATGGCACGATTTACTAATCAGGCACAGCTTCGTTATGGCAACAATGTAGCCAATTCAAATATAGCAGTCGGAGAAATACTGGAGGTGCTTTCTGCTACGAAAACAGCAGTCAAAAACACCTACAATCAAAACGATACAATAACCTATGTGGTGAGCATCGTAAACTCCGGAAATACCGCGATAAACGGTCTGACACTTTCTGACAATCTAGGTGCTTATACCTTTAACACCAACACTCTTGTACCATTAACCTATGTGAATAACACCGCAAAATACTATACAAACGGCACACTCCAGGCAGCGCCTGCAGTAACCCAGGGACCGCCTCTTAGCATCACAGGCATAAGTGTCCCGGCAGGCGGCAATGCAACTGTCATCTATGAGGCAGTGTTAAATGAGTATGCTCCTCTTGGTATAGAGGCTGCTGTTACAAACACTGCTACAGTCAGCGGCACCGGAATCACTCCGGTCACAGCAGCAGAGACAGTAAATGCCGAGGCTGCACCAAATCTTGCAATTACTAAGTCAGTAAGCCCTGTTCCTGTGACGGAAAACGGTACACTGACATATACCTTCAGGATTCAAAACTACGGAAGCGTTGCGGCAACCAATACCACAGGCGTGGTTATAACAGACACATTTGCTCCGGTTTTGAACAATCTTACAGCCGCATTAAACGGCACAGCCTGGACTGCAGCTACAGATTACACTTACAGTGAGGCGACAGGCACATTTTCGAGCACTGCAGGTGCAATCACTGTTCCGGCGGCAACCTACACACAGGATAGCACAACCGGAGCGTGGGTTGTCACACCGGGTGAGAGCACACTTGTCATCACAGGAACAGTGTAGCGGCAGAAGTGATTAATTTTAAGAATTGTTTAATTTAAGGGATAAAAGTTGAAATATTGGTACTAAATATGTAAAATAAATATAGCTGTTTATGGATAAGATGATGAAGATGATCATCGGCAGTTTAAAATGATTAACCGGGGGATAAGACAAATGAATAATGCACAGTTAGTGATAGACGAAGTAAAAAAGGCAGTAAAGGGCAAGGATGATTGTATCATCAAGGCATTTGCTGCCTTTTTGGCAGGTGGACATATACTGCTTGAGGATGTGCCGGGAGTGGGAAAGACTACGCTTGCAGTAGCTTTTTCAAGGGCGATGGCTCTTGTAAATCACAGAGTACAGTTCACTCCGGATGTGCTGCCTGCGGATATACTTGGCTTTTCGATGTATCAGAAGCAGACCGGAGAGTTTGTGTACCGCGAGGGCGCTGTGATGTGTAATCTGTTTCTGGCAGATGAGATTAACAGAACAAGTCCCAAAACACAGTCTGCGCTCTTGGAGGTTATGGAGGAGGGAAATGTCACTGTGGATGGAATAAGCAGGAAGGTCCCGGAGCCGTTTATAGTGATGGCTACTCAAAATCCAAAGGGCAGCGCCGGTACACAGCTGTTGCCGGAGTCACAGCTTGACAGGTTTATGATATGTATGAGCATGGGATATCCTTCACATGAGGCTGAGGTGGATATCGCAAAGGGCAAAAGTGTGAAGGCTGATGAGTATACGATAAAGCCTGTTATGAATGCACAGGGACTTGTTGAGATGCAGGGAGAGGTCGAGCAGGTATTTATCCATGACAGTATTTATTCGTACATTGTGGATCTGGTTGATGCGACAAGGACAAGTCCGTACATTGAGCTTGGAGTTAGTCCGAGAGGTACGATTGCGTGTGTTAGGATGGCAAAGGCGTATGCGTATCTGAGTGGGCGAAGCTATGTCATACCATCTGATGTGGTTTCTGTATTTGCGGATGTGACAAAGCACAGAATCGTGCTAAATACCAAGGCGAGAGTATCACATGTATCAGAGCTTTCAGTGATAGATGAGATACTAAAGGCTGTTAAACAGCCGACAACTTATGTGAAAAAGGCAGGTAATCGTGATTAGTTTTTTGATAGGAATAATTACTGCGGCAATAGTTTTTTATATGTCGATGATATACGGTAATGCTGCGCTGGCACTGCTTGGCTGCTTTATGTGTGTGTTTATGGTGCTGACATTTATAGCATTGCTTGTAAAGGCGCACCGGGCAGTGGCAGCTATAAACATTCCGATAGCTATCGCCACACAGGGCGAGAGCATCAGGGTGAGTTTTTCCTGCCGGCTGAAGGAGGCAGGCTTTGATGGTGTAAAATACCGTGTAACGGTGAAAAATAATTTATCCGGCGAAAAAAGTACAAAATGGCTGTCAGGAGGCAGTGATTTTTTGTACAGCGTGAACCTATGCGGCAATTATGAATTTGAGCTTGTAAGGATAAAGCTATATGATTTTTCAAGGCTTTTTTATGTCACGAAAAGAGTTAAAAAATATGCAAATGTTGAGGTGATGCCGCAGATTGATGAGATTCCTGTGAGGATAACGGACAGAGTTAGAAATTTCTTTGGGGATTCTGATATCTATGATGATATAAGACCTGGATATGATCCGTCGGAGCTGTTTGATGTCAGGGAGTTTCAAAACGGTGACAGGCTGCAGAGTGTGCACTGGAAGCTTTCTGCAAGGACTGATGAGCTGATGGTAAAGGAAAACAGCCTGCCAAAGGCATGTGCAGTGGCCATAGTCGCAGACTTAAAGGGGATAAAGAAGGGCACACAGACGGATGCATTTATGAAGCTTCTCGTCTCGCTTTCTTTTTCGCTTATGGATCAAAAATGCTCTCATTATGTGGCGTGGTATGATACCGCCATAAACGATATTGTGAGAGCCAGAGTGGATGACGAGGAGGGCTTTTACATATTTTTGAACAGTTTTCTTAAAATAAAGCCGGATACAAAGAATGATGCGCTTTTTTTGTATGAGGAAAAGTACCGGGCAGAAAAGCTTGTGTGTCTGCTTAGCGTGGACGGAAGACTTCAGATAAAAAGGGGAGAGGAGATAGTTGGCAGAGCGGATGAAAAAAACGAGATTGTCATTTAGGAAAAGCAGATGGCAGAGAGCTGATACAAATGAGATAAAGCCTGATTATAATAATGCATTTACAGTGTTTGGTGTCCTGCTTACTGAACTTGCCAATGCAGCTGCAGCAGTACTTCTTACGGTGTGTGCAGTGTCTGTTGTGAATACGACCGTTTCACATGTGAGATGCCCATATTATGTGTATGTGTGGCTGTTTATTTTTTCGGTGATAAGCGGCTTTATAAACAGGCTTACATTGCTTGATACAAGAAAATGGGTACGCCATGCGATAAATACGGGACTGTTGCTTGTATTTTTGCTTGGAGTGTTTATTGCAAACTGGCAGGCTGCAGAGCATATAAAAGACGGCTTTTTGTATGTAAAGGGCAGGTATCTTGAGATAATAAATGTGTACTATGGCACTTCATTTGTCTGCCCAAAGGGCGATAAAGACTTTGCGGGGGCATTTGTTGGCTTTGTATCGTTTATAGTTATGCTTTTGCTGGTGACACTGGCGGTTCAAATTAAAAGAAGACGCATGCTCACATTATTTCCAACGCTTATGCTTGCAGTACAGCTGTGCATAGGCAAAAGCCCAAGTGTCAGCGAGGTTGTTATGCTCACGCTGTGTACACTCTGGTGTCTTATCGCAGATGGCAGTGCACGCACAGTGGCAGGATATGATGTAGATGGCAGTGCACAGGGCAATGATGCTTTAAGGATAGCGGCGGCGTTTTTATACATGGCGGCAGTGTCTGCAGTACTTTTCATATGTGTATTTTCATTCAAACCTCTTGCTGATACACTTGCCGGTAAAAAGCCGCAGATGCTTGCCTTTCAAAAGGACTTGGAGGGCAGCGTAAAGTCATTTTTTAGCTCGGGAATTGATTTGCAGGATGGCACGGTTAGTAATCACTATCCAAGCTACAGTGAAAAAACAGTGATGACGGTAGAAGCAAAGGCGGGAGTACCTTCTAATATTTATCTGAGAAGTTTCTACGGTGATACCTATGAGAATGGCAGATGGATTAAAAAGTCTGATTTTTCCGGGATGGAAAAAGAGTATCATGATGCTTCAAGGATGACAGCCTGGCAGACTACAATCGGATTAGCCACGCTGCTTGATGGTTATTATGATGATGAGTCCAATCCGGCCACCGAAAAGTATACAATCACGATGAAGAAGCTTTCCACCAAATACACCTATTTGCCGTACTGTATCGACCCGTACAGTATAGATGCCAAGGGCGATATAGATTTTGACGAAGACTTTTTTATCACAAAGGATAAAGGAACAAAGACTATCGAGGTGTCGGCGTGTCCAGGCTTTTTCGATGGTAGTCTGGAAATGTCTATCCTTGAGCCTGAGCAGCCTCTTGAGGTCAACAGTGATTTCTATGCGGCATACAATGATTATGTAATGAAAAACTATACTGAAAAGCAGGGCGGTGACGGGATTGTTGCAAAGGATGCGAAGCTGCTTCTTAGGACAGGACAGCTCACAAGTAATATGATGTACACAGGCTATATAAGAGAAAATGATGCCAACAGGATTGCGGCAGCACAACTGGTGCAGCAGTTTCTGACATCGAAGGCTTTTAAGTACAGCAAAAATCCTCCTTCCGCAGGCGGCAAGGATGTGGTTGAAAATTTCCTCTCAAATAGCAGGCAGGGCTTTTGTGTGCATTTTGCATCGGCTGGCACGATGATACTCAGACAGATGGGCGTTCCATGCCGTTATGTAAGCGGATACTGTGCAAAGGAGGACAGCTTCAAATCCGGTGAAAATGATGAGGATATATGTGAGGTGAAGGATTCGCAGTCGCATGCCTGGGTTGAAATATATCTGGATGATTTCGGATGGATTCCGGTGGAGATGACACCGGGATATTTTGAGTACGTGACAGGTCAGAATCAGTTTGACTATATCGGTGTAAACGGAAAGAAAACGAACACCGGTGACGCTTTGGATGATACTGAGAATGTGAATGATGCTGCGGCAAATGAAGATAATGCAGATAAAGATGCAACAGATGAAGATGCAGAAAATACAGATGTAAAAAATGATGGCAGTGAGAATGCTTATGGTTCACAGTCAGGTGCGGATAAACGTACAGATGCTCAGAACTCAAAAACGAGACTTCATATACCACCGATGGTTTTAAAAACCTCACTCTGCGTGATTTTTCTGACTGCACTTACAGCCATCATAGTTTATATCAAAAGGCGAAGAAATATTTTGTGGGAAGCAAGACTTGCAAAAAGAGTGAAAAAAGGCCGTTACAGCAGGGCAGCAATAATGATAAATAACCGCATCTACAAAGGGATGGGACATCCTTCAAAAAACAGGACAGATGAGCTTTATCTGGCTAACCTTAAGGAAAAATACTGTGGACCGGATTATTGCGGAATCCACTGGGACGAGTACATGCGCATCATACAAAAGGCTGTGTATTCATCAGAGGGCATCACTGGGGAAGAATGCTTTATGGTAGTGGAGACATGGAGACGTTTGGAGAAAAAAGACATTAGACATAATTCACAAAAAAATATGTATAAAAACAGCATGATTAACAAAAAATAAATTCGCGGCGAAATTGTGTTGAAATGATAAAGCTTCTGTGATATAAACATAAACAGACGTGTTACTTTTAGGGAGGCATTTGTCGTACATAACTTTTAACAGGGTTAGTGTATGATAAGTGCCTCTTTTTTTGCCACTGGAGCAAAAAGAATGATAGGTGCAAATCAATACATACCCGCATTTATAGGAGGAAAAGCTCATGAAAGACAAAATTTTTGGTGTCCTGCAGAGAGTAGGACGAAGCTTCATGCTTCCAATTGCAATCCTTCCGGTAGCAGGCTTGCTGTTAGGACTCGGAAGCTCATTCACCAACACAACAACAATTGAGACCTATGGTTTACAGTGGCTGCTGGGAGATAAGACTATACTCCATGCACTTCTTGTAATCATGAATGCGGTCGGAAGTGCCATATTCGATAACCTTCCACTCATTTTTGCGGTCGGAGTAGCAATCGGAATGGCAAAGAAGGAAAAAGAGGTATCAGCACTTTCAGCAGTCATAGCATACTTTGTTATGAATGTATCAATCAATGCGATGCTCAAGATTTCCGGAAAAATCCTTGCAGACGGAAGCATTGCTAAGGATGTGCTCGATGGAACCATCACATCAGTATGCGGTATCCAGTCGCTGCAGATGGGCGTGTTTGGCGGAATTATCGTAGGACTTGGAGTGGCAGCACTGCACAACCGTTTCTACAAGATTGAGCTGCCGAATGCATTGTCATTTTTCGGTGGAACAAGATTTGTGCCTATCATCTCAACAGTGGTATATCTGTTTGTAGGAATCCTGATGTACTTTATCTGGCCGACTGTTCAGAACGGAATCTATGCACTCGGCGGAGTGGTGACAGGAACAGGATATTTCGGAACACTTCTCTTTGGTATTATAAAGAGAGCCCTTATTCCATTCGGACTGCACCATGTATTTTACATGCCGTTCTGGCAGACAGCAGTCGGTGGAACGATGGAGGTTGCAGGACATATGGTTGAGGGAGGACAGAACATCTTCTTCGCACAGCTTGCAGACTCTGCAAGCATCGCACATTTCAGTGCCGATGCCACAAGATATTTCTCGGGAGAGTTCATTTTCATGATTTTCGGACTTCCGGGAGCAGCGCTTGCAATGTATAAATGTGCAAAGCCGGAAAAGAAAAAACAGGCAGGAAGCCTTTTACTTTCAGCAACACTTGCATGTATGTTTACAGGAATCACAGAGCCTCTTGAGTTCTCATTCCTTTTCGTAGCACCGGCTCTCTTTGCAGTACAGGTAGTGCTCGCAGGAAGCGCATACATGATAGCACATATTTTAAACATTGCTGTAGGACTTACTTTCTCAGGCGGATTACTTGACTTCTTCCTGTTTGGTATATTACAGGGCAATGAAAAGACAAGCTGGATGCTCGTGATTCCGGTTGGAATAGTATATTTCCTGCTGTATTACTTTATTTTCAGCTTCTTAATAAAGAAGTTTAACTTCAAGACTCCGGGCCGTGAGGATGATGATACAGAGACAAAGCTCTACACCAAGGCAGATGTAAACGCAAGAAAGGCTGCTAAGGACGTAAAGTCTTCTGACGGAAAAGAAGCAGCTGCAGCAGACGAACTCTCACAGACCATATCACGAGGTCTCGGCGGCAAAGCCAATATCTCAGATGTGGACTGCTGTGCGACAAGGCTTCGTATCACAGTAATTGACCCTGACAAGGTAAACGATGCGCTTCTTAAATCGACAGGAGCATCAGGAGTCGTGCACAAGGGACAGGGCGTACAGATTATCTATGGACCGAGAGTAACAGTGATAAAATCAGACCTGGAGGATTATCTTGCGAGTGTGACAGAGGAACATTTCGAGGACGATGCAGTAGAAAATAATACAGCAGACGCAGCAGAAGCAAAGAACGAAAATGCAGCTTCGACCACTGATTCAACCCCCGCTTCTGATAAAGCACAGGGTTCGAATGTTGAAAAAGAGCCGACAAGTACAGTTATCATCTCAAGTCCTATGACAGGAATAGCAGCTGACCTCTCGACAGCACCGGATGAGGCATTTGCAAGCAAAATGATGGGTGACGGAGCAGTAGTTACACCTGAGGAGGGAGTTGTTGTAGCACCTGAGGATGGAACGATTTTATTCGTTTTTGATACAAAGCATGCTTTGGGATTTACAACCGACTCAGGAATTGGTATGATAATCCATGTAGGAATTGATACAGTAAAGCTCGAGGGTAAAGGATTTGATGTACAGGTTGAGGCAGGTCAGCATGTCAATAAGGGCGATGTGCTTATGAAGCTTGATCTGGATTACTTAAAAGCAAACGCACCATCAGTTACCACTCCTGTCATCTGCACAGAGCTAAAGGATAATCAGAAAATCCGCCTCATTACAGACGGAGTAATTAAGGCGGGAGAGCCTCTCTACGCAGTTGACACCTACGAGAAGTAATAAGATGTCAGGGGAACGATATGTACAGAATCACAAAGGTCTTAAATCACAATACAGTGCTTGCGGTTAAGGACAAGAGCGCAAGGGAATATCTGATAGTCGGAAAGGGTGTGGGTTTTGGAAAGAAAATCACACAGTCTGTCGAGCCAACGGATGAGGATTCACTGTATGAGCTGACCCAGACAAGGGACAGAGGTCCGGCGAAGGATATAGTAAAATCCATTGAGCCGGAGTATCTTGAAATCGCAAACACACTGCTCGATGATGCAGAGCATGAGTTTGGACATATAGACAGAAGCATATTGTTCCCTATGGCAGATCATATAGCATTTGCTGTAAAGCGTATGGAAAACAAAGAACAGATCAGCAATCCTTTAAACGATGACATCCGTGTGATGTTTTATAGGGAGTACAAGATAGCTGAGAATATACGCCATATACTAAAGGATAAAAAACAAATTGATATAATTGATGATGAGATCGGCTACATTACTCTTCATATTCATACATCCTTAAACAATTCAAAGGTATCGGATGCCATGGAGATGGCGGCAGCAGTTCGAAAATGCGCCACATTTATAGAGGAAAAGATCGGAAAGCACATAGATGTCACTACTATGGCCTACAACCGCCTCATGAACCATATCCGCCACATGGTATCAAGAGCCGCGACCGGAGAAAAATTAAAGGTTGATCTCAATCAGTTTATCGAGAAAAATTACCCGGAGTCATTCGCACTGGCCAGTGAGATATGTAAGGAGCTTGGAAAGGACTTAAATCATGAGTTTTTGGACAATGAAACAGGCTATCTTGCCATACATATCGAGCAGATTAAGTGCGATGAGATGGTAAGTGAATAATAAAATGTGAAAACCTTCCCGCACATCAGGTTATGTGAGGGGAGGTTTTTTCGTAAGATTATATACAAATCTTTTACAATGTGGTACACTACATAGTTGTATCAACAAACATCATATACACAAAATACATATGAAATCAATTTAAAGGAGATATATATACCATGAAACTCGGCATCGTCGGACTTCCGAACGTCGGAAAGTCTACATTATTCAACTCACTCACAAAGGCAGGAGCGCTTTCAGCAAACTATCCTTTTGCTACAATCGACCCAAACGTAGGTATTGTTTCAGTGCCTGACGAGAGAATCGTAAAGCTCGGAGAGCTCTATCACACAAAGAAGGTTACACCTGCAACAATCGAATTTGTTGATATCGCAGGTCTTGTGAAGGGAGCAAGCAAGGGGGAGGGACTTGGAAACCAGTTCCTTGCAAATATCCGTGAGGTAGATGCAATCGTGCATGTAGTGCGTTGCTTTGAGGACACAAACATCATCCATGTAGATGGCTCTGTAGACCCTGCAAGAGATATCGAGACAATCAATCTTGAGCTTATTTTCTCAGATGTTGAGATTCTCGACAGGAGAATTGCAAAGATTGCAAAGCAGGCAAGGATGGACAAAACACTTGCAAAGGAGCTTGAGCTTGTCGAGGCAGTAAAGGCTCATCTTGAGGACGGAAAGATGGCCAGAACCTTTGAGGTGCCTGATGATGAGGATGCACAGCTTTGGTTCAAGGGATATAATCTCCTTACAGCAAAGCCTACCATCTACGCTGCAAACGTATCAGAGGATGACCTCGCAGATGACGGCGCAAGCAATCCGCACGTTGCAAAGGTAAGAGAAATGGCAAAGGAAGAGGGCGCAGAGGTATTTGTTATCTGTGCACAGATTGAGCAGGAGCTTGCAGATCTCGATGAGGACGAAAAGAAGGAGTACCTTGAGGATTTAGGTGTTGAGTCAAGCGGTCTCGATAAGCTTGTGGCAGCCAGCTATTCACTTCTCGGACTGATTTCCTTCCTCACAGCAGGAGAGGATGAGTGCCGTGCATGGACCATAAAGAAGGGCACAAAGGCACCACAGGCAGCCGGCAAGATACATACTGACTTCGAGCGTGGCTTCATCAAGGCGGAGGTAGTCAACTATCAGGATCTTCTCGACAACGGAAGCCTTGCAGCCGCAAGAGAAAAGGGCATCGTAGGCATGGAAGGAAAAGAGTACGTTGTTAAGGACGGAGATGTAATTCTTTTCAGATTTAATGTATAATTTTATGAATAAAACGCTTTTATAAGCACAAAATCAAAAAGAAACGCATAAGATAGACCAAGGGAGGTCTGTTTTATGCGTTTTCTGGATTTATGCGAAAAAGAGGTTGTGAGCGTGGAGGAGGGCAGGTTCATAGGGCATGTGCGGGATTTGGAGTTTGACCCGGTCTGCGGCAAAATCTGTGCGATTATCGTGCCGGGACCGGGAAAATACATGGGAATATTTTGCAGGGATTACGAATATTGTATTCCATGGGTTAAGATTGTGAAGATTGGACCCGATATAATATTGGTAAATATATGTGAGTCTGATATGCGGCGCAAGCTGTTATGATTTTATAAATACAAAAAATTATAAAAAAGTCAAAATCAGTACAAAACATATTGACAACGAAAATTAGTATATAT